>Ga0123354_10014246_pt1 | contig 12381 bp, 6 predicted proteins | sample TergutLab28metaG_2_FD_97872 | JGI IMG/M metagenome (GOLD analysis project Ga0123354, IMG submission 97872) | Labiotermes labralis P4 segment gut microbial communities from Petit-Saut dam, French Guiana - Lab288 P4 | ecosystem: Host-associated > Arthropoda: Insects > Digestive system > Gut ... | reverse complement strand
GGAGGGGAGAGGGGGGGGGGGGGGGGGGGGGGGGGGGGGGGGGGCGGAGACTTGCGCAAAGCGCAAGTCCACGTCCCCCTGTCTGTTAGCCATTCCTGCGTTTGACCGCTTTGCTAGGCTCAGTAACAGACACCTAAACTTTAAGAGGGGAATAAGCTTGCCGAGTTGCAGTACTAGGGGGTTTCCCACATCAGCTAACTTTGAGTCAAAGCTCTCGCTCAGGGCTCTGATGTGGTCGGCAAACAGCGGAACGACCAGATCCTCGTGCATCTGCCTATTACGTACCAAGGAACACCAGAAGCGAGGCGAAGACACTTGGATTATAACACCTGTAAACTCTGGACATGGGAGCGGACCTCCACGCTGGGCAAGCATAGTCCATCAGGGGCCGGATGAGCTGCTTATATGGCAGGACTCCGTTCCTGGAGGATAGATCACTCTTCCTATTCAGGAGGGGGCCCGGTATACCCATCCTTTGAGCAGTCCTCTTCCTGAACTGGTCGATGTGAGATGACCAGGGTCACCCCCAGATAACGAGTTGTTTTGACCAATTCGATTGGTTCCCCGAAAAAAGTGTTACTGGTCGGAGTTGGATAAAGCGCCGTCCGGCACGCGCGAAGATTATCGCGGTGATCTTAGAGACGTTAATGGCGATTCTCCATTCACTCAACCACCGCTGAAGTTCGTTGAGGTATGACTCCAGGTAGCTGACAAGCAGCGTCGGCTTGCGGGACGTGGCTATTATGGCCGTGTCGTCCGCGTAGAGGGCTAACTCGACGTAGTGCAAGGGTGGAGGCATGTCGTTGACATACGGACTGAAGAGGACAGGGGAGATCAATCCCCCCTGAGCTACCCCAGGCCGCATGCCTCGACGAGATGATGTGGCCGTCTGGAAGGACGCTTCGAACGTCCGATCCCTGAGGTAGGATGAGAATGTATGGACTATGTAAGGCGGGAAGGGGAGGAGCGTTAGCTTGTAGGCGAGGCCATCGATCCAGACGGTATCGAAGGCTTTGGCCTAGTCGAGGAAAACTGCGCCGGTGAGTCTCTTTCCGTCGAAATTCCTGGTTATTCTTTCAAAGAGGTGGGCCAGCTGCAAGGACGTTCTATGTCTGGGTCTGAACCCAAACTGCTCGTCTCTCATCAGTCCACGTTCGTTTACTATATGTAAGATCCTAGCTAGTAGGATCTTTTCAAATAATTTACCAATCGTGTCCAAGAGACTAATGGGCCGATAGGAAGAGAGCAGTGCTGGATCCTTCCCCGGTTTAAGGATAGAGATCACTCGAGCTTGCTTACACGTTTGAGGAAAGTGATATATATATATATATAACATTTCTTAAATCTTTCGTTCCAGCTGACTATGTCAGGTTGTGTTCGCTGTTTAACCTTTCCGAGGAGGAAGATTAGTGGATTTACCATTTCCTTTTAATACTTCAATTCTCTGGATGTTGCCACGAAATACAGTAGTGTGCTTGATATGCTGCCCGGAAAACCCCGATTTTCTTTTCCTGAAGAGACGTGACAGACAATGGGGGCGAATTGTGTCTGCTTGAGGTATAAAATAAACTTTTAAAAAATATTTTAGAAGTCACAGTTTAGAAAACCTAAGCCGTAACTGTAATGAGAGTACTAACATGGGTTTTAAAAAGGGCTAGAATTGGATTTATCAATCTTAGAATAGGGAATACAAGCGTGCTGTTTTGAGCACCGTGATGAAAATCCGAATTCTTTAAGCTGCGTGGAATATCTTGAAGAGCTTAAAATTCACTATCTACTCAAGAAGGGTCTTGCCACAATGACTGTGTTATTCTAAATGAAATTAATATTACGCTTCACTTATATAAATTCATATTAACAAAGAGGCTAAGTTTCACCAAGGACTGCAAAGCCAAAATAAAAGAAGAAGAAGAAGAAATGAGCATTAACACATGAGTTACTAAACGCTTTATCTAATGTTCCTTCCATACATTCCACTAATTTGTTGGTTTGATGCCCAAACCCAACTTCTGAACACTGAATTCAAATTTTCGTATATCCGTCGATAAACTGCAGGGAAGCTAAGAGTTCAGCTTCGGCAGTAACTTCTTAATCTACATACCTGTGGTTTATATTGTAATTATTTCAATACTTTATTGCATTTTGCTGCTATTTTTTTTAATTAAAAAACCCAGTGGCAAAAGGAAAAAATAAAAATGTTGATGCTAGTAAGTCTCAGAAGCTTAACACTATTATGTCTTAGTATGTCTTCTGAAGGCAGAGACCCATTGGTGGCACTTCAGTGCTCATTGGACTTAATCCGGTCGAATATGGGTGAAGTTTTGTGGAAAAAGTTCAAATTAAGAATAGGTACGAAAACCTGGAAATATTTCATAGAAGATTTTGTATAAAACGTGAAGTGTTTTGGTGGAGAAAGTGTAGAAATTTCTTTGGAAGATTTAGTTTCTACGTTTCAATGTTTAATTTAAGTATTTTAGTATTTCAATTGGAAGTTTGTAGGCTACATTGCCTTAGAATCAGGTTTCAGAAGACCCAAAGAGATATGGAGCAATTAGGGATTTCATAATGCCGTCTCTCTGGGAAAAGAATTTCTTTAGAACATTTGAATTTAGTATTCGACTTTCTTTCATTGCACTTTAATAGACTTTTCCAGATATGTATTATTTCAAAGGCAGCCGACTGTCAGTATTTCCTTTTCAAACAAAGTAGCACTTAGCCTCTTTTAACGACCTCTCAAGCTACTGACTAAACCTTACTTAGTTCTATCAAGCAGAGTGTTCGAAAACAGAGCTCTACGATAAAGGAAGATAATCTTAGGGCATAAAACTGGCTGTGCTATGGGCACAGTAAATGTGGCTCTCTTCCCGTTCAAGAAACACTCCCTTCGAACAATTTAGTATTCTATCAACAAGCGACACCCAAAAGTGTGGTGGGTGTCGTGCAGTAGCTTATTTGATGTCTGCTTATGCTAAGTAGAAATGAACTGAGCCGCCTGAGTCGGGCCTTCATCAGCCCAACCCAAACGAACTCTTGACTCCTTGCAGATGTTCGATAAGATATAACATACTTTACGTCCAGCAAGCAGCTGGTTCAGTATTTAAGTACAGGAATACTAGACGGGAAAAAAAAAGAAAGATACATATGTTGGCACAAAAATAGCACTTCAGATCTTAGGTTAATGTAGTGGCATGGCAAACATTCCTTTTTCCGGGTTTGCGAGACTGTTGGAACGTGAGTAAGCAGTATGGTGACCTTGGGCATACAATCTGCGAGAGATATGAACCGTATCCACAATGGCGGTTGCCAGTTTGAACGACTTCTGAAATAGTATATAATAATATGCGTACACTTTTGAACTGTACTGCTACTTCTGCGCCGTTCTGTATTTGCATACTAGTCTTTACAAAAGCATCGCATCTGAGCCACTTGCTTGACCATGATCAATTTATTCATAACCTCTTCGTTTCAGACATCACAATCGCTTGGTTTACCCAACAAAAGGTCAAACCCCTACGCAGGAGAAAGGCCAGGACCTTACACTAAGACAGTACATATTTTTCGGTGACGCCGTATATGGGATAAGGGGCAGAGGGTTCAAAGTTCAAATCAAGGTAGAGGCAGATTTATTTTCGAAGAAATACTATTTTTATTCCAGCATTACTTCTTCTGAAATTAATCTACATAAAATATCCAGTTCCTGCTTCACAGACCACACTGCATCTCCTTTAAGAAGGACAAAGTGGCTTAGTAATGTAGAAAAATACGTGTTTTATAACATGAGGATCGTAATAAAAACGCATACACACTCTGCTGGGGGGGGGGGGACAAACTGCACACTTGCTGAAGGTTAATGCCCTTTTGTACGCACATAAAACCGCTGTGGTTAATTAATAAAGGCAGAGAATCAAACAACTTTATAAAAATAATAAGTTAATCAGCTACATGTTTCGACTGTCTAGGGGCCATCTTCAGGATGATATTTGAAACATACTAGGAAGTACACAGATCGTGTGCAGAAGGGTGATCTCGCTTCTTACAGGTTTTTGTTAAAAGTCTATTCTTTGCATGTAATTTGACTGCAAGATTAAAATTGAAGATAAAAATGACATGATTAAAATCGAATTAAAATTAAATTAGTTAAAGCAGTTATTAAAATCTTAAACCTTTAAGAATTAGCGGTTGTTGGTCGTCGAGTTTTGCTAGTAGATAACAAGTGGTTTTGTATTTGGCGTATCGCCGCTAAGGTTTTGTGCGTCACACTACAGCATTTGTCTTGTTCCTAGCGTAGTGCATGGCGTACTGAGGTTAAAGCAAAGAGTACGGGCCCGTGAGAAATAAATAAAAAAAAATACAATTCAATTAGGAATCTCTGTTTGACTTCATCAATATTAGCCTGCTCCCTCTGCCCTAAAACTGCTATGAAGATTTCATAGTCTGTAAATTAACTTCTCGGTTTTAACTAAGAGCTCCGTCTTGTACTTATGGAGGTATGTAGAGTACCATCACACATTATTAAATTTTATGACATATTTTATATTTGGTAAATTTCACGACGCGAAACATTTACCTGTGCGTAGACAATCCACTGTACCAGTTGAACAACGCAGTGTGTAGGCATTAGGGAAAGTCGATTTGATGGGAATCGCATAGCTTGAAATAAGACATTTGACATTAAGACTGGTTTTCCTCCGAGTACTTCGGCTTATACCTCAAAGTGTCATTTCACCCATACTGTATGCTCCTACATTATTCATGAATCATCTACGCCACATAATTATGCAACACACTTATCCTTTTCCAAGATCATTTACTTCATTCCTTACTTGTAGATCAAAGCCTGAATTAATCCTTTAAGGAAGAAAATGAACGGTCATTATATAAGATGGGTTGTTGATAAGTCCTTAGCCCGACCAAGAAAGAAACAAGATACAGCGACCAAACTCGGGATTTATTCAACATACTCCCCACGAAGCTCAATACACTTCTTAGTTAGTTGCTCTAACTTTTGCAAGCCACCCAGAAAAAAATCAGAAGGTTGTCCGTCCAACCTGGTCTCCGCGGCAGCAATGACCTCCGCTTCGGACGAAAAATGGCGACCTTTCAAGTGTTTTTTTCAGTCCAGGGAACAGGTGGTAGTCCGACGGGGCCAGATCCGGAGAATAGGGTGGGTGATCAAGACATTGGAAGCCCAGATAGGTCAGTATCTTCTGGGTTGCAAGTGCCCGGTGAGCCGGGGCATTGTCGTGCAAGAACAAGACCCCCTTGGTGAACTTCCCGCGGCGTTTTTCCTTCAAAATGTCCTTCAATTGCACCAGCAGAGATGAGTAAAACTCCGCGTTGATCGTTTGGCCCTTTGGAAGGTAATCAATGAGGAGGATGCCTTCTTGATCCCAAAAAGTCCAGGCGAGAACTTTTCCAATCGATTTTTGCACTCGGAATTTTTTGGGGTGAAGTGAGCCGCTATGCCACCACTCCATTGATTGTTGCTTTGTCTCCGGGTCATAGTGATGTAACCAAGTTTCGTCCATGGGCACCAATCGCGACAGGAAATCATTTGGATCGTGCAGAACAAATTCCAAACTTTGCTCAGACGAATGACACCACTGACGTTTTTGATCTGCGTTCAGACATTTCGGGATCCACTTTGCGGAGAGCTTCCGCATGTCCAAATCTTCATGAATGATGGACCCAATCCCCTTACATGAGATGCCCTGTTACTCAGCTATTGATTTATCCGAAATCCGGCAGTCTTCCAAGATTAGCTCGTGAATTTGATCAATAATCTCCGTGGTGGTCACTGTTTTGGGTCGTCCAGGACGAGGAATACCACAGGTGGAAAAATCACCACGTTTAAACTGGACCACCCAGTTTTTTGACGGAGAAATACGATGGTGCATGTTCCCCTAATGTTTGTGTGAGAATGGTGTTAATTTCCTTCGGTGCCTTGCCGTAAAAAAAAAAAAAACTTGATGACAGCTCGTGTCTCCATGTTATTGGAATCGCGCGCGTCGCCTGACATGCTTCCTTTAAGTCTCTGTAACAAGATATGACTTGCAAATCGACACATGAACAGACCCCTCTTTCCAACGACACTATCGATTCCGTCCTACGACATGGGGAAGTAGGTCGGGCTAAGGATTTATCAGCACCCCCTCGTGTGTGTGTGTGTGTGTGTGTGTGTGTGTTTATTTCGCATGGATCATTAAACACTCTCTTTTCAGTAACAGAGACCAGAAGGTTAATTTCGTGCATGAAAATAATCGTTGTTTATTTTGATATCCAAACAAAAAAGAGCAGCAGATACTATCTGAGGGAAGTAATTATAATTTTTAGGCGCGTTCGCAAAATTGCGAAAGCGACTGTTAGTTCGTCACGTCTGTCTGTCTGTACGTCCGACTTTCCATCCGTCCTCATGGAACTACTCGGCTCCCGCTGGACGAATTGTCATTAAATATTTTATTGTCCAACTTATGCACAATTAGAAACACTTAGATACAATTGAAATTATAAAATATTTAGAAATACTCCAACATGTTTCGGATCACACAGGATCTATCATCAGGGAGCCTTGTACAATACGGGGCTAAAATTGCAAAAAACCTTTTGGAGTACTTTTAAATATTTTATAATTTTGATTTTATCTAAGTGTTTTTAATTTTGCATTAGTTGGACAATAAAATATTTATATGTTGATGATGAACGGTGCAAATATGAAGAATTGTCATTAAATTTGATACATCAGTATTTTTCGAAAATCTGTCGAGAAAATTCAAGTTTCGGCAAAATCTGACGAGACCAACGGATACTTTACGAGAGAACCAATATACAATTTTGACCATATATCGCTCACTTCTTCTTAGAATGAGAACTCTTTGAGATAAATTTGTAGAGAAAATAAAAGCACACATTTCATGTTCAGTAAATTTTTGCAGAAGTCGAGCCGTTTACGAGATGGTGTGAAATGTTGTACAACCGGACAGACCACAGACGACAATATGTCCTAAGCGCATTGCACGCAGGGTACCTAAGGCTACAGACATACACTCAGAATATGTAATACTTACTGCTTTTCCCCTGCAAAAGTGGTTGCATGAATGGGTTTTATGTTTATGTTTACACATACACTCCCTGTCTTGTTTAATGTTAAACCTGTGTTGCATAGCGAAAATCCTGGGATTGGAGTAATTAAGTATACTAGAATAGTTTGCTGCAAGTGTTAGTATGTAGCTCGTTTGTCATAACAGATCTGCAGAGTGTGAAATGCATTCATCTTGCTAGGGCTGTACTGCCGTAAGGCAATAACGGTCTATTTTCCTGAAATGGCGAAGGAATATAACGAAAACCTCATACATAAAAGTCGGTACGCCACTGAGGTTTGAAGGAAGGTTCTACCGGATTCAATTCACAAGAGCCACAGCACAAGCTGGCATTCTCGGCATGAAGGCATTTTGATCTACATGTGCGTTAGGGCATATTCTTTTGGTTCTTTTCGTTTAGATTTAAGAGAATTACCTGATGACCAACGTAGCACAAGACACCTGTTCCAAACGAAGACATATTAACGAGATTATCTTCCATTACGTTACTTGTTTCTGTCTACTTCTGGAGTAGGCCTTGCTGTATACTGACTAAATGCAAGTCAGCTTATTACTCTCTGTTCGAGCAAAGATATTTATTTGAAGACCTTAAGAATAATGTATTCAGTTAACGATTAAGAGATGTTACTGCTGCTTCTAATATAGATATTTAGTGTAGCCAAACCAACTGTATCGTGTTTTACGTATTGTTTGCGCAATGTGCATGCAATGAACAGTTACAGATGAAGTCCTACACTCGTCGAATAGCAGATTTAAAAAAAAAAAAACTGAAGATTTTAAATTTGTTATTTGAGAAGTGTATAAGAAAACACAAACAAAATGCACAATACCATTATGTACAATTTTGCAGTTAAAATATTACAAATTCAACATGTTTCGACCCTTTTCGGTTTGTTGGATTTGTAATATTTTAACTGTTTATTTGCATATAACAACACCGTGCATTATGTTGGTGTTGTCTTATATAATTAGCAATTAATGCACAGTATTTAATAACCAAAAAAATTGTATTTGAACTCTATGGGGGGAATTGTTGGGGGGGGGGGTAAATTTTCGTCAGCATTAGTCTAATAGTATCGTGACTTCGTATTAACTTCAAGTTTTAGTTTAGGAACTTAGTAGACACATGACTCAAATCACAGGAGTGTGTAATACAAGACACATAAGGACTCTATCCTTCTGAAAATCCTTACTGCGATTTTCTGAGTTCTGGACTCTAGTACACATCAGAACCTCCTGTCTTCTCACGGACACAGAAGCCAAATACTGTAAACTTTGACAGCCACCAAATTATATTCACTGTGAAAAAGTTTGAGGGAGCTCCGAGATATAGGTGTCATCATCCCTGTTTTCTGTTCAAACACTCCGAAAACAGACTGCCTAAGAAAGGTTTATGTATTTCATGATTTTTATTATTTCCTGTAGGAAAAAGTTATCTCTTTTTGAGCTGTTTGAGAAAGTAGGCGCTATGGTCTTTACAAACGACGGTAACTATTTACCAGTCCACACGGCGTACCATTCTCTTTTTGTTCTGTGGCACTACAACCCAACTCAGTCCAAAGCCACCTTATTATTGTGGTTTCTAGACCACACACACAAGTTATGACCCCTCTGAACGAAATAATGAGCTACTCGCAGAGACCTATACCCACATAACACAAAACAAACACAAGAAGCGGAATTCGAACCCGCGATCCCAGCAATAAAGCGGCTGCTGACCAATGCCTTAGACCGTCTGGCCACCGGAATCAGCGTACCATAATCTGCAGCGTATAATATACAACCATCCTGCCATTCGACATTAAATAAACCAAAAGTTACAATAGATGAATATCCGTTAACTGATTCATAATGAAGTGCACGGCTAGGTTTCGTTGTTTTTTTTTTCCGACGCCGTCATTGACCATCCGTCCACCAGACGGCGACACTGAATCTCTGCGCAGGGTAGAGTACACATGGGTACCTCAGGTGGGAAAGGCTCGGAAATTTGTTTTGTGGAACAAGCTGTATGACGAAGAGAGAAGTGTGTTTTCTGGTACTAGAAAAAAACCAATATGCTGCGCTAAAAACCTTTCTTTCATTTTGTTGTTCTATACACGAGGTGAGTGAAGTGAAGGCGTAATGCAGATTTCTTGTGTCTAGGTCGTTCATGAGACCTGTTCCTGCTTAGACGATATTTGTGAATTTTTTGTGTAAGGGGTGGTCTGTAGTCTTATTTTGAAATTATTTAATTTTATGCTGTGGTCTTCTGGGTTATGATGCCGTGCTGCTTGGTATGAACGCTCCGAAAAACTAGACTGTGTCGACTGTCGGAATACCCCACAACTTGCATCAGTTTACTTTAATCTACAGTCAAACAAATGCCCAACCACGACACAACGTAAAGTTTAAATTGAACTTGTTCACGTACTTAAAATGCGTAAACGGAGAGAAGAAACAGGCTGTAAGTTGAACACATTGCCTAACAGTTGCAACGCCTTGGCTGTCTTACTGCTTTCAGAATTTTATTTCTTGGCGGTAAAGTTTGGTAATATCAAATAAAACGGAGAAAATATGATCATTATAACAGCACTTTACACTTTTTATCCAATACATATTCTTAAGTTTTCTCCGTAGCTTATCAAAAGACTTAAAATCAATCGCAATCGACGAGAATGTTCCATTTACTTTGAGCCTTACCTTCCTGTCAGTGTTATGGATAAACAGTTACCAGATCACTAAATACGAAGAAGAGAATCGGAGGAATGGCCAGCAAGATCGCTAGAGGGGTGTCCCTTGGATTTCTTTCCTTCTGCTCGGAGAACTTACATGACTCCCGACCACGCGGATCACTACATCGTGCATGACACGGACACACAAAAGATTCACTGGAAAGAGTGTGGCAGCAATGGGCAAATCACTTACAAGCGTGTATAAACCAAAACGTACAGCGTGCGGAATATACGTCATAAAATGGTGTATTTTTCCGTGGTTCTAAGTAATGGGACAGGGTATTGTATCGCGATTGCTAGAATAGACCGAAAAGTGACTGTGTGTAACAACAACACAAGATGAGGCCACACAACTATGTTTAATAGAGCGCAATATTAAAAGAATGAACTTAGTCTTCGTTCCGTGGAGTATGAATGTGTTCAAGAATATATTTTGTTCTTAGTGTAGGCAGATGGACAGTCGCATGTCAGTCGTTCCTTTGTTTCAGCGTGGGCAGACATGTAGGGCTAGGTATAATTGAGATATGCGCAGAAATGCAAGCAGATTTTTACGTAAAGTGTCCGTTATGCTTGTCCTGATTTATCACTTGACCTCCCCAAGATAATTTGTTGAGGTAGTCCCCAATGTTAATAAAAATCCAACCAGAAGCAACAGTATGCAGATATTTATTCACTGCAAAGTCATTCTACATAGGAGAAGGTATGTAGTCAAACACAACTTAATCACTGAGGTGTATTTAATGACTACATGTTTCGGGTGTCACAGCACCCATCATCAGGAGTACTAAAAACTGTAACCGCAGCCTTCGGTACAGCTACTTCCCTCCAACGTGGCCGATCAGGCCACGTTGGAGGGAAGTAGCTGTACCTGTACCGGAGGCTGCGGTTACAGTTTTTAGTACTCCTGATGATGGGTGCTGTGACACCCGAAACATGTAGAGTGACTTTGCAGTGAATAAATATCTGCATACTGTTGCTTCTGGTTGGATTTTTATTAACATTGAATTGTGATGCACGGAACCATGAGTTTAAAATGTAGTCCCCAATGTCAAGTGTTATTAAAGTCAACCAGCCCTGCAGATGAACAGGGGTATTCTGAGACGCGTTACTCGGGAATAACAAAGCGACTTAAATTAAAGTTGTTAAAACGTAGATTTAATTAACAAGGGAATAATTTACTTAAAAACTCTAAAATATATTGGTGGCCATTTCTATATTACACTACTTAGAAGCTCAGTGATTGCTAAGTATATTATCAGGCTTAACATTCATGTAAGTTGTATAATCCATCTCCGCACACGTCATTAACTGGCTGTTATTTCTAATGCAACACTGTCACAGTGTGCTATCACTGTCAGGAATTAATTAAGTATTTGTACAGACTTTAGATTAAATTTGCGACTGAAAGAAACAAAAAAATGGCGGCCAGGATGTTTGGCAAGAAAATAAACAAATGTTCAGAAAAGGACATCATAAAAATATCAATCTGTAATGAATTGCCCATTGCAGTGTAATAACACAGGATACTTCTGTTAATAGGGATCCTTATATTAGAAAGGACATAATAAGGAACTTTATTCTAACTTTGTGCTTAATATCAGCACAGCAACGTTCCCCTTCAGAAGAAAACCGCCACTCCCTTGGAAAAAAACATGTATACAAAAGCACGTTAATGGGTTATGGTGTGAGCCACATAAATCCATTTTACAACTCCCAGCCAGCTTCTCTCCTTAAGGTTCAAATGACATTGTGTTCTATACTATGCTATTCTTTCTCCCAGTTTCTCTCAAGCTTCTGTGACCAAAGTTCATTTGGTATCGTTCTCACACGTGATATATCCCCCTCTTCATAACCTCCTCAATATTTTATTTCTGTGGGTGGGAGTGGGGAAGACTATAAACAATGAATTTCTGCATTATGCTGTTTTCTCAATTCTCATCTTATTTTCTCTAGCTTGAATTTATATTTCTCTCAGCACCTTGCCAACCAGTACCTCCAGTGTGTGTTCCTTCCTCAGTGTAAAAGGCCAAAAGTTAAGCCAATACACAAAAGCAGACAATACAAAGGGTTTTTTTTGTCAGTTGTCGCAATAAATGTTGGCCGGTGAAGTTTTTTAAGCAGGTGACTAGAATGGAGTCACTGGAAAACAATGGTGTAATGTTTTGTCCTGTGCCTTGTGGCAGGACAGCATCTATACAGAAAAGTGGGCCTTGTATACAGTTTGCGCAGTAAAGGAAGGCAGTGTTGGCATACAATTTTATAAAATAAAAAAGTTTAATAATAATAATAATAATAAATCACACGACCACAACCCCAGTCGTCTTGTAATTTTCCCAAACCTGACATTCCACTCCCATTCCCTCCCCCCCCCCATTTCAGCACATTACTATCGCCGTTAACATTATCGCTTCTCGTTTCATTGTGTGTTGTTATTTAGAGTTTCAGTCCTGTATTTTGCTACATATTCCGCTCAGATCAATGTTTCTGTAGCCTGTCTACATTCTACATGTTCATAGACACCGCTCGCCATGCCTTCTCCGGTTATTTTGCTACATATTCCGCTCAGATCAATG
>Ga0123354_10014245_pt1 | contig 12381 bp, 9 predicted proteins | sample TergutLab28metaG_2_FD_97872 | JGI IMG/M metagenome (GOLD analysis project Ga0123354, IMG submission 97872) | Labiotermes labralis P4 segment gut microbial communities from Petit-Saut dam, French Guiana - Lab288 P4 | ecosystem: Host-associated > Arthropoda: Insects > Digestive system > Gut ... | reverse complement strand
TTAACCCTTTGGCCCTGGAGCTGGACATTTACAGTTTAGCACACCATTTATGTAAAATGTGAATATTTTATGAACCAAGAAGGGTAACATTAGGAAATACACGACATTTTGTGGAGGAATAAATGAAGATGGTGAAAGAAAGTCTAAAAAAATAATTAAATATATTTGTTGACTAAATATATAAAAAGCATATGCTGGGGGTGAGCGGTACGTCTGTCCTATATACAGGATGCGTGGTGCCTAAAGGTTAATTAAATACCCCAGTTCCTGGACATTTTTAATGCTTTGAATGTTCAACCGCACAACATACGAGGTTTGTTCAAACAGTATCCAGATTGGAATTGTAGTGGTTGTTCACTGGGTGGGATGTGTTTGCAACCAGTCTTGACATGTTCATACATGTCTTAGCAACTCATGACACAAGTTGCAAGTGGCTGCGTTTGCTCAGCTGGCTGTAGTAGGTCGCAGAAGTAACGCGTGCGTTTATGTCACAGTGATTTTTACGATATGTGAAAGTACTGAACAACGCATTTGCATCAAGTTTTGTTTTAAAATCGGAAAAACTGCAACGGAAACGTATCAATTATTGCAGCAAGCATACGGCGAAGATGCAATAGGTCATACACAAGTGTTCGACCGGTTCCATCGATTTAAAGACGGTAGAACCTCCATTAAAAGCGACCCCCGCTCGGGACAAGCATCAACATCGAGAAACAAGGAAATTATTGCTAAAGTTAGAACAATCATTTGTAATAACAGGAGACTGAAAGTACGAGAGATAGCGGATGACTGTGGGATCTCTGTATGCTCATGCGATGCAATTTTAACCGATGATCTGCACATGAAACATGTGTGCGCAAAGTTTGTGCCGCGTTTGCTAACAGATGACCAACGTGAGCAACATCAGACACTCGCCCGTGATTTGTTTGAGCGTTCATGTGAAGACGTGCAGGTTCTTAAGAACACTGTGACAGGTAGGCGAGTCCTGGGTCTACAGGTACGACCCAGAGACGAAACAACAATCATCACAGTGGAAGGATCCCACGTCTCCTCGACCAAAGAAGGGGTGCCAGGTGCGAAGCAAAACAAAGGTCATGTTACTGGCGTTTTTTGATTCTGGGGGTATTGTACACAACGAGTATGCTCCCGACAGGCAAACAATTAACAAGGAATTCTACATGGAGTTCTTGCGATGTTTGCGTGAATTAGTTCACCGAAAACGACCAGAAAAATGGCGGGATGGCGACTGGATCCTACACCACGACAATGCGCCCGCACACACTTCACATCTTGTGCAGCAGTTTTTGGCCAAACAGGGCACTGTTCAGTTGCAGCAGCCACCATACTCACCAGATCTCGCACCGTGTGACTTTTTCCTATTCCCAAGGCTTAAGAAAGTTCTGAAAGGACACCGATTTGCGGCAACGGAGGACATCAAACGAAATTCAACGAAGACACTATTAGACATCCCCAAAGAGGAGTTCGCAAAATGTTTCCAACAGTGGCAGAAACGTTGGGTGAAGTGTGTAGCTGCAGAAGGGAACTGTGTTGAAGACAATTAGGGTTAAAACCCCATAAGCCTTATCTACTTCATGTACTGTGGTCAGTCCAGATACTTTTTGAACAAACCTAGTACTGTTAATTTTGGTTTGACACCACATATTATGCTCCTTAGCCCAAGACAGCAGAAAATGCATGTAGTCTAGTAGTTCGTCACTGAATGGTACTTCTCAAAACAAGACCCTGTACGAAGCGGAACAATACAGAATTTACACATGTATCTAGTTTCACTTCCTGTCTTATGTGCACCAGACACTTTCCACTGTCTTGCAGGTTACTTCTTTTTTCCCTCCCAACCAACAATTTTTTCAAGTCTGTGTATTCTGAAATCACTGGACAGACTGCCTGGCGGGTCCTGTTTAGGCCCCCTTGGTGGTGTTTGCTTCTCTGGCAGTTTAGAATCATCAGAACTTGACTCACTTCAATTCTGGACTTCTAATATCCAGGACCTTCCTTCACTGTACAGGAAGTTCTTGTACTTAACTTTTTTTTTTTGTATTTAGTGTCCTGTACACAAAAAAAGCATTGAAGAGTGCACAGTATTGCAGATACAGTACCACCTTTTTTGACCATTTTACAGTTTTTCCTCAGAAATGAGTAATAACTGAGGTATTGGTCTGCCCTGTCTAGGCCCTTCATGAATTTATTTTACTGGACAACAGCATATGGCTTCTTTATTTCCATGTTTGTTTTCCTGTCTTTCTGCCCTGTGTTTACAATTGTTACGTCATGGATCCTACTTATCATTCCCACAAGTTTTTGTCCTTCCATACCTGCACCATTACGTCACCTTTCCTCCAGAATGCTGTCCTTTTTTCAAGTGCTTGCCTTCCCGTTCTAGATCACGTCAAATGCCCGTTAGCCTTCATAGTGCCGCAGACTCTCACATTTGTGTCTAGCAATGTCTGAGCTAATCTCACACTGTTATAAACATTGCCTTGATAGATGTGACGATTTTGGCCTAAGTTTCTGTCTAAAAGTGATAACACTGTGTCCTCCAACTTCTTTCCCTCAGCTGAGTATACCTCCATGATGCAGATATAATCTGATACAGCCTCACACACCATTCTCATTAGCACTCCATCTTTTGTTATTTTTCCTGGATTGTATGTCCTAAATTTCAGGTGACCCTGCCATGGAATCATGGCTTCATAAAGTGACAGTTCTTGTTTTGGGCTGTAAACTGACCTAAATTTCTTTACAAAATATTCATACACAGGCCAAATTTTGAATAGCTGCCCTGAATCCGGTGTTTGCTGACTGCTGTCACTAAAATGCTAGGCCTGCCAAATGGATTCAAAACGGTTCCTACTCATAGTGTGAGGATAAATGGGTGTGGAAATTGTGGGGTCAGTGGACCAGTAGTGTCTTATATTTTCCTTTCTGACTTGTCCCTTCAAAATTATTAGACCCCAAAATTTTCTCATTTCTTCAGGTGTGATATTGGCCCACTTCGGTGTTTTAGGCGAGACTTTCCATTTTTCTGCATTTTGACTATGGTAAAGGTTATAATTTTCAGTAAGTAACTGTATAAGATGATCACAAATGATTTAACTCATGACTTCATCAACAGACTCAGGTTTTGATGTTTTGCTGACCGTGCATCTCAGTATAATCTTAGTAATTAACCAACTTAATGCACAAAATCTTGTTTTATAATAAGTTTATCATATGCCTCTACATGTTTCAAGCACTATGTGCTCATCATCAGGAGGTCAAAATTGTATTATACAGCATCTGGTATCATCACACCTGTAGGTGGCCGTCCGGTGCACAGGTTGAGAGAAGACTTCTCTCAACCTGTGCACCGGACGGTCACCTACAGAGTGTGATGATACCAGATGCTGTATAATAAAATGTTGACCTCCTGATGATGAGCACATAGTGCTTGAAACATGTAGAGGCATATAATAAGCTTATTATGAAACAGGATTTTGTGCATTAAGTTACTAAGAAGAACAGACTCGGGGTTACCAATTACTATATTCAGACCTGTGGTTCCAAGGAAAGGCTCACCTCTTGGTTTTTTAACAGTTTTACACCACACATCACTCGTTTTATCATCAGAGCTCTCCGGTTCACTACTTTCTTCCCCTTATGTACTTGGATCGCTGTCACTAATAAAAACTACGGCAGAAGGTTGGAACTGTTAACGTGGAATAGTGGTGGGGGTAGTCACTGTCACTGTCCAAAATTTCATTGCCACTATTATCAGACATTCGCATATAACTCACACAAAATATCGTCCTCTTTCAGAACAATTCTATGCAAAGCCATGATTACCACTGAAGAAAGTTAGGCAAGAGAACAAACAGGGTATCTGAATGAGTGGTCTCTTCGTTGCAGTCTATGGTTCTAAACATAGGGGGTCAGGACCAGTCTCTTTGTAACTTGAGACCCAAACATTCTGCATCAAGCAGTCAATAACCTTGAAGCGTTAAGTGAGTCACACAACCTGACAAACTCACGTGCAGGATGTCACGTAAGAAAAAGCAGAGAGACGTGACCCGTCAGTGATGCAATGGATAGCATGGCCCGACAGCAAAGCGTTAAAGAGGTACTAGCATCACTGCCATCTTGGAAGTCCATCCATGTTATTTACTACTACCAACTATACGATAGTGTTCAGTATACAAGGTGGCCTCCAATGGCATAATATTCACATGAAATTTTGTCAAAATTTGTCCAGCACTTCTCTTGCTATACAAAACATGTGGACAGATGGGGTCAGCACCAAATGTACTGTCAAAAATTAACTGGCAATGTGCAAGAACTAAAAATACATCACGCTATATCTTAACCTAGTAAATTTACATTTAAATATTGAAATATGTACAGCACTGCACTGTGAATTATATTTAATACACTTAATATATCAGAAACCTAAAACTAGACTGTCAGGAATGAACCCATGTACCTTCACGATGTCCTGAAACACACAACCTTCCTATGCACACCCTAGTTTATGTTCCTGTAATATTAATTTAATCACTTTCACATGTTATGTGTTATATGTAATGTTATATACACTAATGTACTGCTAATGAGCCTAAATATAATCTGCTCTGTTAAAGTTCTAGTTTGTGGCAGCAAATGTAAAAGCTTATCAGTCAGACTACTTCAGCTGTTTAGTGCTGTTTTTAGAATTAGTGCATAATAAAACCAACTTCACTTGCCCCACTAGCTGGCAGCTCATATTGAAGTGTTCAGTACAAACAGCCATTTTCAAATACCTCCATTGTAGGAACATCACAGAAAATAACATTCCCATCCATAATCCAAAACACGAACTAGCAAAAATGCATGCAGTAAATATTCTCATCCCATTACTTTCTACAGCTTGGAATTAATATGTGAGTTTTGTGTATTATAGTTTCATATTAGATTTCATTCCTGGAGCCATCACTCAAAATGTTGGAAGCACCACTTCCTGATTCCTTGAACAAAGTAGATGTTAGTCCCAAAGCTGCCAGGGCAGTATTTGCTAGGTGACAAGAATCCTTTTCTGTTGAAAACACACAGTGTTTCTGAATAAGGTTCTGCTTTCATCAAAGGGTAATAACGACCAGGAATAAGGATTTGCTCAATCCAATAGACACAACAAAATGAGTTTAGTAACCATGTTTCTACCCGATGGCAGAATCACAGCCAACTTCCACAACATATGTTATTAAAAAATAAGATGTTGGATATATCCAATATCTGTATCGCCTGCATAACAATGAGCCGTACTGGCTCTGGTTAGAGCAACGACCTTGCCCTTGGCAAGGCAGAACTGGTTATTTCCTCCCTCATTCCCTTTTCCCAGGCTATCATCACGTGCTATTGGTCGCCCTCACAGAAGAGAAAGGTGAGGGCTTTTTTTTTTAGCTTTCGTTATGGGACGTTTCTTCGAAGCTTTTCACTTGGCTACAACTCATCGGGACAACAAGTCTTCTTCTTTGGGCTGCCCGGCAGCAGGAGCTACATCTGATCACTCCGTAAGGGCTACGTAGACGTACGGGATATGTAAGCAGGTCACATTTGTTCTTGGCCACTTTGTTTCCAAAATGACATGTCGTGTTTTTTTGAGTCAGAACATATCCCCCCGAGGTCTACGTAGCGCCTCACGCTGAACAGGGGGTTGGTGTACCTAACCGCCCCGTAGGGTTTAGTTTTACGTTTTTTGTCTGTGACGCGCAAGGCTATGTCGTGCCATTGTATTGGAGCTTATGTATGTCATGTTTTGGCACATTGAGTGTAGTGGCTGGCCGATCGTGTTTCTTGTCGTACTGTTAGGTTTTCTTTGTTTTGGACCAGCGAATGTAGAGTGTTTTGTGCTACGTCTGCCTGAGCGTTCCTTGTACTGTGAGTACTGTACTGTTGTATTGTACGCTGTTCCCCCTGTGGCAGACTGACGCTGGATCTTAGAATCATGTAAGATTGTGTGTGCTACGTATGTTACGATCGGCCTAGCCGGAGGTCCATGTTCACTTTGAAGGCTACTATCTTTTGTTTCATGTGGTTAATTCACCTTTTGCGTATTTTGTTTGCTGACAAGTCAATTATATTTGCACTTACTAAATGACCCCTGTCTTTTTCATTACACATACTGACCATCTACTACAAGGCCCCCACAAGTCAGGATTCGATCGCTCAAAGGGCCAAGGACGAAATTAGTGCCAGCCCTCGGGTCGATACACGCCAGGACCTTGTCGGTCGGTGGAAGGCCCGCCCCCGAGGGCTCAACATACTCTTACACTGTGCCCACTGTGTATGCCCTTTTAATTAATGTTGTGTCACTTACAGACAAAATACGTAACTAATAAAGCTCCATTCAAGGTATCTAGAGTCAACTCCAAACCAACAGTCAAACCACTGCTAATGGAAAAATGAAAAGAGTCAATATGTGAGTGACAAAACATTACATTGTATTGTAAGACCTAGTGTCAAACAAAGACAGCTGAGATTATTCTGTAGTTTAAATTATTAAAATATTGAGAAACAGACCACCAGGAATGTTACAGTTAATGCAGAAGTAACAATGCAGAACTTCTGGATGGTACTTGAAACACAGGGTTCAATCATTAGAGGTTTTTGCATTGTCCTTACCATTTTCTTGTATAACAGCATCACAATGTTGCAGACTGTCTTCAGGCAATGGCAAAGACTTCAACTGATGAAGAGCCTTGGAGGCAGCATCATGGCGAGCTGCCTGAGCAGTTCGACCTTCACCAAGGAAGTCACGAGCTCCCACACGGAGCGACACCATGAACATTGGTGGCTGAAATCCTCCAGGGCCTTTGCCATAATGATTATATCTCTGTGAACATAGCAACACAGCATCTTTCACTGCCCATTTTAACAGTTTCTGTCAATATCCCCGCAATATGGGTTAAATTTAAATTTACAGTACACATAATTTCTAGGGGCCCCTACACACACGAGTATCCTACACAGTGTAAAGTACCGTTCTCTTCACTATCAATGTGTTGCGTTCGCCATCAGAAATATTCATCCATATGGATAATCCAAACCTTTAATCCCAGAGCTGCAAGCTAGGGGGTTAGCACTCTTGTTTACTACTGGGGATGTTCTGGATTTGATTGCAGCACCAGGAGCAAGGTACCCTGACTAAAGTTTTTCATATTTTTCCTTAGTCCAGCTACAAAAATAATGTCATGAGATATTAAAATGTCATAAATGCTTAATTCCACAACCTCACATCATCATTTGTAATTTGATTTCCTAAGTCACAAAACCATAATGCCAAGAGTTGATTTGTGTCTAAGTACTTAGTTTCTGGCATTTTCCTGTTTCATGCAGCATCAAAACAGTGACAGAACTGGATGATACACTACTCAGCAAGTTTAACAGAACAGTTCCATTCATAAGAATAAAACACTTGGCACTTATTTTCATAAACTTCAGGTGACAAAAAAAAACGAAAATTTCTGGTTTGTATTAAGACAAAGCTCCAAGAAATGAAAACATTTATCATCATCACCAGTAGCCTGAAACACAATGCTGTAATACAGGATGAGTGGAAAATGCCCTTGAGTGACCACAGCTTATTTCACAACATTATCCTGGCATCAGTGTGGAGGGAAAGAGAAAGTCATGAAAAACCTGAAGGATAATTGATGTCACAGCCAAGATTCAAACCAGGCACACCTCAATTGCAGTCACCAGCGTTATAGTCTGAACCAACCTGCTGGCATAAAACCACAATTCAGAATTTGACGTTTTTATTTACAAGTATTACATATTTTCGTAGGAAATTTTAACGCATAAACAGTGAGCTAGCATACAGACAGACATACTAAGTATACTAAAGTTTATTTACAACAGAGTTTAATCATAAAGTAACAAACACTCTGATGCCAAGAACATTATTCTGTCTGGTGTATGCATGGCACATCAGTAGCAGACAGTACACATGGGTCCTCTACCTAGTCACAATCAACATTTAAACATCTGTATGGGTCAAATGTCTATAGCCACAGGTGACAGATTATTTCACATTGGTTTCAGTTGCAAAATGCTTCCCATTCAGGCAATCCTTAAGAGGTCCAAATACATGAAAAACACTGAGTGTTGAGATACAGCGTTTAACACAATAATAATAATCAGTCACAAACCTCGTTGGAAAAATGCTGCCACCCTGATGCCCCAACCCAGGCTTTGTGACGACTAGCCTGCCATAAACTCTCCAGTATTACACAGTAACCCTTTTAAGTTACAGTGTCACCATGATCAAGAAAATCCATAAGCAACACACCTTCTTGGATCCAAAAGACAGCTGCCAAAATCTCCCTTATTGATGGCAATGTTTTGAATTACTTCAGTGATGGAGATGTGTTTCAACATCATGGATACTACTTGGTTTGTTTGGTGTCATCTGATTAACCCGTATATCATCCCCATAACAACATATGCAAAAACTGGTATTCTTGATTGACATCACATGTCAAACACAGGAGAGGGAGTGTCTGATATGACATACTCTGCGACCCATCATCCGTGAGGATCTTAGGCAACCAGCGTGCACACACTTTTGTGTAATTCCAGTTGGTCGTGGACAGTGCTGTGCATACTACCCGCCACAACGTCCCACAGTTAGGTGATGTTAAGTCAACTTAATGTGTCTGTCATTTCTGATGAGGGCATCTGCAAAACTACTTGTTGCCAACATCTGCCCAGCCATTATCAAAAGCACTGCATCATATCCACACTTGTCCATGTGATCCACATGCCTCCATCAACTTGCAAATTAATTTCCACTACTGGGACATATCTAACATGCAAGAATCAAATCACACTGTGTACTTCAACACTTGAGCATGTTTCCAGTACACCTGCTATTTTTTAATGGATTGCATGGTGAAACAACACACATATGGCACCCTCTGTTGGCTGTACGTTGACAAAGAAAATCTGCAGGTGTCCATTACACAGTAAAAATACATGCCTGGTACGAAGTTATTTCATGTAACAGACGCTGTTAACATATTTTCTGAAACTCTCTTTCATACACAATATATTACATACATGCCACAATCCAGGATTAAAAATTTTCTCCCCATACCTGAGCCTGCCCAAGATTAAAGCTATACAAAACTGCACCTAACCTCCCACCCAATAAACCCAGCACCACAGAACATCAAAACTCCACACATGATGACACCAGCAGCTGTTAACAGTGGTTTTACTGAATGTTGCACAGTAGTTTCAACAGAATTAAAGTTACATAGGCCAAACATTATGATGTCCCTCCCCCACCTTATATCACTTAACACATGGGGTACTTGTTGCATATTCTGTCCTAGAAGTACTACATGACAATGGTGATCTTCAGCTCTTCATAAATTTAATTAGGTCCCTAAACCTCACTATCTCAGTGTGTTAAACTCTTTCAGTAACATCTGTAGTTCAGTTAATGACAACAGGATTAGGCAGATGGTATCACAGGTAATGGTGGGCAGACAACACTGCAAGGAACTTAATTACATCACAATTTGACAAACTTACCACTCCTTGATCTGACTTATCTTTAGGACAGTTAGGCATTAAAGCCAACTTGCAGTTAAACAATTATGAAGACTTCTTACATTCTACCTTTTACAGATCTGAAGGGCCCATGGGTAACACCATATGCCTGGCACTGATAAATATATTATACATGCAGCAAGAAGTTGAAAAGAAACCACAAAATTTTCTTCACACATACCTCAGAAGAACATTTATCCCCACAAGAATTTACAACTCCTGATGAGAAAGCCATTTTACACACATACTTATATGCATACATACATACATGCATGCATACATGCATATATAATTTACATATATTCCATGGATTTTAAAGTTTCTTAGAATAATGACAGGTTGTGAAATAAGTCACAAAATAGAAAGCGCATTCATACATACCATTCAAAGAATTACTAAGTTATCAACATTCCATTAAATTATCTTTAGTATAGTGAGCAGGCTATGTGCTAGAAAGCCAAGGAATCATTGTGCAATTACCAGAAACTGTAAGAGATTTTTCTAGTCTCCAAATCATCTAGATGGGCTCTGGGACCAACCAGCTACCTGCTCAATGGCTATGAGGGGCAGTTTCCCTGGAGATAAAATGGCTGGTTCATGAAGATGACTACCTAACCTTCATCAAGTGCCAAGTTTAAGAATGAGGGGACCTATGCTTGCACTTCAACATGTGCCTTCATGGCATGCAAAGATACATCTTCACCTTCACAAAGATTTAAACTACATAAATACAAAGGTACTCAAAAGGATTACAAATCACTTTTCAACATTAAGAATTCATCAACTAACTAAATCGAGTGTCTTTTTACCTACTTTAATGCGGTTGCAGTGTGTTCCTTTTCAAATATCAAACTCTTAACAATAAACAATACACTGCTGAAGATCATTCTGCCAGGATACTAAGCACTTTCCCGAAAGCCTGATACAAGTTCTGTGGGTTATTATGACTGTGCTGATTCTTGTATTAACACAGTGTACATTGAAATTTGTATGAAAAGGTGTTACGTTATTTACAATGGACCTTTTTAAGGAATGTATGTATTCATACATACAATATAAAAAAATATATATAGTTTCTTATATCAGACTTCTACACGAATACATAGGTTTGGCACCAGCTCTACCCAATAATTTGCTTGTATAAAAAGAAAAGATATTTTACCGTTAGACAAATTATCCCCCAAAATGATTCCGTACTTTATCATACGTGTGAGATCAAACAACGTTAACTCATCAGTGTATGTGTCAACACCGCTAATAAGACACGTGATTCCAAATGAACATGGACCTACTATGTACGTACTCATTGTACATATAATTCTAACTGGATATTATTGGGAATGTTGTTATGTTTATTTCACCTAGATTTTGGGTCAGTTCTTTAGCAGTAAACAAGAACTAGATTTTGTTCAGTTCTATACTTTCAGATCAACATGATATAATTCTTCAAACAGATACTGTACTGTAAAGATACTGAGCATAAAACACTCTTTTGGTAATTACCTCGGATGCGATAAGGTTACTCTATTAGCAGCAAACAAGAGTGTGTATGAATGTGTGTGCATATATAGATACATATAAATAACACAAATTAAGACTATTCCAACACAGTAGTGCCACTGTGATGATCTTTATCTGTACTACTGCAATATGCATTTTAACTTTTAATAACCTAGATCATCAAAAGATTTGAATAGATCAAGTAATGTACCTTTATGAGAGATATCCTGTTGTTGACACACACAGTAAAGAGGCGAAGGCCATAAATCGCAACTAAGTTGCATGTTACACTGCTAAATAACTTCAACGTAACACACAGCTTAAGTACAAAACACCATCATCAGACAAAATTAGAGAATCAAATAAAAGTTATCACGTAAATTACACGTCCACATACACAGTTAAGATCTCAACTTCACATTTTTTTGCAACATAAGCTAAGCCACATTCATTACACTTTTTAAAGTAGATACAGGTTCCACATAAAACAATGCAGAGATGGGTTTAAAACCGAACATCTAAAAGTTGAAATCAATGTCTAGAACTTTGGGTGACAGTGAAAACTCTGTAATGTATTGTTGCTCACCCTTGCGGAGACCTCCTGTAAGTTTGTGACAATCTGTTCTGAATTAGAGGTTTTCCTTGCTGTTAAGTCACTCCTTGTTTACTTTATTGAATATCTGTTCTTCACATGTTGCAAAAGGTAAATATAAACATCAGTTGTTACACCATTTACTGGACTGTTGTTATGTAGGCCTCCTTTCACTAACATCATAAGGAAAGAAATTTATTTCATGTTCACTTGATACTCGTAATTTCACATGACAATGGCTTATTGTACTTAACCCAACACATGTAGCATTAAAGTTATACAATATTCTAACATGAAACTCTGTTGTGAATGATGGCCTTCACTACCTTCTGTGTCAAGTAATGTAAAGACATGTAAAGATTATAGATATAAGTTCTAAAACATTTACTGGAAAAGACACTTGCAATGTGATAATGATTATTGTAACAGACTTATAAATGGCCAATTAATTAGCTGCAATAAGCAGGCTGAGTGTCCTACATAAAACTAAACTCCATGACCTTAGTCCGCACACGAACTATACCGACAGAGCGGCCGCCGCCAGTCGGCGAAGTTAGTGCCAACTTTTGCGAATAGAGGGGGTGTCACGTGGTCAGCGCAACGGGTCCCCACAGCCGTTGATCTCTGTTTTCTAGACCTGGAGCCGCTACTTTTTTCATTCAAGTAGCTCCTCAATTGACCTCACGAGGCTGAGTGGACCC
>Ga0123354_10014243_pt1 | contig 12383 bp, 7 predicted proteins | sample TergutLab28metaG_2_FD_97872 | JGI IMG/M metagenome (GOLD analysis project Ga0123354, IMG submission 97872) | Labiotermes labralis P4 segment gut microbial communities from Petit-Saut dam, French Guiana - Lab288 P4 | ecosystem: Host-associated > Arthropoda: Insects > Digestive system > Gut ... | reverse complement strand
GGTGAGTCCCTTCGTTCCGGGCGATCGGCCGGTGATGTGAAGCATAAGCGGATGAGCGAAAAGGATCTGTTCTTTGACGGGAACGTAATCAATGCGCAGGAAATGCTCAGGCAGAACCGACGCAGGGGAGAAGCGTTCCCCGGTATTATACCGTACAATTGGGAACTTACCCGGTTGAATCAAAACGGGGATATGCATTGTATTAAAAAGGGTGTCATGGATTATACGGTTTGCCGAAACGGAGATATGGTATACTCCAACGGCAACGCGGTCATTCGCCTTCGGGCGGATGGAAGCGAGCAGCTTATTGAAAGACGCCGCATGGCTAATAACCTTATTGAGATGCGTGTTTGACAGCGCTTATCCGTTGTGAACAACCGCGCCGCCATTATCAATCCATTCGCCGGCACCATACATAAATTGTTTGGTCAGCTTTCATTCCCCGGTTATCCCGGATCGCTCGATACTCTCCACAAACTGTTTCTGCAGTACCAAATATATCATCATCAGCGGCAATATTGTCAGTAAAGTCCCCGCTAACCGTATCGATTCGTTCAACGCGCCGCCCGTGCTTACGCTCGCTGAAGAATAAAGCTTATTAAACCGGTCTGTAAACATCTGCAATCGCATGGGTAGTGTGGTGGCAGCTCCCGTGGAATACTGCGCAATCTGTGTGGTGTCGTTCCAAATCCAGACAAACGAGAACAAAAAGCACACGATCGCCGCCGGAATGGCCATCGGCATGGCGATCCTGCAGAATATGCGCAGCCGTCCCGCGCCATCAATCTGCGCGGCTTCGTCCAACGATTTTGGATAAGTGGAAAAGAACTGGAAATATACCAACAAGAATACAGAGCTTTTAATTCCTTGGCCAAACAGGGAAATGAAGTAAGTAGGCCATATTGTACCTATAAGCCCGCGGCTGTTGAACAGCAAATACCGAGGGATCATCGTCACCTGCGCGGGGATTAAAAATACCAAGACTGCCAGCGCGACCCATAGCTTCTTGAGCGGAACGGGGTAGCGTCCCAGTCCATAACCCGCCAAGGCCAGCGAAGCGCTTTGCAGTAAAGCCGGAAGTATGGACATTTTAAGGGAATCCATCATCGCGTTTGAAAAGTCCAAGGTATGGACGGCTCTGTAGAAACTCTCCACGGAAAGCCAAGTCGGAATCCATGTTACCGTGGAATCAACGAGATCTTTTGTATCCATAAAACTCACCGACAGCATGTAGATAAAAGGGTAGATGAACACGAAACCAAGGCCCGTCAGAATACCGTAGACGCACAGGTTGCCAAGTAAACCCCGCTTATCCGCGTTTCCGAGAAAAAGCTTTCGCACTTTGGCCTTACCGCGGCCGCTTCCGCTCTTTTTCCAAACGCTTTGCATCTCTTCTCCACCTCGCTTCTTTCCAGTCATTGAACACAAGAAAAGCAATGAATATTAGTATCAGCAGCAGCGCGGCATAAATCCAACTCAATGCCGCCGAATAGCTGTAAGGTTTAGTGATATCCCGCATGGAGCCAACAATCCTTTGGTTGGTGGCATCATCCGAAAACGTGCCGATTTCGATGATGGTATACACGGTGGTCAGCAGGATAATCGGTTTCAAGTAAGGTAATGTTATGCGCCAGAAGCTTTCCCACACGGTCGCGCCATCGATGGATGCCGCCTCATACATAGAACGGTCAATCTTTTGTAGCGCCGCAAGGAAGATGATTGTCTGCACACCGCAAAACCATAGGATACGAACAAAGCTGTTTAAAAACATGAACAATGCGCCGGTCCAGGCGGAATCCGTTGTCCGCAGTAAACTGACGATTCCGAACATGTCTATCTGTAGGGTCATCGCTGATGTTTCTTTCATCAACTCGCTCATCACCGGCCCGCTCATGATAACCACAGGCAGGAAAAAGATCATGCGGTAGAAGGCGCGCCCACGGAAACGGTTGTTGAGCAGCAGGCTGATAAGCAGTGCGAATACCACAGCCATCGGCGTGCTGACAAGGACGTTGGCAACGGAGTTCATTAACAGAATGGGGTACTCCACATCCGACATCAACGCTTGGCGATAATACGCCCAGCCGACCTCCTCAAACATAATAACACCGGGCTTGATGACCACTTGGTTGAAGCTGATATAGATAGAGTACAGCAATGGGTACGCGGTAAGGGTGAAGAAGCCTACCAGCCACGGCAGGAAGAAAAGTAACCCCGTCAGCGCGTCACGCCGACGCATGGTCAGCAGCGATTTCCGTTTTTTGAAGGCCATCTTGTTCACCTCACTCCACAATGGCATAACTCCATGCCCCAACCATCACGTCGCCATCCGTCATTAATTTATCCATGTAGTTGACATACACACGTGTGCCGTTGTCATATGTAACCCTTATCAACCCTTCGGCAAGAGCCTTATGCTCGACGATACGCCTCCCATGGAGGGACGCAAGCGGGCTATCGATTGTCCGGTATGCCGCGGTGATGTTTTCCGCCCAATCGCTAAAATTTGCAGAAAAGAAATCCTCCTGCGCTGTGCGGTACAGGTCAATGCTGTCGCAGGCAGATACGATGAATGAAGGGTAAACCCCGTATTCAATATGCCGCAGCAGCCGCTCAGTGGAAAAGGATGTCGTGTTCATTGTCGTCCCAAACAGTTCGACGCTTCCGCTTAAAACAATCTGCAGGAACGGAACGGTGTCGGATTCATACAGCAGTTGGCTGTTTGTCAGCGGCGCATCATAGTATTCCGAGACATACTGCCAAAGGTATCGATTCGGTTGGTATAGGGGAATCCTTCCGGTCGAAGCAGAACCCGCATGGGCAATCCGCTCGGCCATCCCGATGAGTTTAGACAAGTTCTGCGATCGTGTGGCTTCTTTGCCCGAGGTGAAATCCCCATACAGAAGGCAGGAAAGCTGATCGACGGCGAAACCATAATCACCATACCCGAGCGCCTTCCCAACGCGCCTTTCGGCCTCTGACAGACGATAGAAATAGGTATCGGGGTACATCACCCCTCGGTTGGGCCGCGTCATCTTGATGGTCATATTGGTCAAATTGTTGGCTGCCTGTGTGCGCAAATGAATTTGATCTGGGTTTGCCGAAAGCGGGTTTAGATACAGGAAAAAACGCCCGCCTTGCGCGGCCAGCCGCTTCGCCAGAATGTCAAACTCATATTGGGTTCCTACATTGCCAAGGAACGCGTTCCCTGCCTCATTGTTTATAGTGTAACATCGGTAGATCAACGACACATGGGTGATTCCGGCATCCGCGAGCAGCGCAATGATACCGCCCGCCTGTTCCACGGTGGTAAAGACCTGTGCGGACGTTCCGATGAACTGCCTTTTCTTGTCCGCGCCAAGGATTTCAAGCCGAAGAGGAATAGATTCACGTATATTGTGCGGCGTTAATATACCCGCGTCTTGCAGGAGGCCGCGATACAGTACCGCCATTCCGTCATAATGCGCTGAGGAGCCGTCTAATATATAGATTGATAGTTTAGCTGACAACTCGTTTCGGTGTTCCTGCGGGACGAACGTGCCGGCGCCTTCTTTGCGGTTGATGTTTTTGGTGTACTTTTGCCGGTAATCAAAACGCGCCGCAACGCGGTTGTAGGGGTTGTTGGGGATGGCCGGAGCGGCTGCGATGCTGGCATAGATGTCGCCGTCTTCGACGACCATGAACAGTCCGTTTTGCGCCGCGCCATGCACAATACCATATACGGGCATCACGATTTGCTTTTCGTCCACCGTATAGTCGTTTGGACGGAATGCCTGCAAGTCGGAAGGAATGGCAAGCGATTCGATACCCAAATCGCGCCCGTATATTTTTTTGTCGTACGTGGAGGTGTAGTGCTTCGCCTTTTGAAAGCGTATCAGTGCGCCGGCGCCGTCGGGGATTAAAAGATAACCGTCCAGTGAATCCTCGTATACCGCGCCCAGGTAGGGCAGAAAGGAAACGGATTTCAGGGTATATCCTTTTCCATCCGCGCCTTCAATCAGGCTCTCTTCCGGCAGGGATAATTCCAATATATTCCCGCGAAGTGACAAAAACACGTCAAAGGAGATGCCCAGCTCCGAAAAGTCAGCGTGGCACAGCAAGCCATCGGCCGTCGCGGTATAGGTTGTAACGGCGTTTTCCGACATGCCGTAACGCTTTTCCATCCCTTGTTCGTCAAAGCACTCAATCGCGGCAATGGAGTTGCCGTAGCTATTCCATGTTCTGTTTAGCCCTTCCGCCTTTTCAACCGGCAAGGCGCCCCAGATATAGCCGGTTTTCCTGTTCCGAATGCGGAGGGTGTCCCATTGCTCGCCGAGCCATAACTCAACCTCGTCTGTCCTGGTGATAAGCGTAAAGCCATCCGTATCCGTAAAGATGCCATCAACGCGCTGCTCACTGAACGGATGCACATGCCGATTGGATTGCGCTTCCATGCTGTCCATGCGCATCGGTTTTGAAAACGCAGGGGTTCCCTCCGCACCTGCCGGAGTACAGGCCATGACCCACAACGCCCATGCGATACCGATTATTTTTATGCGTTTATTGCATGACACGATATCGCACCTCCTCGAAAATCTCTGAAATGAAGCTCAAGAGCTGCCTCCAGAGGATAAACAGGATAATTATCGCTAACGCCGCGATCAGCATAAATCCTGCGGTCAAGAGCAGATTGCTCACAGTTTGCCTTCCATCGTAACCGTATGTCTCCTTAACGGACAAAATTACCAGCACACAGGTGTAGCCGATTACCAGAAAACTGAGAAACTGGAAGATAAATTGTTCGCGCTGTGTCAACGCGTGAGATAAAATTGTCAGAATCGGTGTGAACACAATGTACGGCGTGAGTGCATACCCAAACGACGTAAATGCTTGAATAACTGTTCCTTCGCCGTCGTGAATGGAGCTGACAAGGTAACTCCCTATCCAGAACAGCGCGGCCGGCACGGTGGTGGTAATCAGAAGCATCCCCGGATCGACCCACCGGCCGATGCCGCCCCCGAACACGAAGGACGTACTCATGCGGCTTAGAAAGCATACGGCTAACGCAAGCAGATACAAAATACCTGCGCTTATAGGACTGCCGCGCTTTTTATGTTTCAAGTCGTACAAGCAATCAATGGGATGGCGTATCATGTTGAAGGGTTCGCAAATGATATCTCTCAGAAGCTTGTGTTTTTGCTTGGCTTTAATCCAGCGCGTCCGTATAGGCGAGAGGAAATCACGGGATTTTCGCACGCAGCTGACGATTATCAGCAAAAGGAACACGCCGATGCCGCCCAGCAGAATGGTGTACATGTTTGCCCGCAGCCATGCGCTGCGCATCTCCCAAAAGCACTTCGAGTATAAAGATGCCTGGCCGTTTAACCGATAATGATGCGCCGCTCTTTCATATTCGCCAAGCTGGAACAGCGTTGCGGCGTATCCGGTGTGCGCCATGCTGGTCATGGGATTCATGCGCAGGATGCTCTCCCAAGCCGAAAGGCTCTGCGCATAGCGGCCGGCGTTGAAGTCCTCGCCGGCTTCATGCAGCATGGAGGCGAAGGCCGTTGGGATAAACGCTTGAATCAAAGCGCGTTCTTTGTCCAGCACATAGATGGTATACGTTTCGTCTACCGCGATGGAACTGACCACCGCCGTCAGGCCGTTGCGATCGCTGGATACGGCGCGTCCGCCGAACATGAACAGGGTATCGCCATCGCCGTTGAATTCTTCGATGGACCCCGTATCGGTAACGGCGATGATGTTGCCATTTGGCGCGACAGTCAAATCGACGTAATTGTCCTTGCCCCACACGTTCCCGGCATTGGGCAGTATATCGACGCCCGCCAGGTTCAGTTTTTTTAGTGAGTTTCGCCAATCGTTTTGTATTACGGTGTAGACATTGTTGCCGGAAACATGCAGTGACACGGTGCAGGGCGGGTTCCTGAAAAAAAGCTTTGCCTTTTGCGCCTCGGTAAAAAATGTCTTTTGCACCCATTCAATAAGGCTCAAGCCCTTGGTCTTGTTGGCCCCAAAAAAACCGGCAAATGTCCCGTCCGGCATGAATTGTAAAAGCCCTTCGTGCGTTCCTTCGCTGATGGCAAGAATGTTGCCGTAACTGTCCACATCAACCTTCCGGGGCATGTACCGGCTTTTCCCATAGAACAAATCTTCCGGACGCCCGATGCGCTGCAGTACCTTCCCTTCGGGCGACAGGACAACGATCTGCTCTGCGCCGTAGTCTGCCACAAAGACGCGCCCATCATTGGCTACCGCCACGCCGGTGGGCCTCTTGAGTTCACCTATACCCAAATGGAAAAGCATGCCGTTAGACCTATCGCAACGCACGATACGCCCGTTGCCTGTATCGGCGATATAGAAGTACCCATCGTGATAGCATAAGTCCTCCGGCGCATTCAAACCGATATCGGAAAGGGTGGTGCCGCCCGGCATGTAGGCGTCTTGGATACGAATGTATGTTTCATGGTTAAGTGACAGCGCATAGGTATACGCGGTGCTTTCAATGGCATTGGCGGGAAAGCACGGCAGTAAAAGCAGGATGATCGCAAGGGACAATATCCGTTTAATATGCTTCACCCCCTACTTCATGCCTGAGTGAGACATGGTGTTCATGACACGAGCTTGCAATAAAACAAATAAACATAGATTAGGCAGGAACATGATGAGCGTCGCCGCCGCTTGAACACCCAACCCCGCGATGGCATTACCATGTAATTGCCCCGACATCACGCTTTGATTACCGGCGGCGGCTAAGGTCGTCATATAAAACGAGAAGCTGCGAATCGCCTCATTATTAATGTATAGGTTAGATGCTTCCAGGCTGTTCCAGCTTGCTTGGAAGGCAAGAATGGCCACCGTGGAAAGCGCCGGTATGATGTTGGGCACAACAATCTTCCACAAGACGCGGTAATCGCTGGCCCCGTCGATTTGTGCGGCATCAATCATCGAATCGGGAAGCTGATCGATAAACTGTTTGACTAAAAACAATCCCACGGGAATCGCCAGCAGCGGCACGATATGTGCCAGGAAGCTATCGATTAAGCCCAAACCGAATACAACCATGTAGCGTGGAATGGAAACTGCGACGGGGACGAACATGAGGGCCGCCTCGTTGATGGCAAAGAAGGTGTTTTTTAGCTTATACCGCTTCTTCGATAGGCAATACGCGGCCGCGACAGTGATGAGTAAGGTTGCCGCCATCACGATAGCCGTCGACAGGATGCTGTTAAACAGATAGCGCGACATGGGGATGGCTTTTTCCGCCGATGTGGAGGTCAATGCTCGAAAATTGTCCAAGGTAGGCCGCGTGGTAACAAACCTGGGAGGATACACCAACAATTCATCTAAGGGCTTGAACGCGTTGAATACAATAAACAAAATAGGCAGCGCCATGAGCGCGGCAATCGGCAGTAAATAAGAATAGAATTTGATTTGTGTCCGGTCAAACCGGCGCGGGTCCAGTCCGAACGCTTTCATCCTGTTTTTTCTGCGCACTTCACTCACCTCCTACGCCTTCTCGGCAAATAGCTTTTTCGCGAGCTGAGATACGCCCCATACTAGAATCAATAACAGCACCGATACCGCCGCTCCATAGCCCATCTCATACCGCACGAATGCGTGTTCTTCCGCGTGCGTGACCAAAAGCTGGCCGGCATACCCCGGAGTTGGATTGGCTCCGGTCAGCATCACGCCGATTGATCCGTTCTGGAAAGTACCGACAATGGCCATAACAGCGCCGAACAGCATCTGCGGGCGGGCTGCCGGGATGGTAACATAGCGTATCTCCTGAAAGCGGTTGTGTACGCCGTCGATATAAGCAGCTTCATATAATTCGCGGTTAACATTCAATACACCGGCCAGCATCGCCAAAAAGCCGATACCCATACTGCTCCACAAGCTGACAAGTATCATGATGGGCAGCAAGTATGTGGGATCTTGAAGCCAGACGATTGGTTTTTGTATGGCATCCAACCGCAGCAGGAAGGCGTTGAGCAGCCCCACCTTGTCGCCGTCGAAGATGACGCGCCAAACCGCGCTCAGCATAACGCCGCCTGTCATGGAAGGTGAATATAGAATAATCGCAAGAATAGTGCGGGGAATTTTGGTAATTTGCGCCAGCGACCATGCCATAAAAAACGATAAAATGTAGCCGCCAATGCCCACGATGATGGCGAACTGTATGGTGTTGGGCAGGGCGTACTCCATAAAAACCTGATCATCGGTGAGGATGGACACGTAATGGTTCAAACCGACGAAGTTCGGCATCTGTATCGTATTAAAGTCCGTAAACGACAAACCGATCGCCATGAGGATAGGTATGATGATGAAGGCTGCAAACAGCATGATGAACGGAGCTTGTAATACGGAAACGGAATGCCTGTCCAGAAACAGCTTAAAGCGCCGGGGCATACCATTGGGTTTATTCATCGGCCGGCCCCTCCTTCCGCATACCAATCAAATCATCAATCAGATGTATGTTGTATTCCTTAAGCCGGTTCCCGTGTTGATCGATATACCCAAACTCAATCAGCTTCCGGCGCATCTCGCGGTTTGCCGCAAGAAGCGCATCATCAATACGCGGCCGGAACCTCGCACCTCTTGTGACGATATCAATCCATGCGTTGCTGACCTCCCGTTCGAGTATATAGCTCGCGGGATGCCGCAGCGCCTCCCTTTGCCATTCCCATTGCGCCAGAATGACTTTCTTATGCCGTAAAGGATACGCCATCTGTGAAAACGCGGTATGATTACCCGTGTTCCATACATACTCCGGCCCATACCTCATCTGCAAGTCACGTGCGTACCGGATTTGTGTTTCGGATGACAGCCACCACTTAACAAAGGCATATGCTTCTTCGGGCAGCGCAGTATTGGCGAAAACCATGGCGCAGGTAGAAGCCGCTGAGTAATCGCGGCGGATGACGCCGTCTGTTCCCATGGTGCCGGGTACCGGTGCAATATCCCATCGCCCGGTTAACTCCGGCGCGGCCACTTGCAGTTGCAGATATGTTGAAAAATTGCTGATGCCGATGGGAATGGCGCCTGATCGAAAGGCGTTAAAAAAGTTCGGTACACTTTGCGCAAGCCCGTATGTGCGGTAAAGATCGGTCATCTCGCGCAGACCGTGTAATGTTGCCGGGTCATTGAAGTTGGCGGTAAGCCCATCGGGCGCGTAAAAATTTCCGCCGTTCTGAAAAAGGAACATTCCGGTCGCCGCGAACGGCTTATATCCGGCGTCGTTCGCCAGAGGATGGTTAAAGTTCATAGAGTTGCGCAGCAACGTGGGCATGATGCGCTTGACGTCATCCCATGTATCGGTCACATCTAATCCCAGTGCCTCCAGAATATCCTTGCGATAAAACAGGACATTAAATTCCTGTGTCTCACTCGCTCCATAGATACCGTCCTCATACGCCATCGGGGAGAGGGACTCGAGGTTGTATTCGGCGCCGTACCAATCAAGAAAATCGTCGTACTCCAGCAGGTTTTTAGCCATGCCGCGCATTGCGAATTCCGCCGGCCGGTAATACGATAAGGCAAGCGCCACATCGGGGTTATTCCCCGTGGAGTTTGCCAGCGTGATTTTTTTCTCGTCGGGCATGATTGAGAAAACCACATCAATCCCCGTGCTTGCCGTGAAGTTTTGCGCGGTTAATGCCCGCAGGGTATCCACATACTGTGACGGCTTTCCAACCCAAACAGTCAGCACGCCGACGGAGTTTTTAATATCGGCGGATTCATTCATTACGGGCGTAAAGGAGTAAAGAAACTGCCGGAAAGCGGTTGACACCTCAACCAGGAACTGAGCTTTGGGCGACGGCGGCTCGACGCTTGTTCCATGCAGGTAGAACCGGTCGATGCTCAAATGCTGCTCTTTCAGTTTTTGCGCCACGTTGGATGCCAGCTGGGCCGCGGAACCGGCGTCATCGCTAAGCAGCGCCGACCGGTTGAGAATTGCGCGCGGTTCGCTTGCCAATCGGGCAAGGTTCTGAGCGGCCAGCTTCAAATCCCCGGCATAAGATGGATTCATTCCCGAAAGGTTTTGTACCGCGCTGTATACCGCGTACAACCGACTCTCCCAGTCAGCCAGTTTTTGTAAGATATCCGGCATGTATTGTAAAATATCCCATGTGCGGTTGACATCCGTTTTTGCTGTGTCGTCGGAATTGCTGCCCTTAATTCTTCGCATCGTTAAACTTGTGCCGCTGATCTCGTTGACAATCTGTATTAATTCTTCTGCCACCGCATCCAACGGCGCGGCCGTCACTTTAAACGCGAGGGTGTGCATGCCGGCCGTCAAATAAAATTGCTGATCGAGCGTCCTGTTTTGGTATATGCCCATGCCGGTATGGGGAAACGGCACATCCCGCGCTTCCGCGAATGGTACGGCGCCATCTATCTCAACGGTTCGGTATACCACGCCTCCGGCTTTCAGCGGCTGGCAATACTTGATGGTCAGAGCGTACCATCCGTCCGAGGGTATTGCTACTTCATAAAGCAGTTTCTGCCCGACGGTCTTAAAGGATTTGTCGTCAATGGCGTTAATCAGTTTAACATATGGGCTGTTTGGTACGACGCCGGTGTTGGTTACATGATGTCCCCGTATATAAGAATCGGATTTCAACCGATAGTTTTCTCCCTCAATCGTCAGAATGCCGCCATAAACGGGGGCATCCGCATAAGCTGTTCGGTATACATTATAGGTGGGTATCTGTGATGGTCTGGCCACAACCACGGATTGCAGCGTTAAGTTCTGATTTTGCGGGATGATGGTCATGCGGTTTTCCCCGGCAATAAGTGGAAAAAGAATCGGCATGCGTGCTAACCGCTCATAATCTTCCAGCCAAGAATGGGATGTTTCACGCAGCATTATTTGTTCCGGTACAATTTGGTTGCCATACCGATCCGTTTGCATGTCGCCCGGCGCATCCGCCCACAGAAGTGGCAGCACACAAACTGCCTCCATGCCGTTTACAGTAAAGACAGCCGTGTTTTCAAACAGATTCATTTTATCGCAAGTATAGCCCAGCAGTATCCGGTAATACCCGGTGTCCGGTACGGATAGGGTAAACGAACAGCCTTTTTCAACGTCAGCTTGCAGGGAGGGGAAGGTTCGCTCATACACGATATCCTGCCGGTCGAATGAAAGCCATCGCGCGGCAGCCGCGGCATCGTCCATCAGATAGGTGCGCGCGGGCTTGTGCGAGGCCGCATCCATAGGGGCATTCGTATCACCGGGGAGGGACAGCAGCAGAACAACTGCTGTCAATAAAGCAAAGATAGCCATAGCAGTTCGTTTCCGCATACCTACACCTCCCCGGTCATTGTTTCACGTTCTACAAGTGGCTCCACATTTCATTCATTTTGGGTTTCTATTCGCCGATTTTTACGTTAAAAGCTTCCATTTGTTCCGCCAAGCCGGCATTGAGTTTCACGTCGAGCTGCCCTGCCACATCGGCGGCATTCGCCCTGCCCGCCCTTACGTCGTCCAGCAAGCCCCACACCGAGCCGTCCCAGTACTCGCCAAAGTTAGGCAGAAACTTGTTCAGGTCGCCGCGAACGGAGTTGGCGGTGCTCCTGTACAGTGCCGTAAACCCTTCCGTGAGGTGCGGGTTCTGCTCAAATTTCGCAATCACATCAGGATGCTGGGTGCAGGGGATAAACCATGTTTTTAGCAGCTTGGTATCGCCCTCGGCCTGTTGCTTTTCACCGCGCGCGGCAAAGATATCCAGGCGCTGAAGGTTGCCCTCAAGCCCGTACGTCAGCCATTTTAAAAGTTCAAACGCCGCTTCGGGGTTTTGGCTGGTGCTTGTGATGTAGGCGCAGTCCACGTGGATGGGGGTTTTGACAGGTTCGTCGCCCGTACGCGGATAGGGCCAGTAATCCCAGCTAATCTTGCATTCATTGCGCATCCAGTTGTCGTTCCATGTGGCGTTGGTACATAGCAGTGCCAGTCCGTTCTTGAACAGATAATGGTTGTCATCCTTGCCGTCTTCACCAAATTTAAGGACATAGTCGCTGTCCAGCGGCGTCTGGCCGTTTTCATCCTTGGGCTGCTTCATCGCCCAAGCGTTTAAACCGGGGATGGCGTTCAACTCGGCATACCGATTCATGGCCGGAACCCATTGATTGGTGAAATCGAAACGCTGATTGACCCAGTCGTATGTGGTCGCGTAGAATCCGTCAGCCTGTGCTGAGTAGGCTACGTCCAAATCATCCAGCAGGGCCGCGCCCGCGGTTGTGGCGGTGATGCCGGCCCGCAGCAGTTCGACAAATTCATCAAACGTCCAGTCATAGCCGGGCTTGTCCAGGTTCAGTTCCTCCAGCATGTCCAGGTTGAGGGTAATCCCCATCGCATTCATCTGGCAGGGGAAGGCGTATAG
>Ga0123354_10014242_pt1 | contig 12384 bp, 2 predicted proteins | sample TergutLab28metaG_2_FD_97872 | JGI IMG/M metagenome (GOLD analysis project Ga0123354, IMG submission 97872) | Labiotermes labralis P4 segment gut microbial communities from Petit-Saut dam, French Guiana - Lab288 P4 | ecosystem: Host-associated > Arthropoda: Insects > Digestive system > Gut ... | reverse complement strand
GGGGTAAAGGCGGCCGGTGCGTAAGGCTGACAACCTACCACCATCCTGTGCCGTTGTCACGAAATCTGGGAACCTTAACTTCCTAAGAACCCTCTGGGCCTGTCCAGGCCTGTAATGGGACTGATTTACCTTTACCTTTACCTTATCGTTTGTTAGGCCTGTAGAAGTTGAGTGTTGACTGTACTTACTACCTTCTGCAATATTTAGAAATTTCCCCCATACACTGTATTTACGTCAGGGGTACTCCCACTTTCCAGAAATCCAGGAGCCATCTCAAAATTCGAGGCGCCAAAATGGTGCCACGGAGGAAGTTACAAATATTGTAGCCACACATACGAGCATCTGCCTACCGCATTTTGACTGAACGCTTGCACAAACGTCGAATTGCCGCCCGGTGGGTTCCGCATGACGTCAATGAGGAACAACACTCGGTCCCACCTTGTTAAGGATGTCCGTGAATTGTTGGACAGTTACATCTGGGAGGTGCTACCCCATCCGCCCTACAGCCCCGACATGAGTCCCCCGGACTTCGACCTGTTCCCAAAATTGAAAATCAACATGCGTGGTGTGCGTTCCTCGACGCTGGAGGACCTATCTGCCTCCATTACCCGACGCGTCAAACAACTCAACTGTTCTACAGACCTGAAGGGTATCATGGACCTTCCAAAATGTTGGGATGCAGTCATTCGACAGAAGGGGGACTACACTGAAAGACTATAAAACTTTCCCGCACATCTGGTGTTCTATTCTGTAGTTATTGCGTTCTGTGCATTTCTTTTGAGATGGCCCCCGTATTTTGCGCCACAGTACAAATTTAGTCGCCTGGGATTAGTGCATTCCTAATATCCATGTTTTCAAATTGATGAGTGAATAAGGACCCGTTTATTTCCCACACGGGAGCAACCGGTTGGTTTTTATCGAGGTGTATTTGTAAGTTCTAGTTGTGGAAAGGATTTTCAGTTATTTGTATCTGAATTTTGTTTCTAAAAATGATTCAGAAATTGCCGACGGTTTTATCAGATACAATTTATGGACCTTGACGATTTCAACAGTAAACGACACGTAGTTTTGATAACACGGAAAAGTAACGAAAATTCTATTTTGAGTTTCTTTCCGCGTTTTTTTTTGTCCGTCCTGAACTTAAACCAGCGCTCTTTCTGGAACAGCCAAAGTGCCACATGTTTGTGTGTCTTGGTTTTGTTCACCCCTGATACAAGATTAATAGAAGCACTTGTAATTTTTACTGCACATTAGACAGTTACCTGCTTTCCCCTCCCTCATATGCATCTACCCACCTCCAATGTTGCCGGTTACATAAGCAATGTCAGGGAGCCGGCCTTTCCACTTGAAGTCGGGTAGGACGAAGCACATCGCGTACTTCCCCCCTCGGGGGCCCTACCGAGGCCAACAAGTGAGCCTGTAACGTCGTTACCGGGTGGCAGCCGTGCCTGGCCGTACCAGCTTGCCTGTCATGTCAGTGACCTTCCTAACAGCGTGTTTGCCGTACTGACGTCTACGACATTAAGTTGCAAAACACTGGGAAAGACTTCTTTTTCTCCTGCAAAGTGAGGTTAGATCTCAAGATGGCTGAACGTGAATCTGACGCTCACTTCGGGTGGGAAGTCTGGACTATTCAGTATACGTTATTCAAGTCACAATGGTAAATGCTCCGGTGTGGACAAGCTAAGAGCTACCAAAACCACTAGAAGTGGAGGTATATAAGGAAAATATTATATATTTGTTAACTGCAATTGAATTGGCACCGGGTGGCAGTAGTGCAGTACACATTTACAGACAACAACACAATAAAAACAGAATATACAGATCAATAAGTATTACACAAATGTACGTCAGCACAATCTATTTATTCTATAGTATGGCTACATGTTTCGACTAGATGTTAGTCATCTTCAGGCCCCTACAGTTACTTTACCAGATGCTTTGTCCACTTTGGTAAAGTAATTGTAGGGGCCTGAAGATGACTAACATCTAGTCGAAACATGTAGCCATACTGTAGAATAAATAGATTGTGCTGACGTACATTTGTGTAATACTAATTGATTTTCAAGCACATCGTGATGCCTTCATTCAGAAGAATATACAGAACAGAACATACGTAACAATAAGAATCATAAACATACAAATTAAAATACATAATTTACAAAATTAATCAAGAGCATACAAAACATACAACCCTATATACAATGATAAAACATGGAAACAAAAGAACATGCAAGAATGTGTTATATTCTCTTTTTGTGGGCTGGGATAGCTCAGTCAATACAGTGACTAGGCCACGGAGGATGATACAGTAATTTCGGTTCAATTCTCGGTATGGGAAAAGATAGTTTCCTCTTTTCGAAAGCGTCCAGACCAACGCTGGGGCCCACTAAGGCTTCTATTTAACCCTTATCCTGCTAACGTACAGAATATGGTGAGATTCTAATAATGCCAGCAAATGGCAGATGGGATTTAACTCGATATTTAAAGGGCTAATGGGTATTGTGGTCACCTTCGGGTATTTAAGCGACTGGTGCGTGGAACTGACCTCCATTTAATACAGAGGATGAGAACATGTGGAGCTCTATTTCCATTATCTGTGTGCCTTTATGGGGTGGTGCTTGATTATGTGCGGGAATCAGTTTCAGCTCTAGGAACAGTTAGTTATTCTTCGCATTTCCCACGTCCGTTCATGTCTCAGGCCGTGCTTTGCCCTGTCAGGAGTTCACGTTACCTTCAGAACTGCTGGTTAGGTCAGTGGAACACACAAACAACTTCGCCGCTAGAAGGCAGTAGTTTTATTTTAGAAACTTGGCGGAAAACGAGACCTGGATCAACTGCGGAGAAGATGGTAGGACCAAACCATTCAGACTCGGAAGGGGTCATTGGCCCAAACCTTGACAGAAGGAAGAGGCCCATCAGACAACATAGAGAGCGCGTGCAGAATCTTAATGTCAAGAGTTTTATCCTGTGGATCAAATCACGACGACTTGTGTAAAGGTATTGCAGTGCATCAGTTTCTGCATAATGCGGTCTTTGGGCCCTCTTTTTTTTTTTACCTTATCGGGAACGAAATTTTATAAAAACCCGAGGAATCTTGGTTCGATTACCGCCAGAAGCATTACATTTTTTTTTCTTTCCTGCAAAGTGCCCTGAGCAATTCTGGTGCCCATCCTCCTTATATTCAACGGGTAAGGTTGGCTCTTTTCCGGTGGATAAATCGGCCGGGTTGTGAAGCTGACCACTCACCTCCATTCGGTGCGGAGTTTAAGAATACCTGGAACAGCACCTTCACTCCCAAGGTGCCTTCAAAACGTGCACACGGACACCCGTACCTTCGATTTTGATTCTTAAGAGAAAATTTGAGTGTTTGTGGTCAGTAAGAGGCCCATGTTAAACGAGTTTTTAAGATTCGACTAAATTAAAAAAAAAAATATGGCTGCTCTACGATTAACTTGTTACAGAGCAATCAGACACTCGGTAAGAATGGTAATATCCAACACACGTCGTCCCTGGAATGTCTGTCAGATCGAATAGCCGAACATTGATTTCGCTATCATAATATGTGATAAAGAATATGGTTATGAGTTCCCAAATTTAGTTCTTAATGTTTCTAATTTTTGTATCCAAAACGGACGAAGTACAAGGGTGGAATGAGAAAAAAACATTACATAACTACGGTGAAAGGTTTGTTATTATAAATCCAACATGGAGCATGCTGAATTGTAGACAAAATGGACGAACACAATTTGGAAGACCTTCGAAGAGACTGTTAGACGTGGCCTAATTCATTAGGGATTATGATTATGTTGAAGATGATGATGATGATGTACACAATACAGTATAAAATACAGTAAAACATTATTCATATATTTCCCTATATGTTTCGGCCAATCCAGGACATCATCAGGGGAAATGTCTATTTACATTGCTGGTCAGAAATATAAGTTATTGTGATGCAATATTTAGGAAATAAAATTTCTTTACACTAGAATGTTATATAAATAAAATAGTATTATATATATATATTACAATGTTAAAGTTAATGCTTTGAAATTTGAAAAGGTAAAAGTTGGCAATTCCCTTCTCTGTCCATTTGACAATTCCCTTCTCTGTCAATTTGAGCATTCCATTCTCTGTCAATTTGAGAATTCCCTTCTCTGTCAATTTGACGGTACCCTTCTTTGTCAATTTGGCAATTCCCTTCTCTGTCAATTTGAGAATTCCCTTCTCTGTCAGTTTGGCAGTTCCCTTCTCTGTCAATTTGGCAATTCCCTTCTCTGTCAGTTTGGCAATTCCCTTCTTTGTCAATTTGACAATTCCCCTCTCTGTCAGTTTGGCAGTGCCCTTCTCTGTCAATTTGGCAATTCTCTTCTCTGTCAATTTGAGAATTCCCTTCTCTGTCAATTTGGCAGTTCCCTTCTCTGTCAGTTTGGCAGTTCCCTTCTCTGTCAGTTTGGCAATTCCCTTCTTTGTCAATTTGGCAAGTCCCTTCTTTGTCAATTTGGCAATTCCCTTCTCTGTCAGTTTGGCAGTTCCCTTCTCTGTCAATTTTTTCCAAACGTAAGCCTTCCTTCTTTTGTTAACTTTGTGTTCGGAGCAGCAGTTAAAGATTTAGCCTAATGAACTTAGAGTCAACGTCTAACGTTTTGTGTGTGTGTGTTTTTTTTTGCATGCTACCATTAGATAGTAGAGTGACATTTTTCTCCCATCGCCAGTCTGTCTAAATCTAACACGAGAGAAGTGTTGTAATCATTTTTTAAATATTTCTTGACCATGAATGAACCGAGTCTTCATTATGATAGTAGGAACCACAGGTGCACATAAAGTTAGATGAATTTATGGCAGTCAAATATAGTACAATGAAATATCTTCTTGATGGTGGCCGCAGAGTTTTGTCGAAACATGTAGTACGTTTACGACACTTGTATTGAAATAAATTTACGTCACTTCACGTGCACCTATTGGCTTTAATGTCACAGTTAGAGACATGCTCCTTGCATGCTTCGAAATATCATTTCAAAACACGGACTCGATGCGCCCTGTTCAGTTCGTATTTTGTCTTTAATATGTACGTACCGTAACATCAGGCAGCAGGGAGCATTTTAAAAATGATTTATATCGATGTATCGATTTGAGCTGGTACATGATATGGGTGCCATGGCGCCTAGATGTGTCGTGGCCATATTCTATTCATCCCCCCCCCCCACATAATGATGCAATGAGGCTAAACTTCATTGCCTATATTCCTGCCTGCATTCCGCCACAGAATGAGTCAGTTTAACGACGACACTCGGTGCATGCACAGAGCTACAGAGGTGACACATGCCAATTAACGACGCCATAAACGCCAGACCAAATGAGCGGTGTTTTATAAACTTTATTTTGCTTTTATATTTGGATAATTCTTTGGGAAATGTTTTAAAATGTCGGAAAAAAAATTTTCTTACGTCACACGTGACACCTCGTGAGATAGAATGGTTTATGAGCGGAATTACCACGTTATTTTGTGTTATTCTTAACCAAGGGGTAAGCATAGTTTCCAAAAGATCTAGGAGTGAACTCAAAATCCTAGGCGCCAGGTTGGTGACATGAGTCAAGCTCCCTACTGAAAGTCAAAGCATTCCCATTACATGCCTGGACAGGCCGTGAGGGTTCCATGAGGTTGAGGCTGCCAGATTTCAAGACATTCGGCACATGAAGGTGGTAAGGTTGTCAACCTTACACACCGGCCGCCTTTACCCCCCAGAAAATATTCCTGGTACTCATTTCTGTTAGAGACTGAGTCAATCCCAGGGCCATTAGTGATGCCGAAAGAATTATATCAATGAAAAATTACAATAACACTACCGAAAATCGAACCCGCGACCCTCCGGCAAGTTCCATACTTGGGATTCAAAGATATTAGTTGCCGCCCTACAAAATTTGGTCACCCGGGCGAATTGGTGCCTTCAATTTGTGCACGTCTCTTTTAAAATATGAAAATTAAATATTTATGCCTTACCTGTTGAATGTTTATGATTTAGTAAGGGAAAAGTCCTGACTCCTAACCTTTTGTTTCCTGTCCAAATTCCAGAATATGTAGGGTACTCTGCAAGCGGCACTGAGGCCCAATTGAGGTCAGACTGCCCAGACATTTGAAATGTTTGTGTTAATGGGTCAGAGGGCCCATTTCAGCACTAGTGCCATTAGGACACTGATTGGAAAATCAGATAATATTTACACGGCTCATTAAATAGCGCTTCGTTGTCGAAGTCCTATTTGGATTTCACGTTAAATACACGTTTTTGCGATCGGCCGTGGAATGAGATACAGCAGCCGTTGTTCAGGCAAATGTTGGCTCTTTATATTATACCCGCAGTCACAAAAGGAGAACCAAAAGTGAAAAGCTGTAATCCACTTCGGAGAAGAGCTACAATATTTCCCCCCACGTGTTATTCCCGAGTTTTGCACATCCCATTGACACTGATGTTCATTTGTTGCTCATATAATTTTACTGTTGAAGTTGGCAGCCATTTCCTTCCGAAATAACATCGAGATATTAAAAATGTGTAGCCACTTATTGTTACTGATTATATATATATATATATAAATATTAATGGCACAATTGTTAAGGTGCTGTGCTACAAATCGGAAGGTCGCTGGTTCTATCCCAGCTGGTATCATTGTAATTTTCCATTGACATAATCCTTCCGATCGCAATATGGCCCTGGGGTTGACTCAGCCTCTAACAGAAATGAGTACCAGGAGTATTTCCTAGGGGTAAATGAGGCCGGTGCGTAAGGCTAACAACCTTACCACCATCCTGTACCGTTGTCATGAAATCTGGGAGCCTTAACTTCCTGGAACCCTCTGGGCCACTCCAGACCTCTACTGAGACTGCTTTATATATGGTTTAATACAGAGAGTAATTGTCATCACTGGACCGAATACAGCAAAGCGAAAGGCATGTTCGACCGCCATGTGGAATATTCTGCTTTAAATGACGAGCAGTCTGGCAATGAGCAAAATAAACTCTACTCACAATCGCCAAATATTTTTGAGCTGAAGCCAGTATTTTACGTGGAGTATGAACATATTTTAAGAGTGATGGAAATATGACTCTATGGAAACTGAAATGGAAAACACGAGAATAATTCCGACTTACAAGTATGGACATATAAAGTGAAAGATATTACTAAAAGAAAATTCGAAGGATGAATAAAGTGAAAATATAAGAAGATATTAAATGAAGTGGAAAGAATTTTTAGTCATTGTGATAAGTATTCAGTACGCAAAAAAAAAAAAATATTTTTTCCCCTCTCGGTTGGACATAAATAAGCTTTATATTATATTGCTCAAGGAGAAACTTTTGCTATAAGTTGACGTATAAATTCTCCATCATCATTATCATCATCATGTTCATGAAGGGTTAGGAGTGTTTCCTGTTCCTTAATTCTCGAGATGAATTTGGTCCCTCCATCTCTTCCTCGGTCGTCCTGTGATCCTTCGTCTTTTCGTTTGATATTGTAGTGCTCGTTTTAGTATTCTGTTTGTGTCCATCCTCTGTACGTGTTGTAGCCACTTTTCCTGGTACTGTTTTATTTCCTTTGCTGTGTCAACGTACAAATTGAAATGACGTCGTATATTTAAAGAGAAGAACTTCTTAATTAAAGTCACTCTTGGAATGAAACTCTGGAGTGTCTCTTTGCAAAACTTCTGTTAAATATTTCTATAGTAAAATCAACCAGATGCATCAATGTCTCAAATTTATTTTATTGGAGTAACACTCTACATGTTTCGGGGTGTCTTTCCGTCCATCATCAGGAGTTCAAGACTGTACATACAGCAACAAGCATTTGTCAAACAGATACTGCTGTCTGCTTGCTAGCAAGCAGTATCTGTTTGACATATATAAATTTGAGACACTGGTGCATCTAGTTGGTTTTATTATAGAAATATATTACGATGCATGGCCCTATGAACGTCAAAATTCCGTTAAATACTTTGCCTAAACGAACGGAACTCCACCTCGACCTGCTATCCTGAGTGAGATGTTTGACGGCTTTTCCTCAGTCATTGCAAGGAAATGTCAGACATGTTTCTTAAATGAGGTCATGACGCTCAATTGTTATCCAATTCATTACCCACTGATAATAACCAGAGTAATTATCCCATTGTTCACAGTTAAATGTCTTGTGGAGTATGATGCCTTGTTGTCTAGTAGCTACGTACCGACGTTAGGTTTCCCAGGAATCCGCTGTTTCTGTCTTCAATTATGACTAAATGTGTACTCTGTTTCTCCGAAACGTCCTTACACATCCATCAGGGCAGAAGAGTAAAGGTAAAGCAGTCCCGTTACAGGCCTGGAGGAGCTTCATAATTAGTACAGTACACAAAATTTACGGTTGATCAAATTAAAAAAAAAAAAGATTGGAATGGCAGGTAAAACGCATTGGAACTGTAAAAAATGCATTCAAAATTCTATTCGGAAAGATTGAACGGAAGAAATGCTTTGGAAAACGTATGCTTAGAAGACAGGATAACATTAGAATGCATTTTAAAGAGGTAGGATTAGAAAGTGTGGACTGAGTGCTTGTGGTTCATGATAGGGGGCAATTTTAGTGTATTTTGGTCATGGTAACTCTGGAGGAGCTTCATAATTAGTACAGTACACAAAATTTACGGTTGATCAAATTAAAAAATTGCTTTATTAGTTAGGTAACAAATTCTCGAGAATTCTAGTCCATAGATTATGCTGGCTAGTTAATTTAAAGCCCCTCTAAGCCTAAGCCCCACACCATTACAGTATGTATGAGGGGGATTGTGGAGGTACAGCACTACATATTCTTAGCTTCGGTTCAAGATAAGCGTAAGTGGACAGTTTCAGGTTCCGTCCGCTCACATCTAGTGGATGGCGCCTCCTCTGAAAATGATGGTTAAAGTAGGAAGGACCTAAAGACACAGCGTTAGTTACAGGAGAAATGTTCTGCTAGGACTCAAAGCCTCTTTTCCATTCCACAAGCAATCACAGAAGCAAAACATTTTCTTGTCGTCATGTCAGTGATTGGACAGCAAATGATTTCAGTATTTCGCAATTTTGTCGGGTCAGGAAAAGAATGTAAACTGAATTTCCTCCACCCGTCTCTCCTGTAGGTGTCTCCACTTTGCATAATTTCTCCTACTCCCACTTTCCATTTTTTTTTTTTATTCTGGGTATCGTAGCCTCTGCTTTCATTCTCATATTTGTTACCTGTGTCGATGGAGGGTTGGTGTGCAGGGTGAGCAATGCGCGGGAACACACCATCAAATTAGACACAAACACCACACATTTCAGGTCTTTCCCGATGACTGCTATGACAACTGTCAGCTCAGTGTGAACTACGTTTGCATCTACACATATTGGATACCTTTTCCGCGTTCGTCTCCTTTTCCAAAGAAATCTTTTCATCTGTTCGGCAATGTGCGTTGAAAGCCGTTGCAGCGTAAGATAAAATTGCTTTCTCGGACCATGAAATCTTTTCACCAGAACCCATTTCGTTGGAAGCTATTAGACTTTTACATTTGCTAACTACGTGTTGTCGATGTACATCGCTACCTTGACCCAATTCCAAGTAGCTGTAAATGTCTCTGAGAAAAGTTGTATCTCCTCCCACGTACGTTCCAAGTAAGCTTACATTTCTTCTACCGGTAGAACGTTAGTTATGAATTTTTACGTTTGAGCTACAGGCGGAGAAGTGCGTCATTATAGTACTGAAAAATACCAACAGAGTGCACTATTAAAAAAAACTTACTTGTTGTACAAGCAGCATGTTTCGGCTGAACTTTATTATCAAGGCTCATATGTGTAAAAGTGCAAAGAATCTCAGACAACATAGCAAAGCAGATACAAAAGTGAGAGAGAGATATAAAATTAGCAAATTATGGAAAATAAAGTGGCATATATATACACCAGTTATGCCGACAATTACTGTCTGATTGTACCAGATTCGCACACCTGTATGTGTGTCAAAACTTTGTAAGTGTAAATATAGGAATGTATAAACTATCGTACAGTATTGGCAACTGTAAGGTCGTAATCCTGTTTTAGCCTCCATTTTACTTTAATATCAGTTCAGGTTATAAGGATGGGCCCGGTAGCTCAGTCGGTATAGCGACTGAATACGTGGGCCGGGTAGTTCAGTCGGTATAGCGAATGATTACGGGATGGATGGTCCAGGATCGAATGCCGGTGAGGACGAGATTTTCCGCCCGTCCAAACCGGCCCTGGGGCCCACCCAGCCTCCTGTAAAATGGGTACCGGGTCTTTCCCGGAGGTAAAGTGCGGCCGGGGCGTGCCGCTGACCACTCACCGCCTTCTAGTGCCACGGTTATGGAAGAGTAGAGCTATATCTCTTCGCACCCTCTGGGCCACACCGGGCTTGTAACGGGATCACTTTACCCTTTTTTCATATTATAAAGGACCGGGATAGCTCAGTCGGTGCAGCGACTTGCTACGGGCTGGATGGTCCGAGGATCTAATTCCGGTGGTGGTGAGATTTTCCGCAACCGTCCAGACCGGCCCTGGGGCCCACCCATCCTCCTATACAATTGGTACGGGGTCTTTCCCGGGGGTAAGGCGACCAGGAGCGTGGAGTTGACCACACACACCATTTAGTGCCGAAGTTCAAGGAAGTGTACAGCTATACATCTGCTCCCCCTCTGGGTCTTTGTGGCCTGTTGTAGGTTGAAATTTATCAGTTCACATTATATGATCGGGAAGTCTTTATTTTGTATTCGTTTGATCCCCGATGTTTGCGGACAGCAGAAATATGTCTGATTTTTAATAAACGGTTTTTTATTAGTCCACGATTTAGGGTACTTTGTAACAGAAATTCTTACACGGTCAACAAGTGCCATAAAAATTCTAATCATCGTTAACCCTTATCCTGCTAAAGTGGAGAATATGTAAAATGAAGGTAAATCAGTCCCATTACAGGCCCGAGGTGCCCAAAGGGTTCCAGGAAGTTAAGGTTCCCAGATTACGTGACAACGGTACAGGATGGTGGTAAGGTTGTCAGCCTTACGCACCGGCCACCTTTACCCCCAAAAAATGCTCCTGGTACTCATTTCTGTTAGAGGCTGAGTCGACCCCAGGGCCATAGTGCGATTATGTCAATGAAAAATTACAATGACACCAGCTGGGATCGAAACTTCCTATTTTTAGCACAGCACATTAACCACTGTGCTACCGCAGTCCCCGGAAAATATGGTGAGCTCATAATAATGCCAGCAAACGGCAGATGGGTTTTAGCTCAGTGTTTAAGGGGTTAAACCTCACTGTTTTGAAGGTTAACCCTTTAAACGCCGAGTTAAATCCCATCTGCCATTTGCTGACATTATTAGCTCACCATTTTTTCCACGTTAGTGGGGTAAGGGTTAAATACCAGCGTATACACTATATAAAACACAGTCTTCTGGAGTCTGACGGGGTACGTTTTAGTAGAAATATACGGACGGTGTGATAATCATTGTGTTTCTGTTTTCAGAGTAAAAGGCTAAATATTTACCGCTGTGGTAACCTTTAATATCACATATTTACAAGTTATTACGCTTCTTTCTCATCAGTTCAGATTATACAGAGTGGCGCAAATTCCATCTTCACTAGACGTATCACGTTAAGCATCGAGCGTCAAGTGAAATTTTGAGCTACTCTGTATAGTGTAAATGTTAAAAATATTAGCGATTTTGCAACAACAAAAAATCTAAATTGAAATCTTCGCTCTTGTGGGATTTTACGTAGTGTAGATTGATAGTTAGTTGGTGAATTTTTTTTTTTTTTTAATGTTTTGCTGACCGTTCATCTCAGTATAATCTTAGTAATCAACCAAATTATTGCATAAAATCGTGTTTTATAATAAGTTTATTATATGCCTATACATGTTTCGAACACTATTTTGCTCATCATCAGGAGGTCAAAATTGTATAATAGAGCACCTGGTATCGTCACACCTGTAGGTGGCCGTCCGGTGCGCAGGTTGAGAGAAGACCTGTGCACGGGACGGCCACCTACAGGTGTGATGATGCCAGATGCTGTATAATACAGTTTTGACCTTCTGATTATGAGCATATAATAAACTTATTATAAAACAAGAATTTGTGCATTAAGTTGGTTAAATTTTAAGATTAGTTGGTGACGTATCTGGACAACATGTCAGTCCGAACTTTTCATTCTTCTTGGAGTATTTGACCCTTCCAGATGGGACCAATAAGGTGTCCCGAAAATCGGTAACGAACTACCAGTCTTACTTACTTACTCCATGGTGCAGAGTCCTTCTTGAGAAGCTAACTGGTTTGCAGCTAGTCAAGAAATTCCCCGCATTTCATGGAACCCGAAGGTTCATTACCGCACTCACAAGCGTCCGC
>Ga0123354_10014241_pt1 | contig 12385 bp, 10 predicted proteins | sample TergutLab28metaG_2_FD_97872 | JGI IMG/M metagenome (GOLD analysis project Ga0123354, IMG submission 97872) | Labiotermes labralis P4 segment gut microbial communities from Petit-Saut dam, French Guiana - Lab288 P4 | ecosystem: Host-associated > Arthropoda: Insects > Digestive system > Gut ... | reverse complement strand
TTTGAGAAACTAATTGGTTTGCAGCTAGTCAAGAAATTCCCTGCATTTCACGGAACCCGAAGGTTCATTACCGCACTCACAAGCGTCCGCCACCTGTCCCTATCCTGGCCCAGCCCAATCCAGTCCATGTACCCATATCCCACCTCCTGGAGACCCATCCTAATATTATCCACCCATCTACGCCTAGGCCTCCCCAGTGGTCTCGTTGATATGTGATATGATATTTATTTAACCGCGATTGGGTTGACATCCGGTGGCAGCATCACACGACACATTTACAACAAACAATACACACAATACATAGAGAGTACAATTCTGGAAGTGCGGGCCGTGCCCCGTCTTTGCGAGTAATACCCTGACATTTGCCTTACCAAGACCCTATACACCCCCCTTTCCTCACCCATACGCGCAACATGCCCAGCCCATCTCATTCTTCGCGATTTTATCACCCGCACAATGTTGGGTGAGTACAGATCATTTAGCTCCTCGTTATGCAGTCTCCTTCATTCCCCCATTACCTCGTCCATCCTAGGTCCAAATATTCTCCTCAACACCATATTCTCAAACACCATCAGCTTCCTTTCCTCCGTCAATGTCAGTGACCAAGTTTCACACCCATACATAACAACAGGCACAATTATAGTTGTCAGAACCTTCACACCAAGAAATTTTATGTGGCATCAAATATACGAGTACGTATCAATGAGACCTTTGAATTTCACTGCAGGCAACTTTTGATTTCGGGCATATTTCAAAAATACAATGCAAGTCTTGTGTGCCGCTGTGCAGCATCATATCCGCTTTGTGGGCGACAGTGCGTGTTGTGCAGGACTGCACACCTTGTATCTCTTTTGTGTTGGCTGGTGAACCCTCAGCATTACGTGTGTATATTTATTAAATGAAGGCTTTCGAAATCAAGCACCTACTTCGAAAGTGTGCGAACTCCGAATTGGAGTACTAAACATGTTGGCTTTGTGGTAATCCTCATAGATGTGTTCTAGAACAGTGTTTCTCAACCTTTGTGAGACCGCGGCCCGGTAAATTCTTTTTTCATAAGACGAGGACCCGGTCCCAACAAATTTACTCGTAAATACCATTCCATTTTTTAAGTTCATACATTAAACTAACATAAGTATTAATAATTAATTATGGCATAATCATAAAGAGTATTAGTACACTTATACTGTATATACGGTGTGGCATGTCAAATATAAAATTACATTTAAATAGGTTATCAATCACTAGACTAATGAAATCTTGTAGCATATTGTAGTTACCTCAGGCCAACATCTGGGTCTGAGTTTTTCGACACTTTCACGAAAATTTTTCTCCTCAGAATATTTCCGCTATAAAACATTTATTCATGATTGCTTATAAAACTAAAATGACAAATTCCAATTCCTCTCGCGGCTCGGTATAATTGATATCAGGTCCCAGTACCGGGCCGCGGCCCGGCGGTTGAGAAACACTGTTCTAGAAGAACCTTGTTTTACGCTCGGATTGAGTAGCCCGATGTATATTTTTTTCTTTGCCTGTCCTGGAGAACAGAACAGCGCCTTCGAGTAGACAGTGACTACCTCCTTCCAGATTCCTACAAGCACATAACTCGGTGAACGCTGTGTAAAATCAGTTGTTGAAACAGAGTATTTAAACGAGATTGGAAAGCCACTGTTCATACCACAGTCCCAGACGTGCTCCTGTTGATACTCACCTTTGCCCCGTGTTTTACATCATTCCAAACATCGCATTTTATTACAGGGCTTACAGTTCTAGGACACACCGTGCTTATTTGTTTTGCCCCGTTTGGTGGTTTTAATCTGTTTTTGCTTTGGCGTATATTTTAACACTGCGTATTTGACGTTAGGATTACTGGTTGCTGTGGAAGTTTGAAGATTATAATTTCTACAGAAAAGTTTATACCGATCACAACTGCTACACATTTATTCGAAACACACAGCTTATTTATTTATTTATTTAATGTATATTATGGTTTGTATAACGATAATGTCCCAAGCATAGACACTGTAGTGTCGCATGGAAGATGATTAATGAACAGTGAATTGGAGAAGATAGGGAAACATTCGTGGCCTCATTTCAGCCATTTTCCTAGAGGTACGTGCAGGTGTCAGGATCTTGTCCGATTGTATGGTACACGGTGAAAACGTTTCCGAGCCTGGTCCTGTTTCATACACATACTTTTGCCAGTCTTCGTCACATTGACAGTGCCCTTCGGGTCTAGCATGTCTGTTCCCGGGATATATTTAAATCCATTATTCCACAGCCGTTTCCCAGAACAGTAACGTTCTGCAGATAAATGTCATTCCCAGACAGGAGTAATTGTCTGCTAAAATTAAATTCTGAACTCTTTCTTTGTGCCCAAGTAATCCTTTATCGTGCAAAGAAAGACACCAAATATACCACAGTATTGTGCTGTCCGCTCATCCTTAGGTGCTCGTATTATGATGATGATGATGATGATGGTGGTGGTGATGGTGATGATGATGTCGAACTAAGCTCATCCCTCTGTGCTTGGGACTACCTATCGATTAACCCCGCGTTGTCACGATGTTAGCCCATTCACCACTATACGTACAGATCGTTTATCGTATTAAACCACGTATTGCTGTTATGATATTCTAAAGAACAGAATAATAAAACCACTTTGCCGTTTACCAAATATTAAAATAGGAGACTGTTGCGGATTAGTTACGAAGTGTGAACAGTCTTGTGGTAAACTTAAGTTAGGGCGAAGAAATCACGAAGGATGATATGGATCGGACGTGTAGAACGTATGTACGAACTTAGATATACATGCAAAATTTTGGCCAGGAAATCTGAAGTGAATAATGCTCGTAGATTGGGTGGATATATTATTTTTAGATGAACTTGGTTTGAGGGTGTGGACTGGATCCAGCTGGTCCCATTGGACTCACCATTGGCATGAACATGATGGTGAAAGAGCGTCATAAAATCCTGGGGCTTGTTTAAGCGAGAGAGTTTTTGCAAGAAGTGCTTGTATAGTTGGTGCATTGCGGGTTAGTTTTAAGCGTGCGGTTAAATGGGAAAATTGTTAAAACAGAGTGTACCAAACCGAAAAGATGTACTGTTCTCTGGCAGCACATTGTACTGGAACTCTGATTATCCAGAACGAAGGATGACTCGAATTTGGTTCTGTGAGTCTCGCCCTAGTACTGTTCCCAAACCAACCCAACAGATCCCGTGATGTTGGTGTGCAGGTGCTGGATGTCGTAGTTGCGGGCGTGCGATCGAAGGGCTTGTAGCTAAAGAGAGACGTGAACAACGTGATAGAAAACAGTATCCTATCACGATACGATTTGGTAAGAGTTTTATTTATTTTTTTGACAGTTTTCGAGGAAGCGAAGTAGCAAGCACAGCAGTGAAGGCACTGATGTTTTTTGTCGATTGTGTGAAGGTAAAGTCGCTGTGTCGGGGTGTATGAGATACATCTCCTTGCATTTTTCACCTTCACACTAGATGGAAGTAGCTGGCTTCACGCCCATTATGTGAGACTTAGTAGGCTCCAGAGCCGGTTATGAGCGGGTGACGTAGGGAGGAACGACTGCCTCACGAGAATCGAACTCGGACTCTTCATCCTGTAGCGTAGTCATTATACTGACAGCTGCCATTTTGGGTTGGTTATCCCGTTGTGCTTGCCAGTTGAATAAAAGGTAAAGGTAAAGTGCCCCCTTGTACAGGCACTGAGGCTATGTACAGGCCGTATGGCCCATAGGGGGAGTAGAGGGATCAGCGTCACGCCCCGGCCGCTCTTTACCCCAGGGAAAGACCCGGTACCCGTTGCACAGGAGGCTGGGTGGACCCCAGGGCCGGTCTGGATAGGTGCGGAAAATCTCTCCGCCACCGGGATTCGATCCCCGGACCGTCCAGCCCGTAGCCAGTCGCTATACCGACTACGCTACCCGGCCCACGGCCAAGTGAATATGTAGGCCTAATTTACTATTTAGTAGTCAACGCAATTTATATATACGTACATTATTCCTTGTACGTAACTATATGTATCGACTATATAAACACCATCGGTGTAACAGTTCTTTTTTGTAAAAACAATACTTACTGTGCAGTGCCAACTGTCCGTCGACAAGTATGGATCCGAGTTTTTACGGATTGATCTGTGGGAATTATTTAAAAGATTTAGGATATAAAATATAGTTGTTATAAGATTACAGTATTATAATATATAATACATAATGTGTAATGTTTAATATTATATTACATTACTATAATATTATAAAAACCTTATTGTCATTGAAATAGAATTTTTAGATTCTCCCAGACACTTGTACTTTTTAATCTGTCGTTACTTCATCACCGGCGAGATTCACTTTTTTCGTTTCTTAGTTACGTTATTATATGCTTATTATTTTGTCGTGATTAATTTTAGATGAAATTTGAGGTTCTTCTGTCTTGTGTGTGTGTGTTTGTATGTTTGTGTGCCACCCAAAGCGATTTCCTTCCCAGTTTTACGGTTTTTGTACATAAATGCCTTTTTTTTAGTTTTGGTAGGGGTGTTTATTGTGCAGAATGGGAAAACAGGTTTTTTTTATTAAGAAACGAAAAACAAATAGCTGTACAAGTTATAAAGTTGAAAACGTGTAAACAAAAAATTAGCCTTCTGTGAAATAGCATGCTGTTGTAATAATGTGTTTACTGTACTGAATGCAAATAGTGGAGAGTATCGCAATTAATCATCAGTAACTGAATGGCAATTGGGATTAGTTTTCAAGTGTGAGGAACGATTTATACATTGCTAAAACAGATGTTGGAATTGCATTTCAGCAACTTTATTTATTTATTTATTTATTTATTTATTTATTGATGAGATAAGTTTGACCAGCAAATACTAATTTAGGAACTTTATGTTTTGGTACCGTGCACTATGATATAATTATGTAATGTTAACCAACAAAATGCACACTTTCTAAATTAATGTTGTAATTCAGTTCTTCTTGTCTTCTAAATGTTTCGAACTTCATTTGTTCATCATCAGGAAGGCCATCTTGTACATGCATTTTTTATGGTATGTTTTTCACGCATTTATGTAAGTAGTCTAGCAGGTGGAAGGGTGTGCTCGATCGAGCAAGTGTGTATTTTGTTTGTTAACATTTAAAAACTGATTCACTCAGCACAATGGAATGACGATCCCTAAATTGGCAGTAGGTGTCATTGTAATTGTGTCTTATATCTAAAAACTTCTTAAGTAATTCTCGTGGTTTAGGTTGGGAAACTTGGGATTCGTAGCTGATGCCTGCTGTTCATACATGAAACCGGTTATTTTGATGTTTTGGCCGTAACCTGTAGCTAAGTACCATTACGTACAATAAAATATATGTTTTACCTACTACATTAAATTCCCTATTGGCGAATGATATATTCATTTGGTTATCTGAACAATGGCTTGCCATTTCTGAAGTCATAAGGTGCATGAGCTATCATAAAACATTTTCGCCGCTGGTTGTGAAATGTTATTAATCCAACTGAGGTTGATATGCTGCCATTTACCGTCTATACCGATCAGGCACTTTTTGTTGAACATAAAATGAAGACTGAAGAATAGAAAACCAACTAGATGCCACTTATTATTTTATTGTACTTCGTATAGGCTCAACATGTTTCGGGCACTACTGTGCCCATCATCAGGAGCTCGCGACTATGATTTTGTTTACCACATTGGCCGTTTCGTTCTTGGTTTGCTGTATGTTGGAGCTTAGGTGCGGTTAGGCTGGAGTAGTGTCTGGGCTGCAGGCTAAAGCACGAATGAAGACATTGGCGTTATATATTTGTATTTGGCCTTCGTTTGATAAATTTCGTAAGACCTGAAATATATCTATATTGTATGAAGCAAATATTGGTCTCCTATTTACGACGAACATGGCGACATTGCGAAACTTTTTATTGTATGTCCAACAGCTTGGTAGTGGAAATTTATAGTTGTGGAGATTATGCGCGGAAATTCATCAGTGGAATTTACGTACAGTTATAAATTTATGAATTCGGCTGTCCCATATATACAGGTGGAAAGCACTGAAAAAGTCTCTTGAGTTCTTTCTAGAAATTCTTGCTGTAATATCACCAGTATTGCGCAGATATTCTGGTGTTTGACGTGACATGTGTACTGTCATTGCTGAAGACCAACGTTTCGGAGGAACGTGCTGCCTACATCTCCAGGAGCGAAGAGAGTAGGTTACGAATGTGGTAGCCTAAATACACACTTCCGAGAAAACATCCAATCTTAGGTGTTGCACGAATAGAGTAAACATTGGGGCATATCTGCCTGTTAAGCCAGTTACGATGTTGCCTAGCACGCGGTAGTGCTCCGAAACTTCTATTCCAGTTGTGCACAAATCCCGCGCACCTGGTCGCCCGGGCGACTGAACGTTGTATGGTGGCGCCTGATATATGTGGGTCATCAGTATGGAACGTGCTTCGTGTCACTGTTCTGGCTGTCCTCACTCCCTCCAAGATAGTGCTTCGATTGTACCACATTTTGTCCGTTCCGTATTCTTTTCAATTCATCGTTCATCCTACCATTCGACGTTGTGTAGTCTGAGGTAGGACCTACCGACAGCATCGGAAAGTAGATAGAAATGAATGTACTAGGCCTTGTAGGTTGTGCCTGTGCCTGGTGTGTCAGGGTTGGACGAGTAATCACGTACTGGATTGTTAGGTATTCTTTTTTCTGTCGCAGATTTGGCTTTTACATTATCGAATATTGGAAGTACGTCATCAGAGGGAGTCCCAGCTTGAGTTTTGTTTGTGGTTAACTTCCGGTATTACCCTGAATCTGTTCCAGCCTTAAAGGTAATGTTATCCCGTTCCCCACCTTGAAGGCATATGGGAAAGTGGAGGTGTACCTTCACTCATTCTGAACCTCGCCTCTAGATGGAGGTGAGTGGTTAATTTCACGCTCCGGTTGCGTTTTCCCCGGGAAAGAGCCTCGGTGCCCATTAAATAGTAGGCTTGGTGGGCCCCAGAGCCGGTCTGGACGTTTTGTAGAAGAGAAAATTGTCTTGTCCCTGCCGGGATTCGAACCCCGTTCCGCCCAGCCTGTAGCACAGTCGCTATATGGACTGTATAATTTTGTAATTGGATTTCTTCATCTGGAGTGGTCACAGCGATACAAACTATAAGAACATAGATATTTGTAATTTTACCTGTTTTTTGTATGGGCCTTAATCATGGTATCTCCCATTTAGAGGAAACGTAGATTGAGGGTACTGGAGAAAGTGCTACGGAGAATGGGATTGAGAGACAGAAGCAAATAGAAGGACGAATTAAACTGCATAATGAACAGCTTCGCCACATATTAGTCGCCAACTCGTGAGTGGGTAAGATACGCATGATATATCTATTTGAGAATGTCGGACTGTATTTTAGGTCGAAATTCTGCGGGGAAGAGGCTCTAGACAATATTCAGGTGCGTCATGTGGAAGTACACTGGGACTGTATTGCTGGATGACATATGAGACTCTGGATAGGCTCCGCTTGTTGATGCCGGTGATTATTCTGTGTGTTCCATAAACAGCGAGAAAGTTCTTGACCAGCTGAGAAACGGTTAGCCTCTTAACTGCCCCATAGTCCAGTTTCGTTGGTTTATAACTCGATAAAACTGCTTTTATGTAGGATTAATTCACTGCATTTGTAAAGAGAAGTTGAATTATTTACGAATAGTTATAATGTATTGTTGAGTCGTTGCTCCAGTGGTGATAATTGTACTTATCCGATAGAATTGGCGTTCATATGCTCCCTGATTTAATCTTCCCCGATATTTGGTGCGACCACTTAGATGATTACTGCGCGCCAGTGACAGGTTGTAGTCACGTCAGTACGCCAGTTGTCATCTGTCGCATCGCCGCGATATGTCCACAAATCTGCGGGTGGCACATTTCACGCTGTGAGGAATAATATAGGCTATAGGCTAACGACATATGCGTTTTGAAGTTTGCGCGCTTGTGAGATTAATCCGCATTAATGCATTTACAAGGACCAAAAAACACGTAAGTAGCCGGCTTGAGTTACGACACCAAAGTGTCGGAGGACCCTCCCCCCTCCCACCTCTGCCTTCATGACCAAAACCAAACGTAGGAAGTCGCATGATGTCATAACCCGGAAAACACGATCGGAAGGTATTGCTTCATTGTCTTTCGTCGTCGCTTCTGAGAGGCCCCTCGTGTTCCGTAAGGCGGTGTAGGTGATGTATAAGTTCTCACACTTAACGGACGTGATGATAGGGTCAGTGACGAGATTCACGCAGAAGGATATAGCGCAGTACATAAGTCACATACATAGAGTTCAGTGTGTCGTACTCGCAAGGTCAGGTTTTCTGGATGCTTAGCGTCTTGAAGGCGTGTTGGGAAAGAGGAGGTTTGACAGCACACATAATTTAATTCGGCACTGGACTGAGGTGTGTTGTGTTGGACTGTACCATTCGTGAGCGCTCCTGATGGCGGAGTAATTGTCATTTCAAGTTCCAGATCATATTTCTGTGTTGTGTTGTCTGAAATCACCAACCGTGACCGCGGAATGTTGGTTGGAAATCTCTGCTGTATCATACTTTTTTTTAGTGACGAGTGGTGGCATTTTTTGTAATGCCAGCTGTGAAATTGGTAACAATGTCACAGTAGTATCCGTGTTCGTCCTAGGCAAGTGGTTGGGCAGGCGCCCTAAATCGGATAAGTTTCTTACTTTCTGGAATTTGAAAAGCCAGGCATGTCCGTTTCCATTCGCAGTCGAGTCCCTTTGAAATACGATTTTAATGAAAATGGCAGAAATCCTTAAGTGGGTGAGAGGTGGAAGGTCGGAGAGCAGTATCGATCACATGGCAACTGTACAGCCCATATTTCACACCGCATTAACTGCATGTCGGTCTGCTCTCTGTTCAGGAATTAAACGTCTAGGGGGAAATTACTGACGTACGAGTATATCCAACAAAATGTTGATGTGGCGTTGACAGGCGTGAATAATATGGGGTGAAATGTAATACAGCATGAACCCCATTTAGTTTTTTTATTTTTGCACATAAGTAGACGACCGAAATTTCCCACCTCAACATTTTCGGTTCTGAGAATGCCTCCATAGTGGAAATTGAGTATAGAAGGGAGTGATGTGGCTTAACCTGACGAAAATAAGTTTCCCGAAAGATGACGTACGCCAGACGGAGTAAGAACAAGGTCACACAAAAGTGTGACAACATATAGGAAAAGAAAAAAAAAGGCCCCACGCCAGGTTCAGATGGAATTAGTCGGGATACGTCCAAATTGGAGTCAGCAGTAATCGTACGTTTAGAAAGATACAAGTGGAACGAACACCAGACATGCCAGAAGGCACCATAACGACAAAGGAATCTTAGCATGCGAGCGTATGATGAAACATAGTGAATATACCCAGTTAGAATCAGAAGTCGAACATAAAGAGAGTAATACTGGAACGCAATAACGAAAGGTAGGAAACGCGTTTGCATAAATAGTAAAAAGCGATTATTAGGTTTGTCGTCCGCCCCTCTCCCCGTCCTTCTGCCGATCTGTTCGCATGTATCAGCGCGACTTTCCTGGACATATTTTCGTGAAAATTTGATATTGGGGACATCTACAAAAATGTGTCGAGAAATTCCATATTTGGTTGAAATTGGAAGACAGTATCGGAGACTTTTCATGAAGACCTAAATACGTTTATATTATTTTATGTAGAATGGTCCAAGAAAATCGTCAGTTCGGCTGAGGATTTTTAGGCGCGTTCGTGCAAGTCCCAGAAAGCGCCTGTTTCTTCATGTCTTTCCGCCCGTCTGTCCGCGTGTATCACCGCGGCTGCCACTGGACGGATTTCGTGAAATATGATACAGGGAACTTTTGCGAAAAGGAAGACGTGTGTTTCACTTTTTTTGGCAGCGACATATATAATGCAACTATACTGAGAAAGTATTGTTGTGCTCCTATGTCAACGTTTTCCGTACTTGTTACATTGTTGACAGCGACTTGTGTATATCAGCAATGCAAAGGAAAGGCGTTGTTGATTTTCCATGGCAACAGTGGTTACGCGAACGTGCCACACCGTGTTATAGTCCGTGGTGATATTAATTCATTTGATGAGAACACACCATCAAGAAAATGTCAGGAGGTTTGTTCGCCGCTAGAAACAGTGCATAACCATCGAAATGCTGGACGAAGTCACAGTACGGAGATATGTAGTAACTCCTTTGGAATCGTTGTAAAATTGTAATGTTTGGGAACGCCATCAGTAGCAAAACTGCATTTGCGAAGTAACTGAGAGTAGCTTAAATTCGGGAATGCTTGCCACTACTCAGTTCAGAATCCCTGGAGAGATGAGAAAGCAGGTAGAGCTTTGGTTGGAGAGCCTGCAGAAAACAACTTTGAAGATATAGGGATAGGTAGGAGGTTGATATTAAAATGGGCCATAAACAGGGTGAAAGAGTGGCTAATGATGCAGTCCGGTGGCAGGCTGTTGTGAGCCTAGTAAAGTAGGATTGGGTGAGGCTTATTAGGGACTGCCTGGGTGGAGGTAGCTCTTACTGTATGTTGAAAGTCTTGTTATATTCTGTCTTGAAATAATGCTTGCGTTTGAAATCTGGACAAAATATTTTTTCTATACATTTCGTAGTCACGTGTCATGAAAAGGAGCTAGTAATGTGAGTGGCTGGACATTTTCCCATTCCCAGCCCTTAATACAGCATTATGAAGCGCCCCTCACGCCCCCCCCCCACCCCGGCCTACAGTTGCGTATCTGCTCCTAATGAAGTTTTGCTTTCATGATGATAGTTAACGACGATTTGTTAACTGTCATCTAATTAAAGGTGTTCCGTCAGTTTGTGTTTTCTGACCTTTATACTGTTGGACGAACTGTTAACGTTGTTTATGCTTTGACCGTGATGTGTTGAACAGTGGTATATCCGTCCGTTTATCACAGATAATGTTTCATCACTTAGTTCGGTAGTGTCGCTCGTGTTTTCGTCATTAGGCGCTGCTGCACCTGTCCTGTGCGATCTGGTACGGCCCCTCTGCCACGTCTCCTAGTAGATCCCGAATATTCATGATGCATATTTTTTTTATGGAGGGCCTTACTTACTCCATGGAACAGAGTCCTTCTTGAAAAGCTAACCAGCTCTCAGCCAGTCAAGAAATTCACTGCATTTTATGGAACCGAAGGTTCATTACCGGGTTTACAAGATCCTTCCACCTGTCTCTATTCTGAGTCAGATCAATCCAGTCCATGCTCCTCCATCCCACTTCCTGAAGATCCATCTTAATATTGTCCTTCCATCTTCCAAGTGGTCTCTTTCCCTCAGATTTCCCCACCAAAACCCTGTATACACCTCTCCTCTCCATGGTACGTACTACATGCCCCACCTTTCTCATTCTTCTCGATTTGATCACCCGAATAAAATTTGGTGAGTAGTACAGATCAGTAAGCTCTTTATTATGTAGTTTTTTTTGCACTACCCTATTACATTTTCCCTCGTAGGCCCAAATATTCTCCTCAGCACCCTGTTCTCAAATATCCTCAGCCTACGTCCTCCCTCAGTGTGAGCGACCAAGTTTCAAACCCATGCAGAACCACAGACAAAATTATAGTTCTGTGGATCTTTATATTTTTAGATTGCAAACTGGGTGACAAGATTCTGCAGCAACTGATAGCAAGCATTCCCTGACTTCAGTCTGCTCTTAATTTCGTCCTGAATATGATATTGATTTTGTTAAGGCTGTTCCAGAATATTTGAACTGTTCTTTGATTTAGGACATACATATTTAAAATAGACGTGACCCATATTTTGCGTGTCCCCTTTTTCATTGGTTATCCAGTAAGCACCATTTACTACCGTCGCATCTTCTGTGTCACGAGTCGCCGACCTGAGGGCGCCAGTTTCAGGGAATGAGGCCTGACGTGTGGGCTAGTTGGCGGGCCCGCAAACGCAGGCAGAGCGCGTGAGAGTAGGCCAAGGTAAAGGGGTCGATGCTACTTCAGCACAGAGAATACGTCATAGCAGCAGCCTCACTGCCTACAAGCGCTGCATCGTGTTACTACAGATGGTGCATATAGATAGTTGCATATTTCTGAGAACTAGACAAAAACTGGACCATAGACATTGACTTTGAAGTAACTCAGCAGTTCGGCTTGAACTCTGTACGTATGCTGAAGATAATAATTACAAACATTCAATGTATAGGATGATGACACTTTAACCTTATGATGCGGAGAGCGCTTTTTTTTTTTGGGGGGGGGGGGGGGGATTCCATTTCATTCTGGTTTTTTTTTTTTTTTCTTCCTTTTTTTATAATTGCTTCATTGGTTTTTGCATAAACCGTTTGATTTTTTTTTAAATTTTTTTTGTTTTTAA
>Ga0123354_10014240_pt1 | contig 12385 bp, 6 predicted proteins | sample TergutLab28metaG_2_FD_97872 | JGI IMG/M metagenome (GOLD analysis project Ga0123354, IMG submission 97872) | Labiotermes labralis P4 segment gut microbial communities from Petit-Saut dam, French Guiana - Lab288 P4 | ecosystem: Host-associated > Arthropoda: Insects > Digestive system > Gut ... | reverse complement strand
TGTGGAGCGATTGTAGAAGCGAATCTGTGAAGTACTTTGTTTGAGACCGGTGTCAGTGCTGTGAGCATCAGTAGACAACTGAACTAAGCTATGAGCCTGGCGTATTGAATGTATGAGTGCAGGGTTATCCTTTGTGAATGATTCTTGAAATTCTTGTGAAGTGTTTTGTTTCAGTTCCTGGATATTTTAATTGTTTGTTGTAGTGACAACAAATGCTGTTATTTTTTAAACGCACGGGATTCCCTGTTACAATATTCTTGGCAGAACTCTGTGAACGTTAGCATCAATGCTCCTTTTTGTGCTCTGTCCGCATTACAAAAGCGGTTCCTTCGAGTGAATTCTCCGTATTATTTTCAATGCTTCTTCTTTAATTTTCCTGCATTTTTATGGACGGATTTTAATAATCCCATCCGTATTACCTTCAAAGGTTTGAGAACTCCATCCGCATTACTATCAATGTATCTTAATGTGCTTTATTCCTGTCACAATCTTTTCTATTTGCAGGTCACCATGTACCACTGGGATTTGCCGCAGCCACTTCAAGACATCGGAGGATGGGCAAATATTACTACAGCTGATTTATTCGAGGATTACGCCAGGCTTCTATATAAACTTTTCGGCAAAAGAGTGAGTGACTTCTTGCTTACAAAGGAAGAAAAAAAAACAAAACAAAACTGTTATTCTACACAAAAGAAGACGTGCAGTGTACGTACAAAGCAACATTTGGTGCATTCGCCTAATATTTGTACCTCTTCGGCCATTCGGTCAGCCTGATAATTTTTTCTCGAAGAAAGCACTTTTATGGCCAATTAGTATCGCCAGAAAAAATAAAATTTGCTTGGTTTCATGTAAAGTGCGGACACTTTTGTTAGATAGTAAATAAAATTTGGATTTCCTAGACAAATTTTCCTAAACGTCCCCAATATCGGAATTCACGGAAATCCTTCAGTGGAAGGCAGGCTCATACATGCGGACAGACGGCAGACAGATGGACGGACGGACGGATATGGCAAAACTCATGGCGCTTTTCGCGTTTATGGCAACGTGCCTAAAAAAGAGCCAAAGTTAGTTTCCTCCTCATCCCTAAGTAAAATGGTTGCTATTTACGTTAAATTAAGGTAATGATTATCAATAAATAAGTACCGCTGCTACCGTTATTACCACTGTTACTCTTGATCATAATAATACACCTTACATGCATTTAGTGAGTTTCTTAGAGAGAAGCGATAATCAATTAAACCTTATGTTTTGATTCGCAGGTCAAATGGTGGATAACGATTAATGAGCCTTTCATGGTAGCTAACGGATACAGCGAAAGCAAAGGAAGGGCACCATCCCTCGGCCTGCATGGAACAGCTGATTACCAGGCAATTAAAACCATGCTTCTTTCTCATGCAAAGGCCTACCATGTCTACCACAACGAGTTCAGGAATACACAAAAAGGTAGTGCTGTTTATCTGGTAGAGAGATATATCAGATTTGAAGCATTGTTAATTCCTCTCATAAGTAGGGACTTTCTTACACGTTATGGAAAAACGTGTGCCGACTTAATATTTCTAACAATCTGTCAACAGTGATGGGTCAGTTTCTTCACACAGAAATAGCATAGGCTGCAGGAAAGAGTTTCAAAAGACTGGCTTGTGTAGGCAAGGAAAGAGGTGCAGGTAATGCAGGGATTTATTGCGGCATACAGTAGCCTATGCATGGTATGTCCAATTACCGGTGTCAAGGCACTGGTTAGGAGACTAGGTGTATGATCATAGTTGAAGAATACAGCAGTAAAATGCAGTCTAAAAACAAGGCACAGAAGGCTATGTTGTATGTCGACACCTCGTCATCCTGAAAAAAGTCCCAGCATTTTTACTGATGATTCGTGGAGTTTCTGTTTTTGTTTATATTATTCATTTTATTGTCAATGAATTATTATCTTTAGGATAGATCAGAAGCTGATAGGTCCAATTAAATTTCAGCCCTTCTTAATTTTATTGGACCTCCCTAATAGCATATTCAATAGCAAATTAAACAAGATAGGAAATCTGCGTATAACATAACACTGAGACACATTCGTGGCTTTGCATCCTGAAACCGAATTAGGTGACCATACCATTTTACCCACAGGCCCTCACATTTTTCTGTGGCGTTAAAAAATATATAAAATATTACAGTTACGAGGTCTGTTATTATACTTCCTTGAAGAAACGCATGTCTATGTTTATTGTGTTTCTTTTCAATTTGTCGGTCGCACATAACCTCAGACTTTCATCCCTTGCAATTATTTTGTTATTTATGACCTTCAAACTATAATTCGTAAGTAAGTTGTGGGCATAGTCACAATCTATATACACACAAAATTTCATATTTCCATTTAAGAGAAATTAAATATAGACTTAGCGTCTGTATTTGTCTAAAGTACGCGGCATAAAAATTTCATGATTTGTTATATTATTTCTTAACCTGTCTGGTTGCGTCATAATTTTATAAATGTCTCATAAGAAGTTGACATTTTAAAAAAGATTTTAACGAAAGATCATAACACAAAATTTAAGGGAAATTCGTCCATTGGGTACGGAGTTGTTCCACCTGGGCGGTGGGACACATGGACCGAAAACAATTCCAAGAAAATAGTCACTTCTTGAAATTTTACGAACGCGCCTATGTTATTAAAAATAAAGAACAACCTCGTTCAGACTTTTCTAATTAGTAAAACAATTAGATTATTCCTGCTGTCTTCATTAATGTGCCTTGGTATATGTAATCATTGACAATCTTCTTGTTTCATATAACCTAAATTTTGTCCTTTCTTCTTTCTAAGAGTTAGATACTGATAAATCTAAAGTAAATTCGCTATTTGTGCTTTTAAATTATATATGATGTCTTAAACGGTCTTAGGTAAAGTGTCCATCGCCCTTAACATCGACTGGCATGAGCCTCGCACTAACAGCACGGCAGATATTTTGGCAGCGGAGAGAGCCATGCAGTTCGAGGTAGGTGCTTCTGTTGACACACCTTGTCTGAGCACGGCGATAGAATCCTATCACATTGGATCGGAAGTCGTAACATAAGCCGGACAACGTGGGCGACCCGTGTTACTGTTCGTTACATACCCCTTACCACATAATTGTATCCTTCATAATCCATAACTATGGTTATCGATTATGTAAAAATCACGATATTATTCGTGTGAACAAATCAAGATGCATGAGATAGGTGTGGCATCTAACAGCCATAGGGGAGATGAGAGGTGCTTAGAGGGTTCTGGCTGGGAAAAATGAGGGCAAGGAAACACTTAGAAGACCCAAGTTTAGATGGGAGAATAATATTAAAGTTCAAATGGATTGAATTAATCTGGCTTAGAATATGGACAGGTGGAGGGCTCTTGTGAATGCGGTAATGAACGTTCGGTTTCCATAAAATGTGGGGAATTTCTTGACTAGCTGAGGACCTCTTAGTTTCTCGAGAAGGACTCTGCTGCATGGATTTAGTTAGTTAGTTAAAATCATGATTATTTCCACTGCCCAAAATATAGCATATTTGAACTATAAAAGAAACAGACGTTTGTTTTGACAGTAATCCTGTTCTTAATGTTAATTCTTCTTACGCATTTGAGTAGTTCGCTCTTTCGACGTTCCAGAGGAAGTTGCTTCTCTACGTTCTTTGTCGAAGTGAGCAGGGAAGAAGTTTTCCTGTTTGTAGTAACGGACTCTCTTTCGGAACCACAGGAGGAACGAAAAATGGATTGTCCGTTTAGGTTCAGTTCAGCCTTGAAGACACTTTCGAAACGCTGGCAACCAACCCCACTCTAACGCGGTGCAAAACCCCCACAGTAGAATGACTGCAAACTCTAAATATCGCTCCCATCATTTTCTACGTAATCCATGTGTTTACAACACAAACTATGTTATTCATTTATTTTCTTCTTGTTTTTTTTTGTTACATATTGACCACATAGCTTAAAATTGGTAGTGCAATCCATGTCAACTTCTCCTTTCTTTATTACCGATCGTATATGCGTTAATACATAAACTGACTTATTTCCTTTAGACCAATAGTTTCACAAATTTCCCCAAAATCTAGAAGTCACCTAAAAAATGTAGGTGCCCGAAGGGTGACATGAAGAAAGTTCCGTACTGAGGACTCACAAATATTAGACACCACCATTCAAAATTTAGTTGCCCGGGCGACCTGGTCGTCTGGATTTGTGCAGCCCTGGTTTCGGCTTACCAGTACGCAGCCCAACTAAAATGAGTCGGCGCACTATAAAATAGGGGTGACGTCTCATTAATTTACTTTCAGAATTTTGGCTTTATGCCAAAGTTCTGAAAGCGCTTCAATATTTATGCATCTGCAGTGCATAAAGAATTTAATGTTTTAACTAAGGGACTGCTGTGTAGGGTATTAAATTAAAAATTGGCAAATTAAAAGATCTGAGCATAGTATGTGACAGAGATACAGAGAATGGCATCATTACAGTGCAATTAGTGTTATAAAGAGCCCGAATAAAGAAACTATGGTTAGTGAAAGATTTGAGGCTCTTACAGCGATAACTTGATAGGGCCATGTGGACTGGTATATTACTTACATACTTACTCCATGGTGCAGAGTCCTTCTGGAGAAGGTAACTGGTTTGCAGCTAGTCAAAAAATTCCCCGCATTTCACGGACCCCGAAGGTTCATTACCGCACTCACAAGCGTCTGCCACCTGTCTCTATCCTGGGCCAGCCCAATCCAGTCCATACACCCACATCCCACCTCCTGGACTGGTATATTACCTAGAGTGAAAATTAAGAAAAGATTTAAATCAGAAAATGCCTGCTATCATTTAGTCCTGAATATTTTGTTTTTCCTTTTTAATATCTACGAACATATAGATTAAAATACAGGCAAATAACATTTTACCTGACTTTTATATGCGTATGTAAATTAGTCTCTCGCAGCAATGGCAGACCATAAGAGAGTTCGAAAAAAAGTGTGCTGAAGAAGCTATTTTAGTCTAAGCGACAGGCTGTAACAGGAGACCGGTGAAAACGCACAGTGCTAATTTTCATGTTGTACTTCTCACCAAAAATTATTGGCTGTGTTAAAATCAAAGAGAGTTTGCTGGGTCATAACAAGCAACCGGAGAAGAGACATATGTAAAGGTTCTTTGTGGGAAAACCTGAAAGAAACAGATGATATGAAAAACCTAGGCATAGATGAGATGATAATATCAAAGTGGATTTTAAAGTGCGTCCATTGATTCACCTGGATAAGAATACGCACCGGTGGCTGTACTTCTGCGCATAGTATTGAATTTTCGGGTTCCATAATTACCGGGAATTTTAAAAGTATTTTATGAATCATTAACTTTTCTACAAGGGCCGTGCTCCAAGGATTTTAGTGTTTAGTACATTAGTGTATGGGTATGAAAGTTCAAGTATTTTTGGGCTACCCTAAAAGTGGGGGTAGTACGCTACACCAGAAATTGGTCCCTATGCACCAACCTAAAAGTCGTTATTCCTCAAAAGACTTTTCTTCTACTATTTCTTCAGGTAGTAATGTTAAAGTCATGTAAAATACAAATGTTAAACAAAATATGAAAGCACTGGTCTATTCGGTGCTCTCTGAGATCCGAAAGAACATTGCTTTCCTCAAGGTTACCAGTCTTCGGCCCCTTATCCTTATGAAAAGACAAGTATTAAAGTGAATATGAGTAAGGGAATTGTGGAAAAATACTGACAAGGAAATATGAAATCGTTCGGAGAAGAGCCTGTTCCGGTGCCACTTTTTCACCCCAAATTACACATGAACTGAATCAGGACTGAGCCCAGTCCAACGCCGTTAAAACCGGCGACTGAATTCCTGTCCTAAGTTAAAAAAATTTCGTACCATATACAGTGCAGCATGTCTTAAACGGAATCTGGGAATAAAGAAAACCCGTATTTACCCGGGGAATATTAGAGTCGGGGTGACTTAAAGTACGTGTGCTGAACGGAGCCTTCTTACAGTGGAAAGAACTTCATTCCCCTGCAGTTCCGTTATAAGAAAATTTCACTGAATAAAAATTCAGGTTCTACATAACAGAGAACATTGTGATTTTGGTTCACAGAGATAAATCTATTAAAGCTGTATAGGTACAAATTTGTTTTGTGTTTAGAGAATTATACAGAACACATAAACCGTTTGCTCTAATAAAAAGCAGTGGTTTTATTATAAGAAATTTTCACAATGCACGGTAGCCTGAACGCCAAAATTCAGGAATTTTTATTGTTAAACATGATGGTACATACAGTAACACTTCTTTTTCCCAGCTAGGGATTTTCGCTCATCCAATCTACAGCATATCGGGGGACTATCCAACGGAAGTGAGAGTCAGAGTTGACAACAACAGCAGAGCCGAGGGCTACAAAGATTCCCGCCTGCCAAATTTCACCCAAGATGAGGTCGATTTTATTAGAGGTCAGAGGAATGGCTACGAGCCAAAATAATTTGGTGCCTTCAGAAGTTGTTGTAGGTACCAATCACTGTAGTTACAAGTGGGTAGAATGATTTTAAATGCTGCAATTGTAGCTACTGTGAGGGAAGCTGTCTTATTAGAAGGTCGTTTAGGGAAGAAAGGGGCGATCTATTGTACATGAAATGATGAAAAGCACACAGGTTCTCAGGAAGGTCAGTCGGTGAGCTTGTCACGAATCGAATTCAGTGCCTCCCAAATAATTATCACATGCATTTCCCCTGTAGGTAAGCCACATTGCATGATCTGAAGGAAAATACGCTAGAGCACTTTTCACTAATCTACATCGTACATGAGAGCATTCTCCAAGAATTTAATACCCCTGCTGTGTAGGCTATACTCTATCTCTTTGTTGATATTCTGCCTTTGTAAAGAATTCTTACCTTCTTGTGTTACAGATTATTTCCCACAACATTCGAGATGAAACATATTATGAATATAATATCAATTTTCCTACATACAGGATCAGATTTACCAACTGTCCATAGAATTACCCTTAATATTTAGAATATTCTTCAGGTATAAAGTAAGTTGTCCCTGCCAATGCCAATAAGGCATAAATAAGTGTATAACTCAATTCATTCTTAAACTCGGTATTAAACTGACGTGAGTGGTCAACTTCACTCACCGGCCGCTTTTCCGGAGTAAGGAACTTCGGTAAACCTTGAATAAGAAGCTAAATGTGTCCCAGAAGCAGTATGGACATTTTGGATAAGAGAAAATAGCTTTCCCATCCCAAAAATCGAATGCCGAACCTACCAGGTCGCAGCCTAATCACTATACCTGTTACGGCATTCCGGCTCATTTCTTGAAGTGCACACTTTTCGAAATAAAGGATAAAGCCTCTATTTTCTTGCTATAATAGAGTAATTATATTTTTAAGTTTCAATATATTCTGCACGGTTGTGGTTAGTGTAATGGTCCTTCATCCTAAGCGAATAGTACAGGTTGAGAGAGTTTCAGAACTTGGCACAGAGAAGAATATTTAGAATCAGAGAGAGAAGCGTTAGGATGAAATCGAAAAATGCGCATAAAGACATTCATTACATTTAAATCTAAAAAGTATGAAATGCATAAAAAATGACTGTGATGTATATCCCTAAGGGGTGTCAAGACCTTCAAATAGTACAGATTTACTGGGAAAGCCAAGAAACCTAACGTGTTTTGGAAAATACAGGAGTAAATTTATTCATAATGTCACAGTCTTTCCCAATACAAGCAGGGGTCAGGAATGTGACTATCCTTATATGGGTCAAGGACAATAACCAGTTTTAAGTCCGTAAATTCTGTTTACCCCAAAACTGTTGAGTATTTGTATGAAATGAAGTGAAATGCCAACTTGATGCAACTAGGTAATTTTATTTATGTATTCTTAGCTCGACATGTTTCGGGTACATACGCCCATCATCAGGAGCGTTAGATGTTGGGTTGCAGAATATGGTTTTCTGCACCGAGTTTTGGATGGGTGGTCGTCTTGAGAGCCGCTGCGTAGGTGCCGTGCACCATCTGCACCGTAAACACGACCTACGCAGCGGCTCTCAAGAGCACCACCCATCCAAAAACTCGGCGCACAAAACCATATGTTGCAACTCAACTTCTAATGCTCCTGATGATGGGCGTATGTTTTCCAGTGATCTCTTTATTATAGATCCAGCACCTTGTTCACCTTGTTTCTCTGCTCCACTATATAGTAAGTTATATCTTGGTTTCCTAATTCTTCCATAACCTTTCCATCTTATCTCTTGAAGTGCAGTAATATCGAAGTCATATTTCAATAATTCGTCTGCAATCTCTGCCATTTTTCCTGCTTGTAATATCGTTCTCACATTCCATCTTCCTACTTTAATTCTCATATCGTAATCCTTTTCACGCTTTGGTCGTCTTTTTTTGCACCTACCGGAATTATTCTCTTGAGCCTCCTCAGCAATGTAGGTTTTTACAGGTTGCGGCCAGCGGAGGGAACTTATGAGGAAATGATTGAGGTCATCAGCAAAATGAAAAACGGGAAGGCTCCGGGCATAGATAATATAACTGTGGATTTAATAACGAACGGCGGAACGGAACTACTACAAAGAATATTTGACCTCCTGCTGCAAATATGGGACCAAGAAAGAATGCCGGAGGAATGGGAAATAGAAATTATTTGCCCTATTTTTAAGAAGGGAGATTGTAGAGAATGTAGTAATTACCTTGTTGAATATCACATATAAAATTTTTACATGTTTAATATATAATAGGTTAGTAAAATATTCAGAGCTGACCTTAGGTGAATCTCAAGTGGGATTCCGACCCAGCAAATCAACAGTAGATCAAATACATTTAGTCAGACAAATTTTGGAAAAGTTTGGCATAGAGCTACACAATACATTTATTGACTTCAAACAGGCCTTTGATACAGTCAATAGACCGAAGATGTACGAAAACCTCAAAATGCTGAAAATTCCGACAAAACTAATTAGATTAGTGAAGACGATATTGACAAATTCAAGAGCAGTAGTTGAAGTACACCAGGGAAGAACAGACGTATTTAATATTAACAACGGATTAAGACAGGGAGATGCCCCGTCGACAGTTTTATTTAACTTGGAAGCAGCATTATTAAAAATAGACTTAAGAGGAAACATTAGTACAAGAACTAAACAACTATGTGCCTATGCGGACGATGTCGTCATAATAGCAAGAACGCAAAAAGCACTAAAGGAAACTTTTATAACACTAAAGAAGCAGAAAAACTGGGTCTTATAATAAACACAAATAAAACTAAATATAGGCAGGTAACCAGGAAAACAAATATAATAATACAAGACATTGAAGTAGAAGGAAAATCTTACGAAATAGTAAACCAGTTTATATGTCTGGGATCACAAATAAATAGCAAAAATTTAATAAAAGAAGAAATTAGACTAAGAATACAAGCGGGAAATAGAAGTCTGTTCGTAAACAAAAAACTTCTGAAAAACAAAGATCTTAATGCTGCCAGTAAACTGCAGATATATAAATCTATTGTAAGATGCGGTTGTGAAACACGGGCTATGACAGTCATAGAACAAAATCGCCTACTGATATTTGAGAGTAGGTTACTTAGAAAAATATTCGGACCAACACAAGATAATGATGGAACATGGAGAATAAAAACAAATGAAGAATTAGAAATTCTAATTAAGAAAGAAACTATCGTAAGATTTATAAAATCACAAAGATTACGCCGGGCAGCATATGTAACCAGAATGGACACAATAAGAACTGTCGATAAAACTAACTGGATGGGAACCATGTTCATCAAGACCAGTAGGAAGACCAAGACTGAGATGGCTCGAACAGGTAGAAGAAGACTTAAAGAAGATGAAAGTGAGAAATTGGAGAGAGAGGTGTAAAGATTGAAGATTGTGGAACGAAATCGTAAAGCAGGCCAAAACCCACCAAGGGTTGTAGCGCCAATTGAAGAAGAAGAAAATGGGCGTATGTACTTGAAACATGTCGAGCTAAGAATACATCAATAAAATTACCTAGTTGCATCAAGTTGGCATTTTCACTTTATTTCATGAGGAAGATGCACGGTCAAACAACCCTCAATTTGAGTGTTTATTTATGCATCTATGCTGAGAGTCATTTGACTGGTGATCTAATCAATTAGGAGAAGGGTCAGTGATTTACTTCTTTAGCTCTTCGTGTATTTTCACGGAAGTATTACTCAGTTTTAATCATACGAAGAAGTATCATTCTCCATGAAATCTTCTGCTTGTAACTGTGTGAGTGATTAAACTGTCTTTTGTTTAGGGACGTGGGACTTCTTCGCTCTAAATCATTACACAACATTCTGGGCAAAGGATGGGCTGGAAGGGCCGGATCCTTCCCGAATACGCGACTCTGGTGCCCTGACTTTGCAAGACCCCAGCTGTCCATCGACCAGCTCCAAATGGTTTAGGGTATGTGTTATATAAATAATCACTGTTTATAGCACAGTGGCTATTGCATGCAACACTTGTTTTGATGTTAACTAACTCAATATTTTCAGAAGATTCTTTACGGATTTCTTATAATTTTGAGAATAAAGAACAATTACTTCGCTGAATAACGCTAATGAGTTGATTTTCTATTATCAAAAGAATGTTTTCCTTGCAGTATAACTGAATTTGTACAATCTTTCTCATAATTTTGAGAATAAACAGCAATTACTTCGCTGAATAACACTAATGAGTTGATCTTTCTATTATCAAAATAATGTTTTCCTTGCAATATAACTGCATTTTATACAATCTTTGTTCTTATCCCCTGGCTCTGCGGTCCAGGCAGGAACTTGGCCACCCTAATGATGAATTTCCAGGCGTGTCAATCCATAGCTGTTTCTGTCTAGTTTCTAACACTCATTTTCTTAAAATTATTTTTAACATCGTCTAACCATCTCTTTATTGACATCTTCAACGGACCTCTTTCTTTCCGGGATATTCTTGCACTTTATATATATTTTTAAAAATTTAAATCTTCAAACAGATAATTTTACGTTCCTGCGCAAACAGGCACAAGCACACAAATTCCGCATTGTTATTTCATAACTTGGCTAGCTGAATATGCTGCTGGAAGGGGCAAAGCATATAAGGTAAAAGTAACGGTAAAGCAGTCCCATTACAGGCCTCGACAGGCCCAGAGGGTTCCACGGAGTTAAGGTTCCCAGATTTCGTGACAACGGCACAGGATGGTGGTAGGTTGTCAGCTTATGCACCGACCGCCTTTACCCCCAGGAAATACTCCTGGTACTCATTTCGGTTAGAGGCTGAGTCGACCCCAGGGCCATAGTGCGATCGGAAGGATTTTATGCCAATAAAAAATCCACTGACACCAGCAGGGATCGAACCAGCGACCTTCCGATATGTAACACAGCACCTTAGCCACTGTGCTACCACGGTGAAGTAGATAAGACGCCCGCTTTTTCTTCGGGGAGTACCGGTTCCAATTTTGACCAAATTACACGATAGAGCGGGCAGGATTCCTGATTTGGAATCCGAAAGGCCTTGGTTCAAATGTTTAATAAACCACTATCGACTGGGCAGCACTCTTACTTTGTATTCGTAAGATCCAGTTTCAGAACGTAGCCTGGAGTTCATATTGTCTTATACGCACCATGGGTTTCTTCAGCAGCGAATGTAAAATTCCGGCATACTGTCCGAAACTAGGTCACGACTTTGCTGTCGCATCCATTCCGATTTTTGAGAAGTGTGGAATAAAGTGTATGTGATTTTTTTTAAATTATAAATACGAAAACCCTATATTTATTCCACTCACTTTTATTGGTGTATTCGGAGAACTAAAGGCACTACGCTTACAATAGGAGTCAGCAATTCCCTACTTCAAGCTGACGAAGTTGTGGCAGTGTAACTGTAATGGCGAGCATGGATGAAATTCCATTAATTGCGGTTGACAATACCATTAAACATGAAGGACCGTAGTCGTAACGTGGATTGAAGGAGAAACAACTACCTAATTTAGGAACCTGAATTATGCAGTGTATACTCTAGTTGGCCAGACCACTGAAAATAGACAAAGTAACTCAGAGGGGAAAAACACATCCTTATTAAAGAATTCACATTTGTAGCAGTAAAACCATGACCGCCTCTGTAGTCTAGTGGTCGGAGTTTCTGGCTACAGATACAGAGGTCCCGGGTTCGATCCCCGGCGCTACCAGATTTTCTGAGTAGTAGTGGGTCTGGAACGGGGTCCACCCAGCCTCGTGAGCCTCGTGAGGTCAATTGAGGAGTTACTTGAATGAAAAAAGTTGCGGCTCCAGGTCTAGAAAACAGAGATTAACGGCTATGGGGACCCGTTGCGCTGACCACGTGACACCCCTCTATCCGCAAAAAGTTGGCACTAACTTCGCCGACCGGCGGCGGCCGCTCTGTC
>Ga0123354_10014236_pt1 | contig 12385 bp, 7 predicted proteins | sample TergutLab28metaG_2_FD_97872 | JGI IMG/M metagenome (GOLD analysis project Ga0123354, IMG submission 97872) | Labiotermes labralis P4 segment gut microbial communities from Petit-Saut dam, French Guiana - Lab288 P4 | ecosystem: Host-associated > Arthropoda: Insects > Digestive system > Gut ... | reverse complement strand
TAGGCATAGATGGGTGGATAATATTAGGATGGATCTCCAGGAGGTGGGATGTGGGTATGTGGACTGGATTGGGTTGGCCCAGGATAGGGACAGGTGGCAGACGCTTGTGAGTGCGGTAATGAATCTTCGGGTTCCATAAAATGCGGGGAATTTCTTGACTAGCTGCAAACCAATTAGCTTCTCAAGAAGGACTCTGCACCATGGAGTAAGTAAGTAAGTAAGTTTGTTGTAGCATCTTGATTTTATTGATAAAAACTGTTTGTTGTAGCATTTGTTCATTGTAGCACACCCCTCTGTATAATATTTCAATTAGGAATCTTACCCCTGACCATCTCAGCCATGGTGTTGTGTCTCCTGATATATGAGCATTGTATTTGCTGGGACATAGCCCCAGCCCATCTGTCTGAGTTTGAAGACAATCAGAGCAGTTTCTGCAGAGATGTGTATTTGCAGGGTCACACTGATTATGGCCATTACAGACTCCTGTTCTGGCAGAACATGAGTCTTCAACACATGATTACATTTGTGAATTGTGTATGTACTGTATATACCACAGACTAATGTAAGCATTGATTGTAGAACTTATTGTTATTTCTTCACATGCATCCCACGTATCTGCCTACAATAATGGGTTTGGGCCGATACATTAGAAGGTAGTCTTAATGCTTGTATTTGTTGGCCTGATTTAAGGATATCTCTGTGAGCCAGAAATTTCCACTTGGATCATTCCAAAACTCAGTGGCTTCCCTGCCCTTGGAGAAACACTGTGCCCATTTGTCACCCTCCCCAGCCTTCAACAAACATTTAAGTTTCTTTTTCGTTTAGACCTGTGTGCAAATCAATTTTTAGTTGTTCTTTACATGAAAAAGGATGCCTATGTGGATAGCACATCAATCCATCTGTGACCTAGTATCAGTGACAAAACTGTCTGCCAGATTTTAGTGTGGGACTTCCTTATAAAATGTTGTTGAGCAGGCATGAATCCTTCGAAATTTGGCAGGGTGAAATGCATGTTGCTCTTAAGGGAGTACATCAAGATGTTCCAATATTTTCTTTGTTTTGTATCTGATTGAATAAATTTGGAACAGGGTGTATCCATAAAAATTTGAGTGATTGTGAGTTTCATTAAAATTGGCACAGTGAAAGCCGCACTCCACTTAAGGGCATCAAATTTACATACAAATTTTCCAGATTTATTGTCTGATTTGGGTGAAATTGGGAATTAGGACCTGCATATAATACTGTTGAGCATTTGTGTCATGACAGTTAGTGCAAGGAAGGCAAAAGTTCTGTTACGAACATCAATGAAAATGACAGGTACACACATGCCGACATCCTTCTTAGTGTTTTCTGCATCACCTCTGCTGCTCTTCCATTTCCATTCCTCATCTGGCCAAGGTGTGATGACATTTCATAATTATTGTTACAGTTTTAACATTAGCAGTAGGTTATCACTATTTTACATTCCAGAAATGTCATGTTGCTTTCACTGTTTTTTTCCTCAGATATAATCTTTCTAGGAATATTGTGGGTCAGGACCAAGAAGTCTGAAAGACTGATAGAGTCATACAACACTTTGAGGAACGATGTACCTGATACATTTATGCATTGTTCATGCGGGTGAATTTTCGGGACCAGAAGAAATGAATGACACAGGAAAATTATGCATACGGGGAAAATTGTTAGAGATTTCGCTGCAATTGAAGCATATAATTTTTTGACAGTGGTTTCATGTACATTTTGTCAGTTACAATAGGACTTTTCCATTGTCACAAACCACAACACCACACAACAGGTAGCTTCCAGAATGTACTGTGTTATGATGGTGCAAAATGTCCTAATAAAAATAACTGACAAAACGGTTTCACTGTGTTTGTTTCCTCTTTGATATACAGTTCTGGATCAGTATGTGGGCTTTGTGTTTAGTCAATTCGTAACACGGAGAAAAAATTCCGTCCTTTTATAAGTGTAATTGTTTTGGACTAGGTGTGACACTGAGCATAGTGCCTCTTGAATAACAAAATGAAGATTTGCAGCACAGTGCAGTGAACGTATCTGGACATGAGAAGGAGAAGGTTGCAAATCCAATTTTATATTTGAGATAATACATCATTTTGTCTTAGACCAGTATGTGACTAACTACTGTTTAATTATTGGTCCAGCTACACGGGGACAGTATTTGGACTTGACAACCATCTGCATCTGAAAGAACTTCAAATTCTAAGAGAAATTGTGTATCATCTCAAGTATGATAAACCTGGACTTTCACCATTCTGCTTCTCAGGTCCAGATATCAGAAAGTGTGTGCCTTTATTTGATGCTTGCAGACAGCAACAACCAATGTCTGACTCTTGATGCATGGGAAGACCAATTCTAAATCTGTAAAGGAATATCCATGAAGTGTAACATGTTACACAGTATACGTGTATGCATGAAGGACCAGCTCATATGTATCTTTAGAGTCATAGTGTATTTCAAAGTTATGTATCATTGAGAGGTTCTGAGTTTTACTTTCTCATGTTCCTTTTCTTCAGAACTTTTCCATTTATTTTTATATAAACGGTTGTGGTTTTTATATAGTAGTAAGATAATGACATTAATATTAGTCCATGTAAAAGTCTGTTGGTTTGTGTCACATGACCAATGTACGAAGTGTACTTGATATGATTGATTGATAAATAGTGTATTGTAAATAGGTAATTAATTGCAACATGCACAACAACTCTGTCTTGAATCCTCCCTCATAAGTACTTTAGCATTAAAATAGTAGCTCATGTTTGTTTTTGTAAGGTAATGGATCTGTATGTTTGCCTTCGTTAACAAAATATTTTGTAAATTGCATAAGGGTACATTGTTCAAGTAAAATGACATTCATTCCATTGAATGTTATGAATAGTCATAACAGCATAGCAGTTATAGTGAAAACCCTGCATAGGATTTCCTTGTGAAACAGTAGACTTTAACACTTGGTACAGTTTTAAATGGGGGAAATGTAACAAAAAGGTCATCACCATTCATTAACCAACTCTTGTGCACTAAACTCTGATGCCAAATCACACCTGTTTCCACTCTGACGCATTTCGGTGTCTACCAATACCATCTTGAGGGAGCCCAGTCTAACTGTAATTTCTTCACAACACATTAGATGATTATAATCACTTATTAACTGTTTCTTACAGGGTTAGAGTTTTGTTTGGTCACAGATGTACAACTTTCACTGTCATTAAAGTACCTTAGTGATGTGTATGTCTAGTGAAAAAGTCAAAAGTTAAAACAACGATTGCATAATTTTTAACACTGTTGATGTTCTTCAGTCATATAAATGTGTAGTGAAATGGTTAAAAGTTAAGAACAGTGATGTTTAACACCAGGCACATGTGGAAATGTGGGTGTGATGGCAACTGTTTTAGTGACATCTTTTGTATCATTGTGGAGATCATGTACCATCCCACATTGGGTGCGGTCCGGCAATTTTGAGTTGTTATTGTATTAAGTGTGTGTTGGGTACGCTGGCTATGGGCTGACTGAAGATGGTGTCAGTAAACATTGAAACAAGTCGGAGCAGCATCTAATTTGTGATTTGGTGTACACAGTGTAGTGCACAAGATTTGGTTTAATAGATGGTGATATGAACATGATGCACGGTACGTTCAACATGAAGATAATAAGATCAACTTATCTGCATTAAGAGTGAATATTTAATCACAGAAAATAAGATCTTATGTGTTTTGTAGTAGGTGTCTCTCTCCATAATCACTTTCTCCTGTTTCAAAATGTCATATGTTCTAGTGCTGTTCCAAGTTTTCAGGATTATTTATATATGCAAAATTAATGGTTCTTGTGAGATTCTGTGTTCATCCTGTTGTGATAATAAACAAAATGGTTTTCTGGAATATGATGCTGTATATTCTGGCAGAAAGGTACAACATATGAGAGGAAGAAGCCTCTTCTGTTTTGTACAAATACATAGCAGGTTTGTCGTATTGTTAGGAGCTGTTAGGTTACACACTTGCTATATACCTGAAGGCAATAATCTCATTAATTTTTCTGCTTTCTTTATTAATTCTAAATTCATTATATTGCTAAATTTACAGCAAATATAATTATTTCTAGAGTGCCATGAGAATCTTGCTTAGCAGTGCCTGTTCATGAATACAACTGGCTGTGGAAGGATTAAGAATTGTCTACTTTTGGAAGTGGTTTGAGGATCTGTTTGTAACTACTACTGTTTTTGAGAATATAGCTTTGTGTTGATCTACCTTATGTAAGCTTCATTACATATTGTATTGTTATTTTATTGGTTTTCATGTGTAGCATTATGTGTATATATATGTTAATGCCTAATTTTGAAATCAGTTATTTCATGATGTGCCTAGTTATTGTGTAGAGAAAGAAGAGTGGACCAGTAAAGCATATAATTACATGCCATTACTTCCCCTAGTTATTCCATACAATAACACACCTGCATCCTGGTGATTATTTTAAGTAAGGAATCATTAACACTTTAATGAGACATTTTATAGAATAATGACCTGAATCTTGTTACTTTATACATTGAGGATTGAGTCCTCACTTCCACTGTTTAATTCAACACTGTAGGGCCTTGATGATGGTATGACTCACTGACACAATCTCCTTTTTTTGGACTTTGCTGTCACCTAAATTTAAAAAAAAAAAATGACGTTTTGGAAACTAGCTTGTGTAATGTCATTTTTTTTTAATACAAAAATTTATTTCATGTGATAACAACTGAACTGCAGTTTAAGCATGAAATGTGAAACCATTGGACACTTCAAGTATCTATATTGTGCAGTAATGAACAGCAATGACAGCATGTAATGAGAATCCATAAGACACTTAAGCTAGTTATTTCATAGAATAACGGCCCACCTCAGGTGAAGAATAAAGTGACCATTGGCACCAATCACAATAGAATGAAGAACAGTTCCACACCTTAACTGGTTACTTCATACAGTAATGTCTGGACCACAGTTAATGTACAGAATGAGCACGCATTCCTCACTTGAACTACGTATTTCATACAGTACCAACCCAACCACATTTATAATGTAACATAATCAAAGATGTGCCAACCTAATCTAAATTAACCTCAATGAAACTAACCGAACCTAACTGACAGTAATGTACTGGACACTTTTTCAGTTCCATGCAATTGATGGCACATTCTCATAAATCGCAACAAGGCAAAACCTTTTGGGTATAGAACTTGTCATATAAATTAATATGCAGTAATTAAACCAATGTCATCATAATAATGTACCCAAATATGATATGTGTGGAATAAAACAATATGACCAGTCATTACAGCGTAATTTCCTATTCTAGATTATCATATGAAATAAAATATATAATTGCAACATATATAGGCAATAAAATAAATTTATTACGACAAGGCAACAACTATTTTAGAAGACTTTTTTATTAAAATATTCATCACGAGTGTAGAAGGATTGAGCATGGAGAAAAAGCTTAAGGCCAGTCTAAATTGTTTGGCATTATGAGCTAGCTTTTTAATATGTAAAAGAAGGCCATTGAAAAGCCTAATACCAAAATATTAGGCCCCCTTCTGATAGGATACCAAATTTGAATGTGGTTGATAAAGATCAAAACTACATCTCATGTTAATATCATGAATCTGAGATATAGTATAATTCAGTATTATTTACAACAGCAAAGAAAATACATACTGATACTGTAACGGTAAGATTTTTAGATTATTAAATTCAATTCTACAGAAGTCTCTAGATCTTAGACCACTCCTGATTCTGATTATTCTAATTTGCAACTTCAGATTCTGTAAGCCATGAGTTACCCCAAAATATAGTTGTGGTCATATGTTACCTTACATTATTTAAGGTTATGTTGAAATGGGCTTGGGTTGTGATGTGTTTCTAGTGAGAAATGGCTGCTCATGCACTGCTTTCACTGTGATTGGAGCTTTATTATATGAAATAACTAGTTAAAACGTGTGGAATTGTTAATTGTTCTAAGGTGTCACAGGTGTAAAGTCATACTATAACTGAGGTCAAAATGCTATCTTGTGTAATAACTAGCTGTAGTACATTAATGGTTTCTCATCCATGCTTGAACTGCAGTTGGGTCTTAATCGTATGAGATGAGTACATGTAGGTAAACTGTAAAATTGATCCCCATGCTGTAACCTAATGGGATCCAGGTCATTTTCTGTAGAAAAACCAGCAAAGTGTTGAATAATTCCTTATTTGAAGCTTTACTGGGGTCTGGCTTGTTACTAGATGTAATCATTTTCTCTTCATTCTGCACTCTAATTGGGATGTCTCTCATACTTAGTTATTTGATACATTAAAGGATTTACATGCTTTGTTACAGTTAGACGTGCACTTATTTTTCAAGTTAAACTGTAATTTGGTTTTGTATTTCTTGTGTTAATTGTCATTTTCCCTTTGACTTACACTGTCTTTCCTTTCCCCCTCTCCCCTTCACCTGCCCTCCTTTCATGTTGTCAGAATACATGAGAGCAAGCAGAGGCCTCAACTAAGACAAATCCTCCAAATGAGGGGATGAGTCTCATCAGACCACATTTTGGAAACTGCTGTACTGAGTCTAACACCTTTCCTGCCCGGTTTTTGAATCTGCAGACGATTCCAAATCCTGACTTCGGTTCCATGTATGCTTGGTAGACTGCTGGGGGTGGGATGACAGCCAGATGCAAAGTCTTGCTGCTGTACTGGTCTGCCCTGCTCAGCAAACATGGGCTATCGTCTGCCTGCCCACCCCTCATAAGGGCGATGGGCAGTCCAAGGAAGACGGATCAATTTGTGTGGAGCCTCTTGACTGTCGGTAATACTGCAGTTTATCATTGCCTCGACAAGACAGGATATGGCCTGTGGCATTTAGGCGTAATCCCAAGTATGGTAGCCTCGCACCACCAACCCCTCAATCGACGAGTGCATGAACCAAATGTCCAAACCTGCAGTTCTTGTACTGAGCAGGATTACTGTCACAATGACTCAGTCATCAGTAGAGTAAAACTAACCTATGACAGCCTAAACCCAGCGCATGTTCCCTGTTGGTGGGTGAACAGTCCAGTGCTTGGCCATTTCTGCTTCAAAGTATGCCAGTCATAGTCAGTGTCTACAGCTTCCAACATCAGTTATACTTGAGGCGTGCCTTGTGTCAGCCATTATATGATCAGTCTAATTCTTAGTAACACTGTCATGAGATACCTACATCTCCTTCTGTATGGGAACACAACACTGCTGATCATTACATTTCTGGTAACAGCAAAGTCAGCCAGTTGTATCCTCTTGTCACTCATCTCATTGTGAATACTAAAATTTCCAACATTGTTTATCATTAAATCTTTACCCATTCTTATCATTCATGTATCCTGTTATTATTTTAATATAACGTTGACATCTCATGTTAAGTCCTATTCAGTCAATCGTAGAATAAATTCTTATGGTTTCACCTCTCTGTTTGGTTATTGCACGCTCACACTTAAACATAGGATTAAAAATTATGCTTTCATCCATAAGTAGCATACACATTCCTCCACTGGCTGAAAGTTTAAAATATTATTCTTGAGTTTTGTATGGACCAGAAAACCTGTACCAAATACATTTTGTTTTTTAGTGCCACTATAACATACAGCACTTTTGTCACAGTCAAAAATGTTGTTACCTCTTCATCAGTCTCTTACATTGCAGTGTTCATTATTATATTTCTTCAGCTCCTGAATTAGGTTTCGTTACAAACTTAGTAACGTTCCACGTAGCCAAATTGCACTTTTCCATTTCTGTATCCTGTTGTGCTTGTAATGTCATTTTCTTCATTCATTGCAACTTGAATCATTGTATGGCTTCTGAATACTCAGCAACTTACAGGAAGGGGTTGTTAGCCCCTTTCCTAACCACCACTCTGGTGGGTCAGGTCTCTTATGAGTTTTACCTCTCCTTATTTCTCCAGATTTATGTCCCCTGGAGACAGGGTGGCCCAGTTATACCCTCAGGCATTGAGTCCCCATTTTAGTTGCCTCTTATGGCACACACAGGGTATGCTGGGTCTATTCTAATTCCCAGTCACCACTCAGGAATGAGACAACTGCAAGACAATATCCTTGGTTAGCTTGCTCAACCAGAGACAAATTTGACCTCCAAGGTGTGAAAGAGTATTGTTTGCTGTAGTTGATGGTAGCTTATCTCCGTGGCTGAATGTGAGCTGTGGTCATATGTGCCATGGATCTTTTGTAGGTACTGTTTGGAATAATACACATTTATTGGTGGCTATTGTCATTCAGAATATGCTTACATAATTCTTGGAATGGGATGTAAGTCCCCTTGCTCCATTTTGGTCAGCAGCCAAAAGAAGTCAATAACTGGCAAAGGTGAGTGCTGATATGCTGAATATTGAACATTTCTGTCCAGCAGTAAGCAGAGCATACCATACCTGGATTTGTTATATTACTGGCCTCTTGTGTGATCAGAATTCAGTAACAGTGCAGAGCTGTCCATGTGGAATTTCAGGCAGACAAAGTGTCACGGTAGCTGGAGCTTTGTGCACACTCAGTGCTAGCCATTAAAAAATTCCAGACATGCTATCATCCATACACCACCAACAGCTTAATATCCATAAAACACAAGTGCACTCTACCTTAACAAACCCTCACAGTCCTTACTGAAAATGGTATTTTCACAGTATCTTATTTTAAGAAGTGTTCCTACTGTTTACACTGTCTACCACAAAAGAAAACGGCATGAAAATCGGTTATATATGTCTACACACACACATACATACATACACATATGCATAACTGACTTCTACTTACTCTTTTCTTTTGTGCTATGCAGTGTGCAATGTATGAACACTTTTTGTGAAAAGTGACAGTAATGCAAAAGTGAATAGGGATAAACGTAAAATCTTGTAAAAAAGCAAAGTCACAGAACAGTATGATGCTAATCTGAAAATGCAGTCACAAAAAATACCACCCTGTTCTCAACAACATGTCATCTTTCTTTCTGCATGGGTAAGGTGGGGAGGTGAAATACCAGGATTTATCATCGGATAGCCCCAAATCCCATTTTAAAGTTAATGATCTTTATAGATATGAGACTTCCACTCATATAGAAATATGAGGGTTCCTGAGTTCATCATAGCCATCAAAACCTCGGTGTATGTACAGCCTCTGTTATGCTGAGTGTACAAATGGACATCATTGCCAAAAGGAATAAATTCCGCTTCAGAACTGTTGATGAAGGCATTTATAACAATCAGCTTCTATTGTTGATTCACTGATAGAAGTTAAAAGCGCTATGCACTACTTAATCCAATTCTAAGGATTTTATTATAATTTCTAAAAGAGAAGATGCTGAAATTACAGATAACTCTTTACTTTTAAGTCTGAGGTACAGGGGTTCGGCACATTATGTTGTGCACAAACAGCAATCTTGCAATGGACTGTTAAAGATTATAGCCGTTCACATACTACAGAATTTTGCCTTTTTCATATTTCACCCACTAAAATTGATTTTTCTATTTATGTTACATTCAGCAAACTGTTATTGCATAACCCCCTGTTTCTGCACCAGAAATGAAAGAATTTTCAAACAGTGCACTTTAAAGTGAATAAAACATACTTTCTGATTATGATGATGAAGTGTAGGGTGGTCAAAAAAGGTTTTAAAAAGTAATATCACAATATACACAAAAAAATGGAAACGATATAATATATGAAGTTATAATAAATACATCAAACTGATGATCATAAAATGTATATGAATTGCAACATTATTAAGCTCAACCTACTGATAAGTACAGATAAACAACAGGACAGCCTCTTACACCACACATCACACAACTGAGATTATCAGAAGATATTATATAACAAGAAGTTTTAATGCTAACAAGTATTTTAATTTCATAGACATTCTGTCACATTTTTAGTAACTACTGACGGTAATGTCAATAAGCAACATGTACCATATAAAGTGCAACACTGAGATCTAAATCACTTAGCACATCAAATAAATTCTTATAATTAAAGCTAATGAGATTCACTATTTCTCAAATTTATTTTTTGATAGAGAACTCTGCATGTTTCAGACAGATGTGTCCAACATCGGGAGTCTCAACATTGTATACACAGCAATAGGTATTTGTCATACTTAAAGGATTATTACAACAAATCCGGCACTGGTTGGCTAAACAACCGTGAACAGTTTATCTAAAGGCAGATACACCAAAATTATCTCATAGGGTAATGGTAAAGATTCACACGCTTGTTGGGTGTGTGCTAACAGTTCGGACAAACTGGGTGACTCATAATCATTATTTGGGACTGAAGGCTTACGGTATGCAGAACCTGAATTTTACTGGCATCCTGCCAATGCGACTGGCCAAGGCAGGAATGGTAGGCAACAAATATTTACAAAGATTAATTAATTTTCCATGCATCTGGTAGATCAAAGAAAAGGTGGTCACTGTGTCGTAAAATAGGGGTTACTCCAGTTTGACTGTCTGCTAGCGAGGTCAGGATGGATCCTGACCTCGCTAGCAGACATTTATAGTTTCTGACATTAAGTAATCAGTATTGGCAAGTTAACTCTTATTTATATTTGAGGAACATTTCATTAGGAATGACAAAAACATCCGTATTCTTACTGAACCGAACTTCCTAACCCACAGAACCGTTTCCCCAAGACCAAATTACTGCATTACTATTGAATGCATCCACCAGCAACTATGGGGCAAGGCATGATACTGTCTTCTTCTAATTTTGAATGTAAATTTGTGTGTTAATTGTCTTATTAATGATACTGTTGGGCACTTTTTTTTGTATTGAAATTTGTGCTCTGAGTGGTGGGGTGGCGGTGAGGGGGTTACTATCAACATATTTCCACTGCAATGTTTTACAAATACAAATACTAATAGTGTGATGCTCTTTCTGTCTTCAGTTAATTTAAAGAACTCCACACTGTACCATACGGATATACATCAAAAGTACCTTCTTGAAATATTATCTCTCTGCAGTTTCAGCTTAGTTCTATATCTTCAGTATATTAGCAACTGCACTCTGTGATAGGGCAGGCTGTCAATGAAGATGAGGTATTACCATTGACATAATATAGCCTAACAATATGTGGTTACATTCTGTTTGTGTGTGAAAATTACACTCTCTTTTGGTTGCATTTCATGACTGCATACATGCCAGTTAGCTTTCTTACATCCATCTCTCCACACACAATATAGTAAGTCTACTTACATGCTACAGATTTTCATGAAACATGGCCCAAAGAACTATCAGTAAAACAACCTACTGACAAGACTGAACATTACACAGAGATAACTCCAATTAATGCTCAATCCTCAAAACTTTCTTCATAGAACAGGTTATTCCATAAACAATCTAAAAGTACCCAGCTGATTGATGAAAAATTTGCTGTTATTATAGAGCCTAAACATTTATTGGTGTCATAAAGTATGAAACCACAGAATACACATATATGTGCCAATATGCAGTATCTAAAGTAGGTTTCAGATATGTGTTTACTGTTACATGTATTACAGATTTTGATCTGTTTCACATATGCTTACAACAGCAGCCTGGAGCTGCTAACAGATTAACAGCCCATTTTGAATAATCATACAAAAAAGATCCAAAATGCTGCTGTAGAACTTAATTCAGCATGAAACAACTGTAACAGAACTTAAATTTTTCTCTCTGAAGTTTGGTAATGAATATCTTTGGCATCGGTTGCCAATTCATACTTCACATGGAATGACCACCAACAGGGACAGAAGAAGCTACTGAATTTTCTTGTTCTCTTCTGTAATGTTGGGGAAATATTCTTGTTTTACATCTTTGGAATTCCTCTTCCATTTCACTAAGGGCACGGTTGGCATCGAGTACAATTACCTGATATGATATGAATAAAGAATGCATGTTAAAGGCATATGTAAATATTAGTATACAGCATTAATATACAGCAGACCATTCATTCATGTCGTAGTCTCGTACAACAGATCCATAGCCTCTTCCAAAACAAGTCCTCCAAGAATGCAATCATTACATTATGAAATTAGGGTATGACATAACCAATGGATATGTTGAATGGGTTTCTAAGCTGTTTTGCATAAATGTATCAGTACTAAAAACAACTTTCACGAGATATCAAACAGAAACTGAGTAAAAAACAGTAACTTGCAGCAGTGGTGGTAACGTAACATATCAATTTTACCTTAAAATACCAACTAATTGCACACGATTTTAATACACTTTATAAAACACACGCAAAAATACATAGGTCTAATCCATTAAAATTTATATCACTCCTACATGTTTCAATCCTAAAGGATCATCATCAGGGAGTAAATGTTCCTATTTATG
>Ga0123354_10014235_pt1 | contig 12386 bp, 7 predicted proteins | sample TergutLab28metaG_2_FD_97872 | JGI IMG/M metagenome (GOLD analysis project Ga0123354, IMG submission 97872) | Labiotermes labralis P4 segment gut microbial communities from Petit-Saut dam, French Guiana - Lab288 P4 | ecosystem: Host-associated > Arthropoda: Insects > Digestive system > Gut ... | reverse complement strand
CAACGTAAACGCATGGCATATACCAATTGCTGTATATACAGAGTAGTACCTCCTGATGATGAGCAGCAAGCCTGCTCGAAACATGTAGAGGTTAATTATTGAAATAAATTGAAAGTAAATAGTTCAAACTGTTGGTCCTTTTTGTAAGGATATATTACGATACACGGTCAACAAAATATTAAATTTCTTTTTGATGTTCTTCCATCTTACAAAATAATTGATCCTCAAACGTAAATTGTAATTAATTGCGGTATTAATTTTATGGATAACTAATTAATGTAAATTTTAGCTTTTTAATCGCCTAATATAAAATATGCGTGTCAAAAAATAAATCGTTTACTGTTAAAGGTTTGTGGCCCGCGCAGTTTTTGGAGATAATCAACTGGCCTGTATACGACAGGAGGTTGCTCTGCGTTTGATTAATATGTACCACATACTGATAAATGAGAGAATAAAATGCTTTTCTATATATGGATTACATACGTTATACTGAATCTTGCTGTCGTAGTTTGTGCTTGGAAAGGTGCTTGAACTTGCTGTGAAATGGTATCGCTAACCCCATGGTACATCAGACTGCATGCTGGGACCAGTAAGTCGGGTAATTTTTTTTGTAGTACTGTACCTCTCATTTTCTCCCATAGTGTAAATATGGGATGACAGAACAACACGAAAACATTACAGGGCTTGTACTATGCATAACGGATGTCTGCCTACAACTATGTGTCGCATCCCCCCCTCCTTCCCCCCTGCTGTGAAACCTCTTTTTCCATGGGATCCCGTTAAACAACTGGCAGCTTTATACATAGGCAAGCAGAGGTGCTGTCGGCTGTAAGTCAATGTCTAATGACCCCTCACGCGTTAAAAAGCTCGCTGGCAGCACCCAATTTGCTCATCAGAGCCACTGAACTTATCTATCGTGGACCTTTTGCTCACCGTTTTATTTCTGATGTCTGTTGGTCCAATGTTATTGACTCCAAGAAGCAGAGTCCTAGGAATCTCACAGTTGCTCAAGAAAGAAAATCTTACTCATAAAAAAAAAACGTAATGTAGAACACACTGCTATTTCAATTGTATGTAGAAGCGTTTATTAACTCAGTATCACTGAATACCAAAATAATCTGTTACTTACAGGGAGCTAAAAATCAAGATTCACGTCTTCTGAGATGTTACGTCATGTTATTTAGTTATTTGTAAAATGTTTATCAGTCTAAGCTGCGTACGATCCCAGAAGACGCAACTTTTTCAACAATACTGTTACAACCTCAAATCCCGCGACCAAAAATTACATTTCGTTGCTTCTCTGACGCATTGGTTTATTCGTTTATGCAGCCATTGTTGTTGGATATTTTCTTAATAACTCTCAGTATTGTCTAATGACTACTTTACTGGACACGTTCTGTTGTACTGTCTTCAGCCATTTAAATATTAATTACTGAAACACTACACCTTTTTCATAACGTAGAAGAGCACAACATGAAGATCGAGGTCGTGTGTTAAAGTAACTCAGCCGCCGGGTTCACGGAACATAACCGAGCGACTTCACTTCCAGGTAACATTTATTCAGTGACTCCCCATGCTGTATGTAGAGAAATTAAGACGAAAGGTTGAAAGGAGCACCGAACGTTGTTGGCTTTAACTGTAATAACTTAATAACAGAATATTGCATGTCGTCTCTCTCTTTTCTGAAATTTGAATAAGTCGTATATTTTGTCGTGGTAATACTCTTTGCCTTACCAGTATTAACGGTGTTTTAATTTATAAGCATGAATGGATTATGTATTGCCTTCCCTTCTAGCTCCAGCACCGCCATAACAAGAATAAGGATAACATTAAAGTCCTCTGTGATTCTAGATTGTGTCGAGTGCCAAAAATCTTTCAAGACCAAAAATGATGGCAATTGAAAACAGAAAATGGAAACGTCAGTTGGCGTCTCGGAATTTATTTTTATAGTAATACTAGTAATAATAATAGGAATAGTAATAGTATTAGCAGCAGTAGTAGCAGCAACAGCAGCAGTTGTAATGTGCCGGCAAATAACGGTCACTGATACACCCCACAAGACTGCTGGTTTTTTTTTTTTTTGTTGCGTTGAGGAAGAAATTAGAAACGGATTTATGTTGGGGAATGCTTGCTAGCAAACAGTTCAGAATCCTTTTGTCTTCCTGTCTTCTATCTAAAAACGAAAAGTCATAATGTACCAAACTGTTAATGTACCGTGTGTTTCGTATGGGTCTGGAACTTGGTCTCTCAGCATATATTGAGGGTAATACATAGCAGTATTCTGAAGAGAATGTTTGAACCTGATGAAAGGGGAAGTGACAGAAAGCTGGAGAAAATTACATAGCAAGGAGCTGTGCAATTTGTACTCTCAACCAATCATTACGTATTAGAATTATTTTTTTTCAGTCCTCTGATATATTTCCTTTGTTATTGTTCATAGTAGGCCTTCGGCTGTTGTTGTTGACTTAATCAAGAAAATGGAAAACTGGAAATGTCATGAATGTATGCAGGAATAAAAATTGTCAAAATAAACGTCTAGAACACTAAAAGAATACATGGAAACGCAGTCCTTGAGTTGAAATTTAGACGTAGTGTCGTTCTGTTACGGTTTGAGATGAGATAAGATGGCTGTTGGCACTGGAGAATGGCGTTATTGTATGCCGCAATATGAAGTGCTGATGGGAACAGAATGAGTGCTTTCATAATTAAGTGTATTTCTTTGGCATAATGTGTGATAGACCGTCACAAGAATAACTGCAGTACGCTACTTGAAGATCGCTGGCGAAACGTTGTGTACTGAATTCCGAGATGAGAAGGAACTGTAAATGAATCCGGTACTCTCGTGCTTCATGTTCAAGAGACCCGGGTTTACATCTTGGTCAGGCGACCGCTTTGCTGGCTGAGGGCTTTCATTGTTTTACTCGTTCAGATAAATGTTGGAGAAAATCTCTTATTAGGCCACGACCACTCCTGTTTACATTCTCTTCATTTCACTGCTTACGGAATATCGTACCTTTCGATGTTCTTTGATGTGGGCAATTAAAATCGCCGTTAAACTAAATCGAAGTAACCCTGTCTGTCTGAACTGCGTTCAGGCGTGAAAAGAGTAGTGAAGGTTTAGATCCACTCATTCTTAACCTCGGCACTAGTTAGAGTGAATGCACAGCTTCACGACTCGGTCGCTTTCCCTGGAAGAGCTTTATTAAAGAAACGGATTTAAAAAGTGAATCAGTCTGTTAGCTGGAAAAGGAAGCATGTGCATTAGCTACAACGGGGACATGTTCCTGTGCTCAGCTAGCGGCTTCAGTTGAGAACATTTGATTGAGCTCCTGTTTATGAAAACAAAAACCTTCTCCGGATTATAGTAAACACCCATGTCTGTATATGAGTGTGTCTGGAGCTAAGATAACTCACATGTCGCTACATTATTATAATAGCAGCGGTGTTCCATTTGTTGCCTGTACGGTGTATACCTTAATTTTGTATTGTACACAAAATTGAGGTTTTACTTACTGCCATGTTTAGTGGGCATATTCAGAAGATGAAACTAACATCGTTGCACTACTTGCAATATAACCGAACGAATGACCGTCTTATGGAATCTACCCGAACAGTTGATAATGATTCAGCTGAAGAATTTACCTCTCATCTCATTCGACATTACAAAGTGTCTAAAATTTAAGAGCTTTTATTCAAGTAATGTAGGAATTTGTCAGTGATCTGTATCGTATGATCGTCGTCGACGTCGTCATCTTCACCACCTCTCATTCTATGAAGTAATGTATGTGGGTGAAGCATCGTTGTTTTAGAACCAACTGAGACGGAGAAGACAACTATGTCAGTGTTATGTGTTGTTGTGTGATGGGATTCATCTGGTTGAGAATGGAGTCTAGTTGAGGGTACATTGAAAGTCTTTGGGTTCGGTGTGAAGCGAGGGAATTCTTGAATAGCGTAAAGAATTAGGTCCCGTAGGATGTTACGCCATGTTGATCGGTAGCTATTTACCAGTCGAAATGGCGTAAAATTCCAGAAGAGTTGGATCTTCATCGGCCCTGCTGTGAGAACCTCAAATCTCGCATTGACCATCAATTCCTTCGGGATTCCCCTAGATCAGGCGGTAGGATTCTGCACGCAGGAAAGCGATCTTCACATTGGTCGCCATACTCAGTGACTTCACCGACCGAGGGCATGTCCCTGTACATCCTCTGTATGGGTGTGAGGCGGCTCCATCCTTTCTTGTCTTCCTCGTTGTTCAGCAAAGCGCGCACTGCCCTCTGCATCCCCCACACGAAGGGTGAGCTCTTGCACACCAGCAACTGGATGCACCCAGTTTCATCATCCGTGTTTCGCTCCTGAATTGTTGCAATGACGCGGTCGGTCAGCGAATGGTCCTGGGCTGTGGACAGCAGGTCGCGGAGCTTCGAGGCAAAAGAAAGTAGTTTAGTTATATGGACTGCTCACAGCTGCCGACTTAACTGTAGAGTGAGACAGAGCTGCAGACAAGGATCGAACTAAGATCATTTTGTTCCTATCCGCTGAAGTTCTCATTATAGTAATATGCCGAAATACCGGTTCCAGTGGCCGCGCGGTCTAAGGCGTAGGTCTGAGGCCGCTCGCCTGCTGAGATTGTGGGTTCTAATCCCGCCGGAGGCTTGTTTGTCTGTTGTGAGCGTTGTGTGTTGTCAGATGTAGGTCTCTGCGGTTTCTATGAAGAAGTGGTCACTCGTCCAGAGCAGTCCCACCTACTGTGGTGTGTCGTTGTATGTGATCTAGAAACCTTGTGAATGAGGAGGCCATGGATCTCTAGGGGCTGTTGCACCAAATAAAAAAAAAAAATCCGAAATATTTTCTTCTTCCATTCGTCAACAGTAACTAACACTATTGCATAATAGTTGACGTTCTGATTTTAAAAAGTAAAATAAGCATAGGCCAATAGTATCATTATATCGGTTGTGTTTGTGCATGTTTCCCTAATGACTTAGTCTTAGGAGGACCTCCTTGCAGTTAGTGTTGACGAAACCACCCGTTTGCTGTTGAATGCAGTGCCGAACGAAGTGTGAATTTGACATTCAGAGGACCGCGCATCGTGATATATTCTTATAATGAAACCCAACAAGATGCGCTATTTTTCAACTTTATTTTGGTGAAAAAACCCTGCATGTTTCGGACAGATTTACTGTCCATCATCAGGAGTCTTAATACTGTATTCACAGCAAAGGTATTTGTCATGCTAGTTATGTTGACAGTCTGCTAGCAGACAGTCAACATAAGTAGCATGACAAATACCAATTGCTGTGAATACGGTATTAAGACTCCTGATGATGGGGAGTAACTCTGTCCGAAACATGTAGAGTTCTTTACCAAAATAAAGTTGAGAAATAGTGCATCATGTTGGCAATTATTATGAGAACGAAATGTGAATGAAACGTTTTGTAGGACCCTACAAATTTGCACGGCAATAGATATTTTCAAAACTTGTAACTTTCGTTGAAAAATTGCCGTCATTATTCTTTCCTTCGTTCTCTCTTTCTTTTTATGGAACATCAACATGGCGGCAATGCGAAGTTTACTCTTGTGTGAAGTTTTTGGTAGAGCTGAAGTAGTGTATGTGCGACGTGGTCAAAATCTGTGCTATTGAAATAATGAAGGCAGCTGAATTCTGCCTTGCAGTATTATTATGTATAGATACCAGCTGGCGTCGGCATACAGGCCGAAGGGAAGTTGTAAATTGTACAAATTTTGATACATATTTAGATGTCTTCCTGTTGTGTGTTTCTGATGACTGTTGCTAAATAAATATATGTCATTTGAATCAAAATAATATTATTATAACTCTACACCAGTCGTATCGTTATTCACGATCGCCACATTTCTTGCAAAGTGATGCCATCTCTTGGCAGTTTTCAAGTAGTACCGTTGTTCCTCCTGGCTGCGCCGGCCTGTGTCCCGGTGAACTGTACGGCACGATAAGTTGCCTACACACAAGGCGGTTTAATATATATTTAAGTCATAGGTTCACGCTTATGTTATGTTGTTTAGCTACCTATTTGTTTTAAGTACCAACTGTACGGTCTTTTGCAGCAAAGGACACTGTCAAAAACTCCAACTTTAGTCCAGTTTTCTTGTTTCATTAGCATAATGTCCGTAGAAATTTCGAAAGAAAATTTTTAGAAAAATTATGAACATTAACTAACCACAATTTACACTACATAACAGAGATGCGTTTCTTGCAGTCACAGCCTGATTAAAGTATAACAGTTGGTAGTTCCCACCAGTGTGCTCTTCGGATCCCAAACGATCCGCTAAAAGTTTCCAAGAGATCCATGGATACATTTCTGTAATGACTGCTTTGAAGTTTAAAGGTGTACGTTGCATGTGTATGCATCACACACACACACACACACACACTTGTTCTGCGTGAACTGTCGTTGTATGTTAGCACTTACCGCATAGCGACGGTGCGACAGTGCAAAACTTGGGGTTATATCAAGAAGATTTACCTTGCTCGTCGGAATTTATATTAGTGGAAATTTTGCACAGATGTGGATCTTAAATTATACTCTAAGAGCAATTAATTTATAATTTTTACTAGAGTGAAGCATCTTGTGTGTGTGCGTCATGATTTGATGTTACAATTCTCTTCGACTCCCTCCAGCCTACCCGTAGGTTATAATTACATTTTCTAGATTGTAAATCTATTAGGAGATGATAGTATTCATATATTCGTGCCGATCCTAGTGACCGCGCGGTCTGAGGCATGGGTCTGCAGCCGCTTACTTACTGAGATTGTGGGTTCGGATCCCGCCGGGGGCACGGATATTTGTCTCTTGTGGCTGTTGTGTGTTGTCAAGTAGAGTTCTGTGCTTCGGGCTGATCACTTGTCCAGAGGAGTCCTGCCGAGTGTGATGTAATCGTGAAGCCGCTGAATCAGGTCGAAACGTCACAGGAAAAAGCAATCTTATATTCTTATCTTATACGACAATACAATTTGGCCTATGGTATTCCTTGTGGACAAGGTGGCACTGCGACAACTTTTCTCCTTCGGGTTGCTTCTATCGTTATCATTCCACAAATCGTCTGTGATTATTCGTTCGTCTTTCACAGACGCTATAAAATCTTGGCAGCTTGCGCCGTTCTTAAATAACATACTTAAAATGCCTTGCAATTGTAGAGGAACAGGAAGTTTTAAATAGCACAGTGGTTAAGGTGCTGTGCTACAAATCGGAAGGTCGCTGGTTCGATCCCAGCTGGTGTCACTGGATTTTTCATTGACATAAAATCCATCCGATCGCACTATGGCCCTGGGGTCGACTCAGCCTCTAACAGAAATGACTACCAGGAGTATTTCCTGGGGGTAAAGGCGGCCGGTGCGTAAGGCTGACAACCTACCACCATCCTATGCCGTTGTCACGAAATCTGGGAACCTTAACTTCCTGGAACCCTCTGGGCCTGTAATGGGACTGCTTTACCTTTTACCTTAAGAAGTTTTAATAGCTGCTGTGGCTTACGGATGCTCTTTGTGGAGTTTCTTATTCCATGTATAAGAACATTTTTAAAGATTGACTGGTGTCAGGTGTTTTAGTAAGATACGAAATGACAGTATTGGAACTATGTGATGTGGTTTGGTATTAAGAAGTTGAATTACATGTGTGAATTGAAATAAGTAATTTTATGGTGACATCACACACACAACTGTTGCAGGAAACATGTTGAACTTGTGTCTCTTTTGAATGCAGAATTACAACATTCTGGCTTGATTTTCGGGACATATCGTCAGACTGCCCGTCTACTAAACGGTTAGTGATAAGAACGGGAATTGCGTACCAAATATATGAGTTGAAGGAAGTAACTTAACGAAGCAAGTATACCAAATTTTTAACCTCCAAATTTAACAAGTTTATCCTTCCACACACCTGTACCGTTGGATTGTCCAGTATCCACGACACGGGGGACCCGTCGGGTTCTGAATTGTAACCAGAACGCGCTGAATCCGCCTGGGGTGGTTGCTGCACTAGTGAGTTGCTGATCTGCGGAACGAGAAATGTAAGTGTTATGGCTTAGAATTGATCGCGGAGACTTGAATGTCGATTTGCTGTTGTTCTTGCCCTCTTGCTTAATTATCAACTTTAATTAAATGTTCAGGATTTCACAACATTTCATAGAAAATTACTTATTAAAAATATTTACATGCACCTTAATTTCGTTTATCTTATTTGCTTTAAATATAGGTCTATATTTTTAAGAGCTTAATACTGAAGTATATAAAAAACGGAATTATATTCGCGGTAGACAGTGTGGAATGAAACCAAACACCAAATTGAATTATATATATGTGTGTGTGTGTGTGTGTTTGTGTGTGTGTTGTGTGTGTGTGTGTGTGTGTTTGTGTGTGTGTTGTGTTTGTGTTGTATGTACATACATACATACATACTTATAGACCACTTGAAGCATGCAGGTTATCTAAGCGGTAACAAAAACATTAGTTCCTACATCACGTGAAATAAAATTCCGCTTCTGCATGACAGAGACTGGGAGGTTAATACTGTCTAAAGGCATAATTGCTGTTTACTCTTATAATACGAATCTCAGAGTTAAAATAGCAATCACTGTTCTATAAAGAGTTAAAGGATATGTGGTGTGGAGAGAAACGGATAGAGAGGGGAGTGGAAGACCTGGTGCTGCTTTGGAGCACCAAATCTTGAAGATCCCTTACCTTTGGTGAACTGTGCTCTAGATTTTAGGTTTGCTGCGGTAGTGGAAGGTGCTTGTGATTTCTATCGTTGTGGTTCCTCACATCCTATGAAATTCCACATACCGAGAGATATGTATGTGTGTTGAATTGGTATTGAAGTTTTATCTGACTTCTTGTAAATTTCTAACCCATTACGGCTGCTGCATGCTTCAGAATAATAAAGAAACCAGAGTTTTGATTCTTTATATCGTCGGTACTTTGTCTGGAGAACTTGGATTTTATGGCAATTTATAGTAAACATAAGGTAAAGGTAAAGTGATTCCGTTACAGGCCCGGTGTGGCCCAGAGGGCGCGTAGAGGTATAGCTGTACTCTTCCATGACCGCGGCACTAGAAGGGGGTGAGTGGTCAGCAGCACGCCCCGGCCGCACTTTACCCCCGGGAAAGTCCCGGTACCCATATTAAAGGAGGCTGGGTGGGACCCAGGCCCAATCTGGACAGGCGGAAAGTCTCGTCCCCACCGGGGTTCGATCCCGGACCGTCCAGCCCGTAGTCAGTCGCTATACCGACTGAGCTACCCGGCCCATAGTAAATATAAGGTGCAGTTATAAATAATCGTGGGAATCTTAAATGTGTTTTAATTGCAAGTAACGAAACATGTTGACAGATAATGTTTAATTAAAGATGCTGATTCGGCGGCAACATAATTCGATATCCAATAATACTGGAAGTTAAACGTAAAAAGGGAGTTGGTTAGGACTTTTAAAAAGCTTCGCGCTGTGTCCTAACATGCTATCCTGGAATTTGTCTGGAGAAAAATTTGTGGAAACCTTGATTAGGACGGCTGTAGGAAACTCAGGATTTTACATTAATGTTATCGTCAAGTAGTAATCGAGTGTGGCATAGTCTGCGTAGAATACTGTCTGTCTGGATGCGTGTAACCGCACATCACAGGTTTATGAAGTCTGTTCTCCCTAATGATCACGTAAAGTGTGGAAACATGTCGGGGATGTGTTGTGGTTAGGCTTAACAGACACGAGCACAAACAGTTTATGTTTTGGTGGTTGTATTGTGTTTGTGTTCAACTGTACGTGACACTTACGAGCTGTGCGATGAATATGATGACATTCAGGGCGATAGCACCCAGCTTGGTTGAGTCGAGTCCCAAAAGTCGAAAGAAGCCAGAGAACAGTCCGTGTTGAAGGCCGCCATCCGTTTCTTCTCTGGGCCACTGGGGACGCGTCGTAAGCAAGCTGGAGCTCACCAGGTGCGCCACCCCTTGAGCCGTATTCAGCCCCAGGAACTTCCCCGCCATGTTGAGCCCTTCGCGAAATTTGGTTACAACGGCTGCGAAATTTACACACGAGTACAGGTCTGTGTTTGTACAAGTCTCTGCTTGGACAGGTCTCTGCTTGTACAGGTGTCTGCTTGGACAGGTCACTGCTTGTACAGGTCTCTGTTTGATCTTATAGACCACATGGAGCGGGGTTTTACTCGAATGTCTGATAGTTGCCTATCTATTCAAGTAGTGCCCTGTCCTTTAAAGAACCCGAAGGTTCTTTTTGACATTCACATTCGCTCCCCGCCTAGTCACTGGAACCCAGTTCACACCTTCACACCTTACTTCTTTAAAATAATTTTTTTAGAGTTTATGACCGAAGGAAAACACATTCCGCTGATTTAATTAAATAGATGTAATTAAATACATTCCGCTGATTTAATTAATACACCAACAGATGCACATATATTCATCTAATGATCTAAAATTCACATTAAAACACTTCAAACGCTCCTATATGTTTCGATCATACGATCATCCTCAGGGAGCACACATTGTTCCTTGCTAAAATTATAGTTTAAAAACAGTCAGTGATTTACATCGTTACGTTGAGTTGGTGCTGTGGCAGCATGTCTTGGACAAAAACTACAGGACAAGAGAGCTACAATCAATGCAGTCAGGTTCCGAATAAACCAAGTTACACAAGACATGCTGCCACAGCACCAACTCAACGTAACGATGTAAATCACTGAGTGTTTTTAAACTTTAACTTTAACAAGGAACAATGTATGCTCCCCAAGGATGATCGTATGATCGAAACGTGTAGGAGCGTTTGAAGTGTTTTAATGTGAATTTTAGATCATTAAATGAATATATGTGCATTTGTTGGTGTATTAATTAAATAAACTACAGAATGCACGGTGCAACGATAAAGACATTCCGCTGAGTTGCGAGCCTGCAGCTACTGACATAAAAGCTGGGAGCAGACGCTGTTTACAATTTTAGCCACCAAGAGCATGCGTTTTCTTAGAGTTACATCTCTCTGTTACCCTGCAAAGCACACGTCCCTCCAATTTAGTCTATTTCCCGACTGAATTTTTATAAACGTTTTTCACTTTCCCTGAGCGTGCGCCATGCTCCTCCGTATCTTAACCCTCTTCATTTTATGACTAAATAGTATTTTGTAAAATGAATTATGGAGTTGATCTCTGTTTAACTTTCTTTGTGTGATTGCTGCTTCTTCTCTCTTCGGTCCAGATGTTCTCTGTGCTTTGTTCTCATGCACTTCCAATCTGTTCCTTTCGTGAAACGGGTAACAGGTAAAATTATAATAATTTTGATAGAATGCGAGATTATAAGATGCCGTGAGTTCCGTGGTAGCAGTGCTAGCAACACTGGTCAGAATATAGGCAACTGGCACGGCGAGTAGAATAGTTACCACGGAAATCCAACGTTTATAGGTCCTACTTTATTTTGATAGTTAGGGCAGACAGTTGTGACTTCCAGTTACTTAACGACCAAGAATTGCCAACACCCCGTTAAGTCTGGCTGTCCCGACTTTCATTTCATCATTATTGCAGGAAACTGGCGATGACAGTGGACAGGCTGTCGCCGGCCCCTGACACCCCTGTTAAAGCTTGTGCGATGTTGTGACTGTGAGTACTGTGAAGTTATTTTGGACTGTGTAAAGATGATTAGATGCATAACCATAAATATTTAGGCTGCACTTGGTATTTTGTCTTTAAGCATCCAGAATAGTTGAGTGACTGGCTGGCCAACGACGAGAGTTCAGTTCCCTGCCGTGGCAGTGATTCTTCTTGGCGTCATCAAATTCAGACCATCTCCGGGGCTCTTCCATCCTTCCAGCAACTTTCCGCGGGAGTAAAACTTAAATAGCGAGTTGACCGGCCACTTCTGTCTAGTGCCGCGCCCAAGAGAGTGCGTTACTGCCCGTTGTCTTCACCACAAACCTTCGTGTATTGGTGCTTTGTTAAGAACAGAAATGTTATATGGGACCTTATTACCTTTATTTTAAAATAACACTGTGTACCGTAGAGTTCATTATTCTACATTTTTTGCTGGTAGGGACCTTTTTGTGAGAATATCAGTCCGTTGGAAACTTTAGTCTGCACAGCACAACACCACGGAGACACCGAGACATCGATGGCTCAACCGACATTCACTTGAGTGTTTCCATTGCTCGAGCTGTCCCAAACGATACACACACTACTGATCGGGGTATTGCTTTACCATAAATGAGAACTATTGGGAACCGTATGACGTGAGTCTGTTAAGGCGGTAACTGTTGAGAGAACTTTTGGGGGGGGGGGGGGGGTGGCCCCCCAGGGGGGGGGGGAGGGTTTTTAGCTTTTTCTTGGAGAAAAAGATAATTTCATCTTTCGGGTGAGCCCCCAAT
>Ga0123354_10014234_pt1 | contig 12386 bp, 12 predicted proteins | sample TergutLab28metaG_2_FD_97872 | JGI IMG/M metagenome (GOLD analysis project Ga0123354, IMG submission 97872) | Labiotermes labralis P4 segment gut microbial communities from Petit-Saut dam, French Guiana - Lab288 P4 | ecosystem: Host-associated > Arthropoda: Insects > Digestive system > Gut ... | reverse complement strand
TGGGCACAGTCTTCTGGGATGCAGAGGGGTTGATTTTGGCCGAATTCCTGGAACCTGGGCAAACCATCACTGCTGCTCGTTATGTCCAGACACTGCACAAGCTCCATCATGCATTGCGCTATAAACGTCCGGGACGAAACATCATCATCCTGCATGACAACGCTCGCCCCGACGCCGCTCGCCTCACATCGGAAGCAATTGCGAAGATAGGGTGGGAAGTTCTTCCACACCCCTCCTATACCCCTGATCAGGCACCCTCCAACTACCAACTTTTCAGATTTGTGAAGGATCAGCTGCGTGGACAACGTTATGAGATAATGGAGGCAATTCAGAAAGCAGTGCGTCAGTGTCTTCAGATGGCTGGAACGGAATTTTAAAGAAGGGGAATTTTCAAACTCCCAGAACGCTGGGAGAAATGTGTACAAAGATGTGTTGATTATGTGGAAAAATAAAGAAAGGTCTGTAGATTAAGGTGGTGTATTTGGTTTGTCAGAAATAAAGCATGTTATTTTACAAAAAATTGTTGCTCATGACTTTCGGTACGACCCTCGTAGTACTGCTGCAAAATTCTGGCATATATCATGTGCACATACACACACTCACAATTGCATCTGAATGCAAACTTACTGTGCCAAACGAAGCTTCATGTCAGCTACTGACAACTGACCAGCAAATGGATGTCCTGGATTCAGGTCCCAGATTCCAGTATGCTCACCACTAACCCACATCTTATAATTATGAGTTGATTTCCACGCTGCCATAAAACTTGAATTGAAATGTTCTGCCTCTCGACTGCCATCTAACAAAGCAAAATCAAGTTAAAGCATGTTAGCACATCAAATGACACACATATTACAATTAGTTAAGACTTAGAAGTAATCATGATAAAATGCTTTCCAGCACTGGAGGCAACTGGTTATATCATTTAGACTATTCCGCTAGTCTTTCGGCAAAACACAGAAAGTTTTCAACACATTTCACAATTTCTCCTACCTTGTGCTAACATCACCTTCATATGCTCCACATCATTTTAAAAACTAGACAGAAAATATATGCATAATGTAACACTGCAGCATTTCCAACAGTGCATTCCTTTCTACTGTATGTCACTGTCAAGAACATAATAAATCCTGAAGGCACTGCCATGGAAACACGAGTTTTACTCATTTTTACACTACATATTTTGCCAAAAATATGTAATAAGCCTAGTCTTTATGTAAAGTGCCCAATAGTTTCTTTGTATGATTTCAGCCAAATTCAGATTTTCATAACCAATTTCTGTGGAAGTCCCCATATGAAAATTGATGGCAATTCGTCCAGTCAGTGTCACACTGATAACGCTGACAGATGGACATGATAAAGCTAACAGGCCCTTTTCACAACTATGTAAACGTGCCTAATGAAGCTGTGGAAACAGAACCATGGCAATGTATATAATTATCCTGATTTGCCTTGTTCCACAGTGATGCACAACGAAAAGTCCCCTAAGTCTTGAGATGCTATTAACTGTCCATCAGCTAACCACAAAGTTCCTTGCTGTTTATGATAGCCAAAGGTTCCTGCACTCATAACAGTAACATGAGCCACGTAAATCCAGTTCACACCCTCCTTCTCACTATTTCTGCATGATCAATCTCAAAATTACCCTCCCATCCACATAAAGTTCTTCAAACTGGTCCCTTTCTCTCATGCTTTCTAACCAAATTCTACATGCAGTCAGAATAATTAAAAGTCATTTCTGATAAATTACATTAATGCATGGCACAAGTCAAACAACTTAATAAAAAAGTCAAGATTTCAAGCAATATTACAAATTACAATATTATAAAGTGAACCACCTGAATATTAACAAAATGACAAAGCTGCACACTGACATAACTGAAATGAACACACACCTTGCAAAAGAGATGTGCGTAACAGGCACAACAGATACACTCGGAACTGTGAACGAATCCACTCATCTCCTCCCTCCCAACCAACACCATCTAGGAACACGTCATGACGCTCTTCTGCCACATGCCTTACAACAAAATCAGCAAACCTCAGGTCTTCTGTTGTGAGATGCAGCTGCCGACGCAGTTCCGCATCCTGTGTTTCTAAACGAGCCCCCTCAACCTGCCACAGAATTATGGAAAATTATACACAATTTTTACACCAGGAAAAATCAGGAGAAAAGTTTGGCATTTTAGACACTTCATTTTAATTTGCATAACCCAGTATTTAAAATATGCAGCTTTCACAGCCAATAAATCCAATAAAGGTTTCTTACATGATCAGCCACAACACGTCTGAGACCGAATCCAACTTTGTTGGAAACTTGCTTTGTCTGTGTCAGGTTCAATAATAATGAACTAGAGTCAGAGATCAGAACGGACGACAATTTCCAGCTTTCAAGCCTATTCATGCTAACCCACTGACAGCTATGCAAATGTCCTTACCTCAACCAGAACATCTGCCAGCTGCTGCTTCTGCTTGAACAGGATGTTGGTCGCTCCAACCAGATACCCTCTTACATTGATGTCACTTAGAAGGTCCAGGTATGGCAGAGACAGATATGGATGACACAGATACCCCTACAAATGGACAGTGACATCTGTATGGTAAAATAATGTTAATTCAGAGATCACATTTACTAGCAGTAGAATCCATTTCCACAATGCTATTTCCAAAGCCCACCAAATGACACAATGGTTAGCCAGGAATATCCACCTCTCAGCCTCACAACCTAGGATACATCCCACAATTACCTTCCCATTTATTTCTCGGTCTTCCAAGTGGCATCTATCAAACAAGTTTCCCCACCAAAATTCTGCATTCATATTCTCTCTGCTCATACAATATGTGCAGGCCATCCTTGGCCTGAGTGCCCCATACTCAATGCCTGGTAAGTATATAAAGTCCATCATTAGATAAGACATCAGTTCCCCATTGAATCCAAAACTTTTGTTAGCAATTACTTTGATAATATTTGTAACCTATGTTCTTCCCACAATGAAACTGATGACATTTCAAAACCACAAAAAACATGTCATGTAATTATTAGCAATTACTGGAATCTTGAGCACAGTATAAAGCAGACACTCTTTATTTGAATAACAATGGGCAATTATTGCATTTTCTTCTGCTATTTTCAATTTGCACCTCATTCAGAGGTCTGCAGGGACCTCACACAAGCACTGTTTCTTTTATATTTCATGTTAACATTCATTTAAACAATCACAGTACAAAGCTAAACCACAAACAGCATCTCTACTGGGCACCACAAAAATTGATTAGTGACTCTATTCTCCTACTTTATTATTATTATTTAATTTTTCACTTCTCAGCTTTGGCTGGGAAATATTCACCTATCCTGGGATGTAGTAATCAACAGGATTAGGCTCGGTGGTCTTACTTGTAGTTTAAAAAGTTTCTTACAATTGAACATGTGCCAGGAATTACAGATATCTGCAGTTGTATATGTGTATTCGGGTGCAAGTTAAGTCTTGTTAGACTTTGTAATAGTGACTTTGGAATTACTCCCGTAGATGATATTACTATTGGGATCACTTGTGCTGCCTTTTGCTTCCACCTCGCACATATTTCATTCACCAAGTCTTGGTACTTGTTTTGTTTGTTGGTGATTGTTGTTGTTGTTATGATTATTATGATTGTTGTTGTTGTTGTTGTTATTATTATTATTATTATTATTATTATTATTATTATTATTATTATTATTATTATTATTATTATTATTTTACATATCCTCTTCTATGCAGATCATCTCACAACCATGCCTCTCCATTTATCACTTTTCTAAAAAAAAATCCCATGACTTATTCACTGCACTTAAAGAAGAAACTCATCACACAAAATGTTGTCTTCTAGAAACAAACTGGATGCCCACCTGTGTGAAGACCATGAGGGGTAGACCACACTGGTCAGGACTGATCTGGGCAATGACTGCCATATTAGACTGCATATTAGTGTCGCCTATGGTATCAATGCTGCTGTCACGAGGAATCTGCAAACTGTCATGATTCTGTCGCTCTGTCCCACCAGCAATGACCGCTGACAGGCTGCTGACACTGTCTGAACTGTGGAGTTTTCCATCACCTGTTGCCGACACCTACATTATGAGTCGTGTAATATCAATGTAAACAGACATTTGGAAGTGGACAAGATCTGAGGTCATCATGGCAGTAAAGCTTCACATTGTGGAGTACAATCTCAAAGTAATCTAGCAGGTGAGTAGCAATGTTTTAAAAATGGATGCAGTATGTTCCTGTACCCACCTTACCAGACTGCATGGTGCCAGCCTCTTACAGCTATTACAAAAGAGAATATTTTTACCTGTTTAAAGACCTTCCTAATCATTATTTTCCTCTATGATGTTACTTTTTCACTCCTTTTTACCGGGCCACCTTGCCGGAGCTCGGAGTTAGAACACATTCACTCCTGTTTCTTTTATAAAATCTGTCACTGATGAAATGCAATATTCATACATCCTCTTTTTTTTTCTCTTCTCTGATCAAAATGTGTAACCTACTGCCACCTACAATCAATATCAAAATGAAAACTTTAAAATCTACATTAACGACTTATCAAACCACTGTTCATTGGATGCAATGCTTCATAACTGACATAAATTACGTGCACAGCTCCTGTAATGTTGATTTCATTCATGGAGAAACACATTCTAACTCTACTCACTCTTTTCTTTCACTTAACTTCATTCATTGTTACTGGTGGCCACTTCCCAATGAGTAAAGCTGCCAGGGAATAAATCTGACACTCCTGTCCATTTAATGTTCAGGTGAAAAATGTAGGCAGCTATACCTCAACTCCTTGCTGCATCATCATGGAATGGTAAATAATTAAGTACAAGGAAAAATCTACCATTATCTTTGTTATCATTGGATGACCGGAAGCAAAACTCAAAATTTGTATGTTTCACGTATGTTTACCAGATATAAAATGGACCATTGGTTAAGAAAATTTAACAGGCAAGATAATATGGTGGAAAAAGCAGAGTAAAACAAAGATAAATGTTGAAAAAAGAGTATCCAAAACATGCTGAAGCCAGTGATATAGATAAAGCCCCTAACTATTGAATCAGAGGAGGGGCCAGAACTTATTTACACTACTACTGAAATGTAAAGAAACAAGCTGTAATGACAAACACATGCCAAAGAGTCAAAACAGTGGCAAGCCCTCCACAAGTCTCCACATCCGAAGGCTAAATGGATGAAGTGAAAGTGTAATATCATTTATGCGACCTCACATAAAAGTATACTCTGCCATACTCACTTCCAGCCAGTGTTCCTCCACTGGGCTACCACTGATCTGAGATGGTTTCTCATTCTGCTTATTTTCTGACAATTTGCTCAACTCAGTATCAGCAGCCACCTGCTCAGGATCATCATCTTCACAAACTTTACTGTCTATCATTGACCTAGACATGTCTCCTGCATTCTGAGGCACTGGTTCAAGGTTTCTCTCAGTCTCAGATCCAGCAATATTTCCCTCTGGTACAGTATCATTTTTTATCACTACTGTAACAGAGGTATTGTCTGCTTTCTTACTCTCTGTCAGCGCATCAGTAAATTCTGGAATTGGTGACATAGGTCTTGATGGCCTGAAATAGGCAGAGATCCATTCCTTTGATGGAATTCATCCTGTTGTACTTATAATAAATCAATGGTAATTTGTGACTACCATCACATACAACAATTTAATGTACTTAACAATGCTCAACAATGCTAGACGTTGCAGGCATAATGTATGTGACCGAAAAACAGGTAAAATGCATTAACATATACACCAAAACATGTAGCACTTTTGAGTGTTGTTGTATACAATAAATTGTTGTCTTTGACGATAAATACGAATTACCATGGATTCAAAGATCCACTACCTACATCCTTACCAGATAGATTATACAAGTATGTTTGATGCTTGTAAAGAGTTTAAACCCATACACGCTACCTGGGACTTAATAACAGATACAGGCAACTCCACATAAAATTGAACAGCAAACAGCTTCATGTTTTTAAATTTTCTTTTAATCCTATGGGTTTGTTGGGCAAGTGGGGGGAAAAAAAAACTACTTGCCTTGAAGTATGAGCCACACGAGTATCAAAGCTTCCATAATTTGGTCTAATCCATCATATGCATGACTCTCTAACACTACAGCTCCAGAGGAGTTCAGGTAGAGATTTCAGTGAGAGCTCACTGTGAAGGTGGCACACATATTACTTAGACCCTGACTTCAACAATTCTCGTATTTTTCATCCAGATGGCATGCAAGAGACTAAGTAACGACATTAACCCTTATCCTGCTAATGTGGAGTATATGGTGAGTTCCTAATAATGCCAGCAAATAGCAGATGGGATTTAACTCAGCTTTTAAAGGGTTAAAGTAATGTGTCTGGACAGCACACTGTAGGAAGCATGATGATGCCCATACTAAAATAAATGACAAATTACTTACAGATAGTAATTCTGATATGAAGGAGAATAATTGCAATGATAACAATAGTGAGCCAGGAGTTGGTAACAATAACAGTAATACTGAAAATGGTTGTGTTATTAACAAAGGATCTTCTATTTGTTTGTTTGTTATCTACCACACAAATTGAATTCAATGGTTGTTCTCTAAAGGACATCTCAATTCATAAAATCACTGTCCACTCGACCACACCAGTGGCTGGATAAACTATATCAAAACAAACAGGTCTCACAGCATAAGCCAGTAAAACCACTTTTGGTCATGTGACTGGGACAGAAGATACCACAGTCCTTGACTGCTTCCTCAGTTACACCAAATACTTGTTTTTCTGTGCCTTCAACTTTACCAAAGATCACATTTCTGGGATATTCCAAAGAGTAGAGTCCAAAAAATGCTCACTTCACACATGCTGATTCACGCAAACCCCGCTCAATCATGCCTGGGTGCAAGGACAGGAGTGACAAAATGGCAGCACACAGAGGCTGAACAGGTGAACGGTAAAACACTAGGCGGCGTTCCAACAACAGCAGCTTGAACAAGATCACTGTCTTATGTCTAAACTGGAGGATCAGATCACGAACTGAAAGACCTGAAAAAATATTACAAATGCAATGTCAGGTGAATCCTAACATCATGCAAAAAGTAATACTACTGTATCATTGCTGTAAAGTCTATCACAACATGATCTTTGTATGGCGGTGGGTGGTCAATGCCACGCACTGGCTGCTTTACCTCGGGGAAAGATACCACTGTACAAGTGGGTGGGTGGACCCCTAGGCCTGTCTGGACAGATGCAGAAAAACTTGTCCCCACTAGGATTCGATCCCCAAACTGCCCAGTCCATAGCAAGCCACTAAACCAACTACGTTATCCCAGCACCACCCAGCCCACCATATAGAATAAATACCCTTGCTAAATATCTGAAATTAATAAGCATGTTAGTCAAGAAGAAATCACTCAACATATGGATAAAACCACTGCTTTGCAAACATTTCTATGGGTGAGTACAACTAATTAATTCCTTAACAATTTTATATTCATGCAGTGGATTCAAGTTACAAAATGGATACATGACAGCAATACAAATACAATTTCAAAGTGTATTATACATGGGAAAAATATGCAGAAAACAGCAAAGACCAGAACAAATGCTAAATTTCATGTAGCCATAAACAGGTTACAAGTGAGGAATCAATGAAGTTGCTATCAAAGGAAGGAAAGAAATACAAGTTCACAGTACATCAAACACTAGAGTAAGAGAAAAAAAAAAAAAGACAAACATTATCTACATGTTCCTTGTACTTCCTTCCTGTACTTGGCTAAATTTGTAATAGATGCAAGAGAAGAAATGTCAGAGCCAGGGACAGCACTAAAAGTTACATCAGTGTAGGAGAGTTCATAACAAGCAAGAAATCAAATATTGGATGTGTATAACATCTATCATTGCAAATTTTGTTTCAATGCAGGGAAGAAGACAAGAAACCTTGAACAAATCAAGATATTTTAGGACTCTATTCAAATTGAAACTTAAGCCACAACCACCAGAAGGGTGACAGCATCCTGTAACACCTATGTGAAGGAGCAATGAGTTAGGTCTTGTAGAATAATTTACCACTTGATTCCACCTACTGCCCTTGTTAGACTAATATGTGCAGTGAATAATGAATAATAATATGGAAGCAAACAGCTGTGGTCCAATTTGAGGTGTTACCCTGGCATTTGCCTGGAAAAATTAAATAAAAACATGAAATGGTTAGGATGGGTGGTTAGTGAGCCAAAATCTGAACCTTGAGCTTTTCAAATAAGAAAGAATGCTACTGAGCTGATCATGTAGTTTTGTCATCAAAGGTTTTATTCCACATCAACACAAATGATCACTCCAGAAGACTTCAATGTAGGACAGAGGCATTAATATTCACTCACCAACATAGAGTTGTGGGGTAGCAGAGTGTAAGAAATCTGTTTCAGCAAGACACGAGTTAAGATGATGGTATGTGTCATGCAGGAGCTGCACTTTACTGAAGTCACCTTCATCAAAATATGCATGTGTGATGAGAGCCATTTTCACCTGGATGTGACCATATAGAGGAAGAGTACTAAGAACACACACTGACTTCTGCACTGTCCCCCGAGTAATATCTGCAGTACGATTCTTTAGTTTCTGCAATAGTGAGTTAAATAACGAGTTATAATTTGCAATTATGAAAATCTCCAGTAAAGTGTTATAAGTTATGTTCCATACCTTTATTCCAAGCAGCAGTTACGAAAAATATTTCACACATTCAACTGCAGAGTTTATTTACATGTGCTACTACTCCATACCACTAAATAAATCTCACCCCATTAACTTCTGTTCCATTTAATGGAACCACTGTCATACAAGCACACTAACAAAGTAAAAACCTGTTGATAATGGTGCTTGATTAGAAACAAGCACAGTAAAGTGTACAATGTATATCTATTACCTCTTCAATATGAAATGTCAAGAAGTAATCACATTCCAATAAAACTGTGCAAATTATGACCCTACAAAATTACAGCTGTATATACATATTCATGTGTTCAGTCACACTGTACAGAAAATTTTATACACAAAGACCAGGTTTTTACTAGAAAATAGCTTTTTTTGTCAAGTTTTACAAATGACACTACTTAATAACCTGTCAATCAATCTACCAGTCATATTTACCAATACAGAAACATAGTCTTTTAGTCTGAATATCAGTGTCAAATTCTTAACATACTCATTAGTTTCCTTACCATATTTTGTAATCTTGTAATTGCTTTCTTTGTTACCTGGTACTAACAGCTCCATATTCTCAGTGTGTGTGTGTGCATAAATCTGTGCTGTCTAGGTATTGCAGCAATACCACCGTAAGCCACCTATTTATGTTGCACTGTCAAATCACCCTGATTGGTACTCAGCAAATACATAATAACAAATATTTTACTTCAAATTTCATGTAACAAACAATAATATGATCTGCTTGTGTGAATCCCTCTGTTTCAAATTGCATGTCAGACATACATAAATACATGACACTTGCATTGCACACATACACATCTCATCTTCTAAGTCACACACCTCAACAGGAATCTGTCGAAAACAGGATATTCCATACACGGTCTGTTTTGGATCCGACAGACTCGGTAAATGGAAAAAAACGGTGTCTTCATCAAAGTTGTGGGAACCATCCGGCAATGCCAATGTCGGCAGATACTTCCAGCCTGCAGGGCAAGCATGTGGATCTCCCTCCAGCAATGGTGGAAAGGAATATTCCACCTGAAATTATCTTACAATTAATTTTGGTTCCTGCTTCAACTTGTGTACCAAAACATAACCTCCTCCGCACACCACACTCGTACAAACAATCTAACCTCCTTTCAAATTTACAAAATCCGTTATTTACGGCGAAGGGTATGAAATGTACCTGACATCCCTTTTTATGATGGAAACCTATAACTATTACGTGAAGAATTGGTCCACTACTTTCACTGCCGTTTCTATGCTCGTTTGCCATTGCTCTCATACGTCAATTAAACTCCTCATCGTCGTTTGACACATAGCTTAACCAACGTGACTCATTGATTAGCTACGGGATGATTCGCACATCGCCCACGACTATACGTTGGCGTTCACCGCTCCATGGCCATGTTCATTAAATTTGCAGTCACGCACATGCGGTAGTGGTGGGTAACACGGATCAGAACTGGTGTAGAAAACGCGCAATCACAAGTGAATGGGAACCGACGGCATCAGTTGGCTCTAATCCGTGGATTGTATGCGAGTCCGCATTCCTTTTTGCTTTTTCGTAACACTCGCGGAAGTACTTAGGTACATGGGTGCATAACTTTGTATGCAACCAAAGACGTGTGTACTATGCATGTATAAAAATGTTTAATGCATTTCCAACATCCATTGCAAACCAAATAATTAATGAAAAGTGTTTTATAAAAAATTTAAAATCATTCCTACTTGATGAAGCCCTCTGCTGCAGTGAAGAATTTTGTACCTTGTGTACATGGGATGAGGACCGAGGATGTGTTTATCATGTCCTTAATGGGATTTATTACATAATTATCAATTTTATAAAATTGCATGGTCATGCATGCCTTTATGGTGAAATATAATGGCAACCAAATAATTTGTTCCCTTCATAGAATTTACAGTGTAAAAATTGTCAATTTTACAGAATTGTATTGTCATGCATGCTTTTCTATGCTTGTTATCAATTGGTTATTGATTTTTAATAATGTCTAGTATTAAGGATTTGTTCCATATCCAGTGCCATCTGTGGCTGATTGATGGAATGTAAATGTGCTGTATATAATACCTGCAAAATAGTCTTAATTGCCTTTGCAACAGTTACACTTTGTTATGTTTGGTTACAACAGTGGTCCAAAACCCAGATGTACTAACGGCTCATCATGCCATGTGGATCAGTGATTTACAGCCTGTGGCCTGCGGGGCAGAGATGGCCCTTGAACCTGTTAAGTGGCTTGTGCTGTCTTTAGTAACAAATGATATTAATGTATTAAATTGATTTTGTTTTAAAAGTCTTTTGTGTTATTATGCCAAATCACTTGTGTCTCAGTGGCCTGTGGTTAAAAGAAGTTGTGCACCAATGATACAGATAGTTGAACTCTGGTGGTGTCATGTCCATTGTCATTTTGTAATGACCTTTATTGTTGAAATAAAAATAAGAAGAGAAATCAACTCAACTGGCAAATTCATGTTTCCATTTACATAAATTAATGCTTTACCTAGAAGGTTAAAAAAAGTCTCTTTAGGGACAGGAATGAATGAGGGGGTTCAGCAAAAACTGAAATGACTAAGGAGGCCACAAAATATTGATGAATCTGCTGTAGTTCCACTGCAGAAATTTTAAAATACAAGTCATATTTGTACTTTACCATGGTGCTGTCTGATTGATTTAATGTTCTTTTGCACTATTCAAAATATTTCTTTATATAATGAAGAATATATAACTTTGGAAAGTATTAAACAGATTGCCATATAAAACAAATTTGCTAATAAACATTCTACCTACCATTTCATCATAAACAATAGGGTACATTGTTCTAAAACACCATCTCTCAATAACCAACTATGTTAGGTGCATTTTATACAGTAAAATTAGTCCAAAGCAAAATTTATGGTGAGTAAATTTCTAATGCCAAAAAATCATAATTATAGTACAGGTAATATGTTAACATTTCATAGTAGTAAGTTCAGTTAGGGTCATGTTTCTTCATTAGGCTTGAAATGAAATTAGAAATATTGTCCTGTCATTGTGATGGAAGTCACAATGACAGGACAAGGTTTTGAACAGCATCCATGACTGTCAAAAGAAACAAGAAATTTAAGAAGCATTTAATCCAACAATTGCAAAATCAACAACAAAGAATTGTCACTTTACAGTGTGCCTTCCATGTGTTTCAGCCTCCACATGGCCAACCTTACAGAGGTCTCTAATAAAGGAATACAGTCGTGGCACATTGTGTTGAAGATGTGCACATGTGGAGTCAAAAATATAATATTTAAATTAAAACTGCTAAAAATATTTAAAGTACAGACAAATTACAAATACTTTTCATTTAAGTATTTTACATTTCATGTGAGTATGTAACTCTCATTGCAAACATCTATATGAATACATCATCTTCATTCTGGGGGAGTTATCCCTGTGATGTTGGTCCAAGATTATACCATGGCGGACGACCAAGTATTCAGTCATCAACAGTGACATATATTCACATGACATGTGAAATATTTATATGAAAAGTATTTGTTATTAGTCTATATTACTAATATTTGTAAAAATTTTCTTTGAAAACATTGTATTTTTGATTCCATATATGCACATCTCTAACAGAATCTGCCTTTATGTATTAC
>Ga0123354_10014232_pt1 | contig 12387 bp, 6 predicted proteins | sample TergutLab28metaG_2_FD_97872 | JGI IMG/M metagenome (GOLD analysis project Ga0123354, IMG submission 97872) | Labiotermes labralis P4 segment gut microbial communities from Petit-Saut dam, French Guiana - Lab288 P4 | ecosystem: Host-associated > Arthropoda: Insects > Digestive system > Gut ... | reverse complement strand
GATTAACGGCTGTGGGGACCCGTTGCGCTGACCACGTGACACCCCTCTATCCGCAAAAGTTGGCACTAACTTCGCCGACCTGCGGCGGCCGCTCTGTCGGTATAGTTCGCGTGCGGACTAAGGTCACGGAGTTTAGTTTATATATATAAACATGGCCTAATCCACCTGAATTCTTTGTACTTAAGTGAAAATATTGTGGCTAGTTTTATATTGTGCACCATAATATACACAATTCCGTGGGATCTCATGTTTGAAAGTATTGTAGAAAAATCTTGTGAATACAAATTTCCTAACGGAAGTGAAATACAGTGTAGCGCACAACTGGTCCTTTAAAGCCCACTGGTTATCATCATATGTACCACCAGGTTTCAAATTCAAAAACCTTAGGTTCAGCCCGCTGAAGAGCTATACTCGTATTATGTGCTTTGTCTTATTTCTGTAATAAAATTAGATTATTTCCTCATTGAACATTAATCGAGGAATTTGTTTACTGCGCGGCAAAAACTGAGTCTTTTAAATTTCTATTTCGCCCTTATTTTAGTCTTAAAATGTTTAAAGCATCTTCTTTTAGTTGTTAAACTTTTGGCGCCTGAATTATTTTTTTAATTTTAGCACACCCTGTATATAAAATGTGAATAATACAGGACCCAAATACGTTAGAATTATGAAACAAACTGCATTTTGAAGATAAAAAGATGGAGATTATATACCATGTTTAAAATATTCAGTACCTATATTTGTTGAATAAATATATAAAATGCAACTTTAGAGTTTAGCGGTGCGGTACGACCACTATAGTTGACATTAGGCGTCTAAATGTTAAGGTAAGATTTTACTTAACAATTCTTTAAAATAAAATGTAGAATTACAGAATGTTTCCGCAGAAAATTTAAAGCCATTCATGGGACTTTTTGTCTTCTTGCAGACAGTTTGGTAATCACTAACTGGAGGGACTTCGCTTGCGTTGAAGACCGGACGTTGTTTGTTGTCTAAACATTGTAGTGACGGGATTTCCTGTCAAAAGGCGGGGGGGGGGAGGGGAGGGAGTGCTGGGGGATTTAGTAAGAGGAAGGTAAATCTCTTGGCCAGCTGGGGGACATTCAGTTGGAAAAGAACTGTAAGTGTAGAAAGAGTATAGCTCTCTTTTCACGCGTTGAAGGCAAATTTGTCACAAGACTTTAGTGTCCTTTATATAAACTTCTCAAGCAACACTCTCCTTTTTTATGATTCATTTAACGATGCTTTCAGTATGCAGATCAGGAGTACCGAACTCATATCTTATTAGATCAAGGAAATAAATTTGAATTTTACTCATGGCCGTAGTTCATTTTAAGTAATAAAGAGCGTATTTGTTTCATTTAAGTATAAACGCACCGCTAAGCGCATTACGTACTTTCATTAGATAAATATTGCAATACATATTTAATGAATTTTAAAGTTCAGTGCATTTCTGTCACTTTTGTGACGTTTGTTTTTATCATTCAGGAAATCAAAATGTTTGACGTTTTGTAACACGTAAAGCCCAGATAGCACAGTGGTTAAGGTGCTGTGCTACAAATCGGGAGGTCGCTGGTTCGATCCCAGCTGGTGTCAGTGGATTTTTCATTGACATAAAATCCTTCTGACGCACTATGGCCCTGGGGTCGACTCAGCCTCTAACAGAAATGAGTACCAGGATTATTTCCTGGGGGTAAAGGCGGCCGGTGCCTAAGGCTGACAACCTACCGCCATCCTGTGCCGTTGTCATGAAATTTGGGAATCTTAACTTCCTGGAACCCTCCGGGCCTGTAATGGGACTGCTTTACCTTTACCTTTATAACACATAAAGAAAAATATTTTAAATTAGGTTAAAGAATTCTTCTAACGCCGAACGTGATCAGAGTCAATAAATTCTGAAAGAATTATATTAAGCGGGATGAGAACAAGATATGATCTAGTGTGACGTGTGTTCCAGACCTCTTGCCTACAGTAGATAAAGTTGATGGTTGGATGGTTGATGGCCGGTGAGTTTCAGGGATTAGGAAGGAAGCAGTCTTGGCCTGATCGATATGCAAAGACCATTGTTTTCTGCAATGTACCGCCGTGTAATTTGGTACATATTTTCCAACGTTTTGAGGTAACCTGATGCCTCCTTCCTTACCTTGAAAATAGAGATTCCTGCTTCTTCCGAAACGTCAGTACATCTTTACCGAACTACAGTTCGAAAGCCCCTATCATTTTTATGTCCTTATCGTGTCCCTCTTGATGTAAAATATCATCAAAACTGAAATTTCAGCAAAGTGTCAGCCACATCCAAGTTTCTTCTTCCGAAAACGGGTTTGTGTAAGATGCCAGCATGTTCTGAATTAGATCCTTGCAACAAGGCACATTTCCTTGTGTGTCTCTGTGAAATCTGTGTGTCTCTGATATATCTCTCTAAGATGCAGTCTCACTGCAAAGGCCTTTCATACTGGATACGACCCATTATACTCGTATCTTATTCCAGTTATGGTCAAAGGCACAAGAAAAGGAAGACGGGCGCTCTGAACTAGACAGATCTTATAATCGTTAGATTGCGTACGTATGGTGCAGACATTTGCAGGGCGTAACTGCACAGACACAACTGACAGACTGTGGAAACTACAAGCTTGGTGTAAGAGACTGACATCTAGAAACAATGGAGGATCAACGATAATTAATTACAAAATTTAATTTTTCAATGGCCATCAAATTAAATCTAACCTACGACACACAGTCCCTTGAAATTTCAATAGAAATACTTAAAAAAAATAACTTTAGTCTAAATAATTAACTTTAATAACTTACGATGTTCTGGCAAGGTAGGTACATTTATAGCAAAGTTTTAAACTTGATAAAATAACAGTATGAATGGGAGGTGCTGCTGCCTGTGTTTTTTTCGGCCAAGGTGGAGACTAATATAGGAACACCATAAATCCCACCTCCGCTGTCTTCTGCTGTTTGGAAATTACCTGCTGGCATATAAAAAGTTAGAATTATGACAGACGGGGAGACAGTAACATCTTATATCAAAGGTTAGAACTCACTATAACAGGAGCTGTTTACAGAATATATATAGTTCTCCGAAGCAGACTACGTTGGAGAATGCTTGCTAACATTCAGTTCACTTAAGCATTAACCTGTGGTTTTACCCGGTAGTTTATTTGGGTCCCAAATTTTGTCCCTCGCCCTAAGGGAATTGCATACTTTCAGGTTAAAAGGGAATGGGACAATGATAAGGAAATTTGTACCGAAGATGGAGCAAGTAACACAAGATCGTCTGGCTTTAGTTAGTAATTAATTTCTTAAATTTTTCACGTGTAACTTAAATTTGGAGACAGAAATATAAAGGCCAGTGTCTGACTCCAGGGTTCCAAGTCCTGTCTCAGAATTTTATAATTGCTTAGTTGGTCAACAAATTTCTGGCCTTTTAAAGAACTGTAAGCTACATTACCATATTTACATTTCCCAGCAACAATGTCCTATCCTGAACCAGACGAATGCAGTCTACGTCACCCCTCCCCATTTCTTCCAGATATATTTTAATCTATTTTCGTCGTTACACCGTGCATGTTGTCAAGTCACTCAATTATTTTACCAACCACTGCACTTATATAAATTTATAAAATTTACACCTTAAAATATTAAAACATTAAAAACGCTCCTACATGTTTCGGTCCTAGGACCATCATCAGGGAGCAATATCGTCCTTGTTAAAGATACACTATTAAAAGTCATATTAATTTCACTATTCCAGTTGTTATTGTGGCAGCATGCCGTGTTGTGTAATGTTATGTTGCCAAGAGTGCCCTGTTATGGATGTGCGTTCTGTGTTGCGTGGCGTGATACAGGCCTGTATCACGCCACGCAACACAGAACACACATCCATAACAGGGCACTCTTGGCAACACAACACAACACAGCATGCCGCCACAATACCAACTGGAATAGTGAAATTAATATGACTTTTAATAGTGTATCTTTAACAAGGACGATATAGCTCCCTGATGATGGTCCTAGGGCCGAAACATGTAGGAGCGTTTTTAATGTTTTAATGTTTCAAGGTGTAAATTTTATAAATTTATATAAGTGCAGTGGTTGGTAAAATAATTGAGTGACATTTTAATCTCTTACTAAATGTTGTTCCACTAACAATTTTAACACAGTAGAGGTCAGGAAAGTAGACTGACTCGTATTCAGGCGATATCTCATTCAAATTTGGCCTGCACACCGACTTTTGTGGCTGAACTTTACACGGTTTCCCCCAGAATCTCCAAGAAATTGCTGGGAAAAACTTAAATTAGAACACGAATGCTTCCTTCCACACGTCTCCTACTTAATCATTGGTGGTCCAGTTACTCAACCTCATATAGCTTCCTTTGCAACCAGCTTCTTTCTAATAATATACAAAGTACAGTTTCACGTAATAGACCGTCCCCTCTATGTGCGGGGTCTTTATAATGAAGTGAGGTGTGAGGTTTCCACTGGGACGATTACCAACATTACTGTCTTCTAGGACGTGACATAGTATTGTCTGGTAGATGGGTACTTATCTACCAGACTAAACGATGTTATGTCCTGGAAGATATTAACTGTTATAACCTTACACAATTCTGTATGAAAGCAAATGGATTATTAACGACTGTCTGCTTTCTTTAGTTCCGGATCAAGTGGTGGAAATTTGTCACTTGTACAAGTACTTGTGAATTGTGCAGAGCCTACTGTTGAGAGGGTCCATATAGGATTCGTTGAGACGTGAGAGTGTAGCAGACAGGGCGGAAACAACAGTGTCCTGACATGTCAGTAGCTAGGAGGTTCGTACCGAGACTGGTGAGACACACACATCAGATAACTAGCTGCTCTGTGTGACGACCAACTGCAATTCGAGGTAGACGCACAATATCTAACGGCGCTGGTCGGAGGCATTGCAGATGTTGGCGTATTGAAAAGGGATTTGAGTTTGTTGATGCTTAAAAAAAACTGAACATCTTTTATTCCTACAAACAAATATGACATAACTCATGTCAATCCAAAATCTTCGTACACCCCTCATTAAAAAAATGAAATTTTCGCTTCTGTACCGAATTCTGGAAATTCCAGATTCCAATTTCGGTCAGAAGCAAGCTGTACTGACTGGATATTTTTATACTTTTATCAGTAGTTCCAATCAAGTGAGTGTTTGTGATACTGCCACAACTTGAGCCAAAACCCTTTTTTTTCTAACCGCGCTACAATTCACGATTCGGTAGTTTTCTCTTTATACTACGCTATATAGCGCAAACTACTGAAATAATTGTTAAGTAAATCGTAAAATGAAGTAATAATCACTATGCATGAAAGGCTAAGAAATGAGGATTCAGTAAGTAACTATGCATATAGACGCTGTGCATCCTTTTGTGTTGCAAACAAAATTGTATTTTTTTAATACAAGACATCCAGTTGTGTTTTAATACTCAAAATTAAATAGTTTTATTCCGTCCAAACACAACAATAACACACAATCATCAGCACCCCAGTATGGCTACATGTTGCCGTCTCTTCTAGACCATCCTCAGGCCAACATTTTGCAGTAGAAGGTACAATCGGTGCGCGCTATACATTATGGGATCCCATATTGTTTACAGGATGTGCTACATCCTGTCAATAGTATTTTAACTTAAAAAACGTTAACAATTGCTTTTATGCACATCCTGTAAACAATATGGGATCCCATAATGTATAGCGCGCACCGATTGTACTTTCTACTGCAAAATGTTGGCCTGAGGATGGTCTAGAAAATGCCAAAACATGTAGCCATACTGGGGTGCTGATGATGGTATGCTATTGTTGTATTTCAATGGAATAAAACTATTTTATTTTGAGCAAATTATATCAGTTGTTATAACCGTCTAGTACCAATGCAGTTGTTGTGTAAATCTATATGAGGTTAATGTTTCGACCGGTATGCGGTCATCTTCAGGCTGTAGGTTGTAAAGCATGTAGCAAATTACTGACATGTATAATATGAGATCTCAGTCTCCACAAGTGTACGTATGTTAGTGAAGATGGACAGGACATACTTTACAGAACACAGACTGGAGAAATTACATATATATATATATATATACACATACACACACACGCATTTTGCGTGTAACTAAATATATATATATATATATATATATATATATATATACTGTTCTATGGTCCCTTCTTTCATAATACAGATTTACACATCAACTACACTCGTCTTAGATAGTTATAAAAACTGACTTAAATAGCCACCTAGTTTGGTGCAGTATTTTGAACTGTGTTTGATGGTCCTTTGTTTAATTATTCAATAATAATTTTACAGTCTGCACAGCGGTTCACTCTACAGATTGCACCATCAGTCACCACTCTGGATCACAGGTCACCACATGTATCTCCAATGTACATCATTCCACAGTACTGTACTCCATTCCACAATACTGTACCCCTTACAAGAGTACTGTACCCCATTCCACAATACTGTAATCCATTCCATAGTACTGTACTCCATACAACAGTACTGTACTCCATTTCACAGTACTGTACCCCATACAAGAGTACTGTACCCCATTCCACAATACTGTAATCCATTCCATAGTACTGTACTCCATACAACAGTACTGTACTCCAATCCACAATACTGTACTCCATTCCATAGTACTGTACTCCACACAACAGTACTGTACTCCATTCCATAGTACTGTACTCCATACAACAGTACTGTACTCCAATCCACAATACTGTACTCCATTCCATAGTACTGTACTCCATTCCATAGTACTGTACTCCATACAACAGTACTGTACTCCATTCCACAATACTGTACTCCGTTCCATAGTACTGTACTCCACACAACAGTACTGTACTCCATTCCATAATACTGTACTCCACACAACAGTACTGTACTCCATTCCATAATACTGTACTCCACACAACAGTATTGTACTCCATTCCACAATACTGTACTCCGTTCCACAATACTGTACTCCATTCCATAGTACTGTACTCCATACAACAGTACTGTACTCCATTCCATAATACTGTACTCCACACAACAGTACTGTACTCCATTCCACAATACTGTACTCCGTTCCATAGTACTGTACTCCACAAAACAGTACTGTACTCCATTCCATAGTACTGTACTCCATACAACAGTACTGTACTCCATTCCATAGTACTGTACTCCACACAACAGTACTGTACTCCATTCCACAGTACTGTACTCCATACAACAAATTTTTAACTTCCAATATTTTATACCCATCAATATTTTACTATTTAAACTGTGAATTTTAACCAAATCTATATGGTTTTTAACTGTGGAGTGATATCTAAATATAATTTTATTCCTATTCTTGTTCTCATCGTCCTGTAGATGACCACGTGTGTGGCCGAAACGAGTCCATGATTACTATGGAATACATTTACATTCATAAATCCGAGTGCGTTTGTTGGTCCTTTTAAAAATGCAATACACCTGATTAATGCACGAAACATGGAACATAATAAAGAGCCTTATGGGTTTTCTTTCCCATAGAAATTGCCTTTTTAAAATAAATTTTGATTAAAGGGTTATTCATACTGATGTGCAGTAAATCTTGGTTAGTTGTCTAATTCTTTTTTCCTTTGACGATTCAACCCGATCCGGTTCATGGCCTCCACTTACAGGGTTTCGCGACCACACTCATTGGACACACAATATTCGGTAGGACTCCTCTGGACGAGTGATCAGCCAGAAGCACAGAAACCACCTGACAAAACATAACACACAAAGTAGAAAAATATCCATGCAGTCAGCGGGATTCGAACCCACGATTCCAGAATGCGAGCGGCCGCAGTCCCACGCCTTAGCCCGCGCAGTTGCTTAATAGGGAAAATAAATTGTAGTGCTAGTGTTAACAATTGTAGTGCTAGTGTTAACAATTGTAGTGCTAGTGTTAACAATTGCAGTGCTAGTGTTAACAATTGCAGTGCTGGTGTTAACAATTGTAGTGCTGGTGTTAACAATTGTAGTGCTGGTGTTAACAATTGTAGTGCTAGTGTTAACAATTGCAGTGCTAGTGTTAACAATTGTAGTGCTAGTGTTAACAATTGCAGTGCTACTGTTAACAATTGTAGTGCTGGTGTTAACAATTGTAGTGCTAGTGTTAACAATTGTAGTGCTAGTGTTAACAATTGTAGTGCTGGTGTTAACAATTGCAGTGCTACTGTTAACAATTGTAGTGCTGGTGTTAACAATTGTAGTGCTGGTGTTAACAATTGTAGTGCTAGTGTTAACAATTGTAGTGCTAGTGTTAACAATTGTAGTGCTAGTGTTAACAATTGTAGTGCTAGTGTTAACAATTGCAGTGCTAGTGTTAACAATTGTAGTGCTAGTGTTAACAATTGTAGTGCTAGTGTTAACAATTGTAGTGCTAGTGTTAACAATTGTAGTGCTAGTGTTAACAATTGTAGTGCTAGTGTTAACAATTGTAGTGCTGGTGTTAACAAATCACATGTGTCTTCTCTTCTAGCGAATAGCAACTGTCAATTTTGTGCTTTTTGGAAACTGCTATGCAAAATGTGCATCAGCTTACGAAAGTGGTGGTACTGAACAGCTCTCCAGATACAGAACAAACACTATTAAAATAATTATATGGTAAGTGGACGCACAACACAGAACGTTCAGCATTTACGATGCCTCTGTCATCCCCACGCGTTCATAATTATGACGTAACAACCAATCAATCCACGCTGACATTACCACTGACATTGTACCGTAGTACGAGTATGTCTACAATTTAACGTGTCACCACAGCATATGAGGAAGTCGTTTCAACTGTTAGCGTTCAGATCAACGAATTCCTCTTGCCTACAGAGAATTCATGATAGGACACTTTTCTGATACACGCAAATTATATTGAAAGATGTTAATAAAAATCCAACCAGTTGCAACAGTATGCAGATATTAATTCACTGCAAAGTCACTCTACATGTTTCAGGTGTCACAGCACCCATCATCAGGAGTACTAAAAAATGTAACCGCAACCTCCGGTACAGGTCATAATACTGGTACAGCTACTTCCCTCCAACGTGGCCTGATCGGGACTGGTTTGTGCGAGTCGTATGACCAGTCCCGATCAGGCCACGTTGGATAGAAGTAGCTGTACCAGTATTATGACCTGTACCGGAGGTTGCGGTTACAGTTTTTAGTACTTCTGATGATGGGTGCCGTGATACCCGAAACATGTAGAGTGACTTTGCAGTGAATAAATATCTGCATAATGTTGCATCTGGTTGGATTTTTATTAACATTGATTTGTGATGCACGGAACCTTGAGATTAAAATATTTTGAAATAATTTGTTGCCATCTCCTGCAGTGTTGATAGCCACGCTCACCTGTTTACATAAATTCTCATAACTTCTTTAGGCCTACATACTACAAGTGTTCATTACAAAATAGGAAATTAAAAAACCCTAAGAGTCCTGTGAAGACGCACTCTAAGGAATTCTATCTCTAATTTATGAAGCAAAATATAATCTTATAGTATCAACCATATGTCAATATCTTTTTGAACATGCGACATAAAACATCGCCTTGTGTTCCAGCTTATTTATATCCCATCTCCGAAATATACTACATTGAGTATAACATTTCAATTTCAATCTGATAGAATGGAACACTAATTTTACATAAGCTGAAAAAGCTCTTCATATTCAGTAAATCTCCACTTCTTTTGTGCAAAAGGAAGGTTTATTAAAGTATGGTAAGAGCAAAAAATTGCTCTATATCCTGAGCCAGTTTAATCCCTTCCAAACCTTTTAAGATCCCATTTAATATCATCCTTTTGTCTTCACCTATATATTTCAATGGGTTTAGTCTCTTTACCTTCCCAACTAATAATTGTTTTTATGTGTCACCGCCTCTATAAGGTACTCGCATCTCCCTACTTCATTCCCTATGATTATGTCACCCTAATATTTGGTAAAGCATAGACACAGATTAACCTTTAGACGCCTAATGTCAACTATAGTTGACGTACCGCACCGCTAACCTCCAAAGTTGCATTTTATATATTTATTCAACAAATATAGGTACTGAATATTTTAAACATGGTATATACCCTCTGTTTTTTCTCTTAAAAATGCAGTTTGTTTCATAATTCTAACGTATTTAGTTCCTGTATTATTCACATTCTCTATACAGGGTGTGCTAAAATTAAAAAATAATTCCGGCGCCAAAAGGTTAAGTATGACGTACTTAAAGTAAATTTCCCATTCTACCGGTACGTCCTGCCAGTTGAATCCTCCTTCCCTCCCAATTTGCCTTCCTTAAACACAGTTTTTTACTAAGCGAAATAATATTTCTGAACAGCACAAATCTTTTGTAAAATAAATGAGTTTTAATTGTTCAGGTGTAGCAGGTGATAACCTGTGTTTATAGCGAAGCATTGGAATAAAACTTCGAACATAATACTGTATTCTCACTAACAATAAGGCTTCCCTTGGCTTTATTCAGCAACTTTGACTCAATGTTAAGATATGACTTCAGATTAGGTTACGAACCCTTCCTCCCACTTTCGGGTGTAGCCTGGTAATCCTATTTACCATTACCAACCTTAAGGTCTGAAAGTGAAACCACACGACGCTACGTAGTCTGGTAATCATAAGAAACTTTCATCATTATATTTTTTGGTAACTTACTGCATTTCGACGCTTTGTGGTCCAGTGAATTTACTTAACGTTCAGCTCTACAACCTCTCTAAAGGAAGTCATCCCGTTGTGTTATACAGTGTAAAGGGTAATGTATTTGATGTTTCTTAAGTAATCAGCCTGATGATGACACTCCTGAGTCGAAACATGTCGCAATAATACATTAATTTCTAATGTTGTTGTGTTGACTGAACACATATTGTAAGATTACAATAAATAAGTTAAATTCTACAACTTCTGGTGATCATATCTATCCTGTGACTGGCATGTCTTTAATTAACGCAGGAATATTTACATTTTTTCGCATTAAAGTTTTAATGAATGCAAATTGTTTGGAACACAAGTGATTTTGACACCTAGGCTTTAAATTATTCCGGACCGAAATGGATGTCGCCGACCAGAAGGCTCTGCGCCGTGAAAGGATTCGACAACCAATATCCGATTTAAAAAGGTATAAGCTTTTCCTGTTATGTAGAATAGGAAGGCCGGACAGTCGGAAGGCAGAGCATGGTAACATGATAAACGAACATGAGTGGTCTGGCAGCCAAACAAACGCCATGGAACATTGCTCTTCTTCGGAAGGTAATATTTTCGCCCATAGTTACGCAGTTTCCCGTATTTTATGAAAGAGGAAAGTTTTGGCATTTGCGATCACAAGAAGGCAGTCCCCCAACGATGTCCTGAACCGAACGGACCCACACTACCATCCAGTCCTATTTCTTCGCTACCCATTTTAATATTATTTCCCTTGTGCTCCTGTGTCTCCCATGCAGTCTCGTTCTTACAGGATTTCCCACCAAAATCCTGTGCATTTATATTCTGTCTCACGCGTGCTGCTTAGCCAGTCCATATAATGCCCCTTGATTTAATCACTCTAGCAATACTTGTGGAGAAATCAATTTAATGAAACCTCTCATTTTGTACAGTGCCCTGCAGTTCTCTCTTACTTCACTTATTTGGTGTTCTGACTATGGTACACTACATGTAAGACCTTGGACTTAGTTCATCCTTTATTATTACAAAAATTAAAATAAAAAGTGCAAACACAGCATTTCGAAAGTAAATCGGTTTCCATACTCAATAAAAAGGATGTGGAGGAACCTAGTCAACTGGGGCTATTAGACCAGGCTGTCCCCGGGACAAAGAAGCGGATGCCGCTACAGTACAAAACAAACTGCTCACTTCATGGGCCGTTACACGTGAAGTTCTCTTATAGACATGACAGGACACATTTGAGACAAATCGCCGCAAGGCAAGTCACAAGTGTGTGCATTTCCTTTTGCATTTTTATGGAACACGAGTGTCATGGGCAATTACGAACTTTCGTTGAGGGCAGCAGGAGCGGTGAGGGGAGGGGGTTAGAACTGCTACCACAGGCTGTCAGGCTAAGCAACCACCACAACTACCTGCGTAAGGAGATTCACGTACTTTAAATTTGACTAAATCACTTGCTGGATTACAGATGGACTCTGACTCGATTACCGGCAGGAATAAGGATGTTTGTCATCTCCAGAGGTCTAGACTGGCTAAGGCGCCATACATCTTCCTTTTCACTGGGTGCACATAGTTTGGGGGCGGGGGGGGGGGGGGGGGCCTTTAAGTTGATACCCCCATTCCCTTTAATTTAATTATAAAAAAACGGGGTTTTTTTCTTCCCCCCCCCCTTTTTCCCCCCTTGCCACAAT
>Ga0123354_10014231_pt1 | contig 12387 bp, 6 predicted proteins | sample TergutLab28metaG_2_FD_97872 | JGI IMG/M metagenome (GOLD analysis project Ga0123354, IMG submission 97872) | Labiotermes labralis P4 segment gut microbial communities from Petit-Saut dam, French Guiana - Lab288 P4 | ecosystem: Host-associated > Arthropoda: Insects > Digestive system > Gut ... | reverse complement strand
TTAGAGTACCGCCGTATTTTTATAATTCAGACACACAACAATACATAACCGTCGTGTTTATATACGTCAGACACAAAATATTAGAGTACCACCGTGTATAAATATGTCAGACACAAAACATTAAATTACCACCGTGTTTATATACGTCACAAACATATCATTAGAGCACCGCCGTGTTTATACAAGTCAGACACACAACATTACAGTACCGCCGTATTTATATACGTCAGAACTACAACATTTGAGGACCGCTCTACTTATATACGTAAGAACAAAATTTAGCCTATTGCTGTATTTATAAACGTCAAACACAATGTATTAAAGCACCGCCGTATTTATACACGTCAGACACAAAATATAACTGTACCGCCGAATTTATGTACGTGAAAAAACACAATATTACGGTACCGCCGTATTTATTTAGGACTGACATGCAACATTACATTACCGCCGTATTTAAAAAAGTCGGACACACAACATTAGAGTACGCCGTATTTATATAAGTCAGACACAAAATATTAGAGTACCGCATTATTTATATACGTCAGAACTACAACATTAGTGTACTGCCGTATTTATATATGTCAGAACAATAACATTAGAGTACCGCCGTATTTATAGAAGTCAGAAATACAACATTACAGGACCGAAGTATTTATTTACGTAACAAAAAAATATTAAACTACCGCCGTATTTATATATGTAAGACACGCAATATTATAGCACCGCCGTATTTACACACGTCAGACTCAAAATAATAGAGTACCGCCGTATTTATATATGACAGACGCTCAACATTATAATACCGCCGTATTCAAACACGTTGGACACACAAAATTAGAGTACCGCCGTATTAATATATGTCAGACACAATATATAAGAGTACCGCATTATTTATACACGTCAGAAAAACAACATTACAATACGCTTTATTAATATAATTCAAACAAAAAACATTAGAGTACCGACGTATTTATTTACGTCAGAAACACAACATTTTGGTAACGCCGTGTTTATATGCGTCACAATCACAAAGTTACAATGCTGCTATATTTATATAAGTCAGACACATAACATTATAGAACCGCCGTATTTATACGTCAGACACTAAATATTACGGTAACGTTATATTTATAAATGTCAGAACCACTACTTTACAGTACAGCCGTATTTAAATACGTCGACACAAAACATAACAATACCGCTGTATTCATATACGTCAGACACAAAACAATATTTTACCGCCGTATTTATATGAGTCAAGTACAAAATATTAAAATACCGCCGTATTTATACACGTAGAAAAAACAACATTACAATACAGCCGTCATAATATACGTCAGACACAATACATTAAAGTACCGCCGTGTTTATATAAGTCAAACAAACAACATTACAGTACCGCCGTATTTACATAAGTCAGACACAAAATATTAAAATACCGCCGTACTTATATACGTCAGACACACAACATTAAAATACCGCCGTGATAATATACGTCAGACAAACAACATTACAATAAAGCCGTAATAATATACGTCAGACAAACAACATTAGAACAACGCTGTGTTTATTAAGTCAGTCACAACACATTACTGTACCGACGTGTTTATATACGACAGACATATAACGTTAGTGTACCGCCATATTAATATACGTCAGAAACAAAATATAAAATTACCGCCGTTTTAATATAAGTCTGACACATAATAATAAAATACCGCCATATTTATATACGTCAGAGGCACAACATTAGTGTACCGCCGTGTTTATTTAGGTCAGACACACAGAATTAAAATACCGAGGTATCTATATTAGTCAGACACACAACATAAATGTACCACCGTGTTTATATACTTCAGACACACAACATTAAATACCGCCGTGTTTATATACGTCATACACACAACATTACAGTACCGCCGTATTTATATACGTCAGACACACAACATTACAGTACCACCGTATTTATATACGTCAGACACACAACATTACAATACCGCCGTTTTTATATAAGTCAGACACACAAAATTTCAATACCGCCGTGTTTGTATACGTCACAAACATATCATTACAATACCGCCGCATTTATATAAGTCAGACATACAAAAATACAGTACCGCCGTATTTATACACGTCAAACACAAAACATTACAATCCCGCCGTATTTATATACGTCAGGCTAACAACATTACAGTACCGCCGTTTTTATGTACGTCAGACAAAAAACGTTACAATACCTCCCTGTTCATATAGGTCAGACAAAGAATATTACAGTCCCGCCGTATTTATATACGTTAGACACACAATATTACAGTACCGCTTTATTAATATATGTCAGACACATAACATTACAGCACCGCCGTGTTTATTTACGTCAGAAAAACATCATTATTGTAACGCCGTGTTTAAATGCCTCAGACACACAACATTAGAATACCGCTTTTCTTATTTACGTCCGAAACTGAATATTATAATACCGCCGTATTTATAGTCGTCAGACACAAAATATTACATACTGCCGTATTTATATACCTCAGACACAAAACATTAGAGCACCGCCGTGTTTATATACGACAGAACAACAACATTACCATAACGATGTCTTTCTTAAGTCAGACAAGACCATTATCGTACAGCCGTGTTTATATAAGTCAGACCCTCAACATTATAGTACCGTCGTGTTTATATACGTCAGAACAACAACATTACAATACTGGCGTTTTTATATACGTCAGAAAACAACATTAGAGTACCGCCGTATTTACGTAAGACAGACACACAACATTACAGTACTGAAATATTTATAGAAGTCAGAACGAAACCATTTGAGTACCGCAGTATTGGTACACGTCAGACACAACTTATTATAGCTTCGCCGTGTTTATATACGTCAGAACAACAACATTACAATACCGCCATATTTATAATTGTGAGAAACACAACATTACTGTACCGCCATATTTTATATAATTCAGACAAAAAACATTACAATAATGTCGTATTTATATACGACAGAGACAAAAAATTTGAGTACCGCCTTTTTTATATACGTCACATAAACAATATTACAGTACCGCCGTGTTTATAAAAGTCAGAATCACACAATTCCCGTACCGCCGTACTTATAAACTTCAGAACCACAACAATAGAGTACCGCTCTCTTCATATGTGTCAGAAACCAACATTACAATATCGCCACATTAATATATATATATATATATATATATATATATACATATATATTATAGCACTGCCTCATTTATATACGTCAGAACCACAATATATCGGTACCGCTGTATTTATATACGTCTGAAATACAGCATTAGAGTCAGCTGTATTTATATAATTCAGAAAAAAACAAAAGAGTGCCGCCGTATTTATGTACGTAAGAGAAACAAAACTAGAATACCGTAGTATTTATATACCTCAGACACACAACATTTCAGATAAGCTGTACTTATATGTTTCAGGCACACAACAATACAGTAACGCCGTATTTATTTACGCCAGACACAACAATATTTTCCCGCTGTTTCTATACACGTCAGAACCACAACATTACAATACCGCTGTACTTATATACGTCAGACACAACAATATTTTCCCGCTGTTTCTATACACGTCAGAACCACAACATTACAATACCGCTGTACTTATATACGTCAGACACATAAAAATACGGTACGGCTGTATTTAGATAATTAAGACACACAACATTACAATACCGCAGTATTTATTTACGTCAGAACTACAACATTAAAATTCCGCACTATTTATATACCTCAGACACACAACATTACAGTACCGCTGTATTTATATAATAAAGACACACAATATTAGAGTACCGCCGTATTTATGTACGTCACACGCACAAAATTATAGTACCTACACATTATATAATGCAGACACACAACACATCATTACCTTCGTATTTATATACGTCAGACACACAACAGTAGAGTACCCCCGTGTTCATATACTTCAGAACGACATCATTACAGTACCGCAATATTTATATACGTCAGACCAGAAACATTAGAGCACCACCGTGTTTATATACGTCAGAACAAAGCATTACGGCACTGTTATTTTTATATACTTCAGACAAAATATATTATAGCACAGCCGAATTTATATACTTCAGACACAAAATATTCCACTACCGCCATATTCATGTACGTCAGACACACAAAATTACAGTACCGCCATATTTATATACGTCAGACACCCAAGGTTACAGTACGGCAATATTTATATACTTCGGACACAAACATTAATGTACCGCCGTATTTATATATGTCAGACACACAACATTACAGTACGGACGTATTTATATATGTCAAACACATATTATTACAATACCTCATAGTTTAAATACGTCAGAACCAATTTATTACAGTACCGCCGTATTTTTATGCGTCAGACACACAACATTACAATACCGCCGTATTTATATACATCAATACCACAATATTACACTACCGCCGTATGAATATATCTCAGAAACTCAACATTACAGTACCGCCGTGTTTACGTACGTCTGACACAGAACGTTATAGCACCGCCTTTTTTTATATATGTCAGAACCACAACATGAATTTACCGATGTTTTTATAGGCGTCTGATATACAATATTACAATACCGCCGTATTTTATACGTGAGAAACACAACATTAAAGCAAGGCCGTAATTTTATACGTCATAAACACATCATTACAGTATTGTCGTATTTATATACGTCAGAATCTAAACATTAAAATAACGCCGAATTTATTTACGTCAGACACACAACATTACAGTACCGCCGTATTTATATAAATCAGACCAAAAAATTACAGTACCTCCGTATTTCTGTACGTCAGAAACATAAAAGTAATTACTGCCGTATTGATAAACGTCAGAAACATAAGATTATTACACCGCATTATTTATTTACTTCAGAATCAAAACAATAGAATACCGCCTTATTTGTATATGTCAGACAAAATATTAGAGTACCGCCTTATTTATTACGTCAGAAACATAATAATACAGAACCGCCGTATTTATATAAGTCACACACACACAATAATAGAGAACCGCCGTACTTATTTACGTTCGAACAAAAACATTATTTTAGCGCCGCATTTATTTGCGTAAGAAACACAACATTAGAGGACCGCCGTATTTATATAAGTCAGAACCACAACATTACATTACCGTTATATTTATATACGTCAAACTCAAAATTACAGTACCGTTTTCTTTAGGAACTTCAGACACACATCATAAGAGTACCGCCGTATATATTAATGTCAGACGCACAACATTACCATACCGTTGTATTTATATACATCAGACACAAAACATTACACTATCGCCCTATTTTTATATGTCAGACACAAAATACTACAGTACCTCGGTGTTTAGGTACGTCAGACACACAACATTACAGTATCGCCTAATTTATTACGTCAGACGCACAACATTACAGTACCGCCGTCTTTATCTACGTCAGACATACAAAATTACGTTACCGCCGTATTTATATATATCAGACGCTAAATTTTCAGTACCGACGTATTTATATACGTCTGAAGCATAATATTACGGTACCGCTCTATTTATGTACGTCAAAAACGAAACATTACAGTACTGCCGTATTTATATACGTCAGACACAAATATTACTGTACTGCTCTATTAATGTAAATAAGTTGCATAATATTACAGGTCTTCTGTATTTATGTACGTCAGACACACAACATTAGATTACAGCTGTTTTTATGTATTTCAGTCACAATTTTACAATAACGCCGTATTTATGTACGACATTTGAAATCTATTAGAGTACCGCCGTTTTTATATACATCAAACGCTCAACATTACAGTACGTCCGAATATATATAGGTCAGACATACAAAATTACAGTACCGCCGTATTTATATACGTCAGAATCAACCTTAAAATACCGCCGTATTTATGTATGTCAGAAGAACAACATTAGAGTACCTCCGTATTTATATAATTCAGACGCGCAACATAAGTGTACCTAAGTATATATTTACGTCAGACCCAAAACATTACAGTAACGCTGATTTTGTAAATATCAGGCACTCAATATTACAGAACTGCTGTATTAATATAAGTCAGACGCTCAATATTAGAGTACCGCCTTATTTATATACGTCAGACAGACAACATTACAGTACCGCCGAATTTATCTACCACAGACACACAACATTACAGCACATCTTTATTCATATAGTTCAGACTAATATCATTACTATACCGCCATATTTGTATAACTCAGACAAAAATTATTGCCGAACCTCCGTATTTATTAACGTCAGTCACACGATATTACAGTACCGTCTTATTTATATACGACAAACACACATCATTACATTACGGCCATATTTATTTACGACAGACACACAATAAAAGAATACCGCTGTATTTATATAAATCAGACACACAACACCACACTACCGCTGTATTTATATACGTTAGACCCACAAAATTATAGTTCCGTCGCATTCATATTCGTCACACACAAACAATACCGTACCGCCTTATTTATATATGTCAGACACATAAAAATACAGTACCGCCGTATTTATGTATGTTAGAACCAAAAAAAAATTTTCCGTCGTATTCATATTAGTCATACACAAACAATACAGTAACGCCGTATTTATATACGTCTGAAACACAACATTATACACAGCAGTAATTATGTACGTCAGAACCACAACATTACAGTACCGCTGTGTTTATATACGTCAGAAACTTAATATTACTGCACCGCTTTATAAATGTGAGACACAAAATATCATAACACCGCCGTATTTATATGCGTCAGAACTACAACATTACAGTACCGCCGTATTAATATAGGTCAGAACCATGACATTACAGTACCGCTGTATTTATATACGTCAGAAACCTAACATTACAGTACCGCTTTATTTATAAATGTGAGACACACAACATCATAACACCGCCGTGTTTATATGCGTCAGAACTACAACATTACAGTACCGCCGTATTAATATACGTCAGAACCATTATATTACAGTACCGCATTTTATATATACGTCAAACACAACAATACAGTACCGCCTTATCTATATACGTCAGACAAACAACATTACAGTACCGCCGTGTTTATATACGTCAGACACACAACATTAGAGTACACATTATTATTTACGTAAGAAAAAAAGCATTACGGTACCGCCGTATTTATATACATCAGACACAAAATATTAGAGCACCGCCCCATTTATATATGTCAGAACACCAATATTACAGTACCGACCTCCATATTTACATCAAACACTCAAATTTACAGTACCGCTGTTATTTACATACGTCAGAAACACATCATTACAGTACTGCCGTTTTTATATATATATAAGACACACAACATTACAGTACCGCCCTATTTATACACGTCAGAACCAAAATATTACAGTACCGCCGTCTTTATGTACGTCAGATACAAAACATTACAGTACCGCCGTATTTATAAAAATCGGACCAAAAAATCAGAGTACCGCCAATTTTATATACGTCAGAAACAACCATTACATTACCGCCGTATTGATATACGACAGGCACAAAACATATGTGCGCCGCCGTGTTTATATACGTCAGAACCGCAACATTAATGTACCGCCGTGTATATATACGTCAGACACAAACCATTACAGGACTTCTATATTTATATACGTCAGACACATAACATTTGATTACCGCCGTATTTATATAAGTCAGACACACAACATTACATTACCGCCGTCTTTATGTAAGTCAGAACCAAAACATTACAGTACGACAGTGTTTGTTTACGTCAGAACCACTACATTACTGTACCGCGATATTTATGTAAGTCAGACACACAACATTATAGCACCGCCGTATTTATATACGTCAGTACCACAATAATACAGCACCGTTGTATTTATATATGTAAGAACTCCAACATAACAGTACCGTCTAATTTATATAGTCAGAACCACAACAATACAGTGCCGCCATGTTTATGTACGTCAGACAAAATATTACACTACCGCCGTATTTATATGTCATACGCAAAACATTACCGTACCGTTGTATTCAACTACGTCAGACACACAACATTACAATACCGCCCTATTTATATTCTTCAGAAACATAACATTAAAGTAACTCCTTATTTAGTTACGTAAGACATAATACATTACAGTACCGAAGTATTTATTATATAAATATTAAAATACGACCGTATTTATATAAGTCAGACGCACAAAATTACGGTACCGCCGTATTAATATACTTTAGACGCACAACATTACAGTACAGACGTATTTTTTTAAGTCAGACACACAACATTACTGTACCGCCGTATTAATATACGTCAAAAAAATATCATTACATTATCGCTGTATTTATTAAGTCAGACGCACAATATTACAGCACTGCTGTATTTATATACGTCAGACCCAATACATTACACTACTACCGTATTTATATACGTCAGAAGCAAAATATTACATTACCGCCGTATTTATATACGTCAGACACACAAACATTACAGCACCGCTGTGTTAATACACTTCAGACGCCCATCAATACATTACCGCCGAATTTATGTATGACAGACCCGTAATATTACAGTAACGCAGTATTTATTACGTCAGACGCAAAACACTACAGTCCTGCCGTATTTATAAAAGTCATTCCCAAAAATTGACAGTACCGCCGTATTTATTTAAGTCAGACGCACATCATTACTGTACCGCCATATTTATATACGTCAGACATATAATATTACACTACCGCCGTATTTACGTACGTCAGAGACACAACATTACATTTCTTCCGCACTTACATACGACAGATAAGCTACATTAGTGTACCGCCGTATTCATATACGTCAGACACAAAACATTGCAGTACCGCTATGTTTATATACGTCAGAAACACAACATTGGAATACCGCCTTTTTTATATACTTCAGACTCGTAAAATTATAGTACCGCCGTATTTATATGTCAGACACACAACATTAGATTATCGCCATGTTTATAAACGTCAGACACATATCATTAGATTACCGCCATATTTATATACGTCAGACACATAACACTACCGTACAGCCGTATTTTTATACGTCAGACACACAACATTAGATTACCGCTATGTTTATTCACGTGAGACACATAATATTAGAATACCGCCATCTTTATATACGTCAGACACACAACATTACCGTACCGCCGTATTTATATACATCAGACATACAACAAAATGTTACCGCTACGATTATTCACGTCAGACACATAACATTAGAATACCGCCATCTTTATGTACGTCAGACACACAATATTAGTGTACCGCCATGTTTATGTACGTCAGACTCACAACATTAGTGCACCGCCGTGTTTATATATATCAGGCACATAAAAATTCAGTACATCCGCATTTACATACGGAAGTTAAGCACCATTACACTACCGCCGTATTTATATACATCAGACACACAACATAAGAGTACCACCTTATTTATATACTTCTGACACACAACATTACAATACCGCCGTATTTATATACGTCAGACACACAACATTACAGGACCGCCGTGTTTATAAACGTCACACAAAACTCTTTACTGTACCGCCGTATTTATATATTTCTGTAACATACCATTACAATACTGCCGTATTTATATACTTCAGAAACACAACAATACAATACCGCTGTATTTATATATTTCAGACACTCAACAATAGAGGACCGCCGTATTTATATACGTCAGAAACACAAGATTACGGCACCGCCGTATTTATATTCGTCAGACACACAACAATAGAGTACCGCCGTATTTATACACGTCAGACACACAACATTACAATATCGCCGTATTTATATAGGTCAGACACAAAACATTAGAGTACCGCCGTATTTATATACGTCAGACACAAAAAATTACAGTACCGCCGTTTTTATGAACGTCAGACGCTCAACATTACAGTACCGTTTAATTTATATAAGTCAGACTCAAAATATTACCGGTACCGCCGTGTTTATGTATGTCAGACAAACATCATTACAGTCCCGCCGTATTTATATACGTCACACAAAATATAATAGTACTGCCTTTGTTATATAAGTCACACAAACAACATTACAGTACGGCCGTATTTATATACTTCAGACACAAAACATTACATTACCGCCGTGTTTATATATGTAAGAAACAAAACGTTTGTGTACCGCCGTATTTATATACGTCAGACACACAACATTACAATACCGCCGTATTTATATACATCAGACACACAACATTACAATACCGCCGTATTTATATACATCAGACACACAACATTACAATACCGCCATATTTATATACATCAGACACACAACATTACAATACCGCCGTATTAATATACATCAGACACACAACATTACAATACCGCCATATTTATATACATCAGACACACAACATTACAATACCGCCGTATTTATATACATCAGACACACAACATTACATTACCGCCATATTTATATACATCAGACACACAACATTACAATACCGCCGTATTTATGTACGTCAGACACACAACATTACATTACCGCCGTATTTATGTACGTCAGACACACAACATTTCAATACCGCCCTCTCTATATATGTCTAACACACAGCATTACCCTCACGCAGTGTTTATATATGTCAGAAACAAAACTTTTCAGTACCGACGTGTTTGTATAAGTCAGAACCACAACATTGCAGTACCGCAGTATTGATACATATCAGAACCACATCATTAGAATACCGCCATATTTATATACCTCTGACACACAATAAAACAGTACCGCCGTAATTATATAACTCAGACACACAAAATTACCGTACCGCCATATTGATACACGTCACACAAATATTATGTCACTGCTGTGTTTATGTACATCAGAACCACAACTTTCCATTTCCGCCGTATTTATATACATCAGACTCACAACATATTAGCACTGCTGTATTTATAAACATCAGAAAAACAGCATTACGGCAGCGCCGTATTCATTTACATCAGGACCTTAAAATTACAGTACCCATATATTTATATACTTCAGACACAAAATATTACAGTACCGCCATATTTATATACGTCAGACACACAATATTACAGTTCCGTCGTATTTATGTACGTCAGAAACACAAAATTACAGTACCGACGAATTTACATGCTTCAGACAAACAACACTACCTACCGCTGTATTTATTTATATGTGAAACAAAATATTGTATAATGCCGTATTTATATATATATATATATATCTGAAACAAAACATTACAATAACACCATATTTATATACTTCAGATACACATCGTTAAAATACCGCCGCCTTTAAGTACGTCAGAAACACAATATTACAATACCGCCGTATTTATGTATGTCAGAAAAAAATATATTACTGCCGTATTTATATATATCAGAAACACGACAATACAGTACCGCCGTATTTATACACGTCAGAAACACAACATTAGAGTACCGCCGTATTTATATACGTCAGAACTACAACATAACAGTACCGCCGTATTAATATACTTCAGTCACACAATTTTACATTACCGGCGTGTTTATGTACGTGAGACACAAAACATTACAGTACAGCCGTATTTAGATACGTCAGAACCAAAATATTACAGTGCCGCCGTATTTATGTACGTCAGTCACAAAACATTACAATACCGCCACATTGATATAGGTCTGACACACAACATTACATTACAGCCGTTTTTTTATACTTCAGACACACAACATTCCTGTACCGCCGTCTTTATATACGTCAGATACACAACATTAGAGTACGGCCGTATTTATATACGTTAGACACACAATTTTACAGTACCGGCGTATTTATATACATCAGACACACAACATTACAGTACAGCCGTATTTATATATGTCAAACCTAAACATTACAGTACCGCCGTATTTATATACGTCAGACACACAACATTACATTACAGCCTTATTTGTATACTTCAGATACACATCATTACGGTACCGCCGTTTTATGTACCTCAGACACACAACATTACAGGATCGCCGTGATTATATACGTCAGACACACAACATTACAGTACCGACATATTTAATTACGTCAGATAACAACATTACATTACAGCCGTATTTGTGTACTTAGACACACAACATTCCAGTACCGCCGTCTTTATGTACGTCAGATACACAAAATTACAGTACCGCCATATTTATATACGTCAGACATACAACATTACATTAGAGCCGCATTTACATACGTCAGACACACAACATTATATTACAGCCTTATTTGTTTACTTCAGACACACAACATTACAGTGCCGCCGTATTTATATACGTCAGACACA
>Ga0123354_10014230_pt1 | contig 12387 bp, 9 predicted proteins | sample TergutLab28metaG_2_FD_97872 | JGI IMG/M metagenome (GOLD analysis project Ga0123354, IMG submission 97872) | Labiotermes labralis P4 segment gut microbial communities from Petit-Saut dam, French Guiana - Lab288 P4 | ecosystem: Host-associated > Arthropoda: Insects > Digestive system > Gut ... | reverse complement strand
TAACTCCGTAACCGTCCAAAATCGGACACACGCGTCGGAGGTATACTCCTACAACAGCTCTAATCCGTGACAGAAACCACGGCCGGCCGTAGGTATTTTTCTGTGATCCGTTTCTGGAGTGGCCAACTAAACCCAAACATGGCGGAGACGTAAGTGCATGCGTGTTGTTGGATTATCAGAAGACATCTTAATATTTCGATTGTACTTTATTATAATTTTTACACTGTTCAGTTTTTAAAACAGGACAGTTTATTTTGAGAGTTCTTATATTCGTAGATGCCTGATTGCGTGTGCTTTCCAGAAGCGCCTAACCCTTTATTGTTTTTCATGGGTTTTTTCTTTCCATATTTGTGGTGCTCTCAGTGTTTGTTTTTGCATTTCTGCTTGTGTAATATACGTCATGAAAGGATGGTTGCCAGTGTTTTTATTAAAAGTTCATTATTGTTTGTGTGTATGGGGCGCTGTTTAACTCTACGTACTATGCTTCATTGAAACTGCCTGTTTGTGATGAGTACCGATAATTTTAGGCAACCGAAGGAGAAGCCGACTCCGAAGGATCCTGCCAAGGATAAAAGGGAGGGAGAAGAGGAGGCTGAGAAAAAGGAAAAACCGGGTAAGAAGAGGGCTTTGGGGAAGGAAGGAAACAAATTGCCCGCAGTTCCCGAATCTGTTCTAAAAAGTCGCAAGCGAAGAGATCTAGCAAAAGCAACACGTTTAAAGGCTGCTTTGAAGGTAATTTCTGATAAATTTTACATTGTGACTGATTTGTCGAATGTCTTATGATTAGGCTAGTAGTTACTACGTGATTTTCTGCTGTCAGGTGAAGCTGATACCTCTTGTGTTATGCCCTTTGCACACTTCATTATACTAGGACGCTGAAGAATGTAGATTGTGGTCTTGTTGGATGAATGAGGTTTGGTAGGCATGTTGCAAGTAAACTGGCCAACAAGATCCTTAGACTGGAAGGTAGGGCTAGGATGTGACGTGATAAGTTATGGCAGAATGGCGAACAGGAATTGTGAAGACCAAAAAATAAATATTGAGTTTTTTTTATGTTACTTTGGTGTGTGGTCAAGAAATTTAGGTTCCCACAACTATTTTCTTCCTGTGTCATACGTGGCATTGTTATGGATGTAGGCACAGCCAGAGTTCCTTCGAGTTAGCTTCTGGTATCATACCTACATTTCATTGGTCTGCAGGAAGCCTTAGTCTTATTCATGGCTGAGATTTTAATGTGTAAGCAAAATAGGTGCATGGAGGTGAACACAGGCAAGAATGTTGTCACACACGGGAGACATACAGGCATATTTCAAGGCGAGAGAAATAGGAATTTTGAGGCAGTTTTGTGCTATTTAATGCTTGTCACCTTGTGGTTCATATATTTTGCTGTTGACTCTTGGATGCTGTACATACTTCTTGTATGTACAGTAGAATGCTATTTCACTGTATTCCAGGATTATTCTTGTGCCGATTACACACTACACATTTAATACTGGGTTGGACCTTAGCCTGATGTGTGACCTTTGGCAAAATGTACCAAAAAGTACTATGACATTGTTGAATTGTGTAAATGTTACTTAGGTAACTGAATGCTGTTCATGTCCAACCTATGTGGGATGACTGGTAGAAGCTTACGACAAGTTAGGAGACTGAGATTTCAAGCAGTGCTGTTTAATGGGTGGTGTTTGATTCATTCAGTTTTTTTAATGTTCCTCAAATTAGAAATAAAAGAAATGGATCTGGAAGTAATGTGTGTGAGGATATTGTTGCACATGTAATGATGTGGATGAGAGTGAGAAGCTGGATGTGGAAGGAATGAATCACAGCTTATGTGGAGGTCCCATTCCAGCATTTGTGTTTTACCCTTCTCTCTTATTAGCCTGCCAGTCTTCCCATTCTTCACCTTAGTTTAAAAAGTGGTTGATCTAAGTAAGCCAAAATTGAAATTATGAAGACTGTAATATGCTTATTTCATTTGTAGTTATGTTGAATAGAGTTCATCTTAAAAATGACTAATGAATATTGCTGGTACAGTGTGTTGTGTAAATGTTTTGAAAATGTGACATGGCGATTTAGTGCATGCTATTGTATTTCAGAAACGATCAGAGTATCACAAGAAAAGGAAGGAAATCTTCAAGCGTGCTGAAAAATATGTAAAGGAATATCACAGTCGTGAACGTGATGAGATTCGGTTGGCACGCCAGGCAAGAAATCGTGGCAATTACTACATTCCAGGAGAAGCACGCCTTGCCTTTGTCATTCGTATCAGAGGGTAAGAAATACTGGGTAATGACTGAGAGGGTATGCGTCACACTGCTGACTTTTTACATCACTTTCATTTAGTGGTATTTGTGCCAAATGTTGCTATCTTGTTGGTAGGCAGTTTTCCAGGTTCAGTTTGATAGCATAGATGGACCAAGTGGCTGCTTGAAGCAGCAGATTCTGTTCCTTTTTGGTAAGTGAAGATGAATGTCTGCTACACTTCTCTTCATATCATGACAGTTAATTGGCAGTCATCTAAGCATATTATGCTTCACCTTACAGATACTTCCAGACTTACAGAATAGTTGCATTCAAAAGGTCTGGCACAAGTAAAATTTTGTGTTAAGTCTGAATTCGAGTATATGTATGGTCAACCCTATATATTTATACAAGTGAGTCCAAGGTGAAATTAGTCTTCTCTGTATGGGAATCTGATTGGCCTTAGCATGACTCATGCTGTCTGCATTATGGCCCATCATCGTCATTCTGCCACCTTGGTTGAACTGTGTTGTTATTATCACAAGAAGAACATTTATTCACTTCCTTGTACTTTATTATAAAAATAATATATGCCTGAAATTGCATGACTGAAAATGTGTAATTCAGGGAGTGTCTGCGTATGATACCGTGAACTGCTCCACTGGTTGTGTTTGATTTTGTAATATAAAGTAGTTTAACATTTATAATTACTGTATGGGAATTTCATGTTATTCACTATGACAGAGTTTTCAGAATTGAACTTTTTATGTGAATGGTGGAATTCCTTGTGTACTTAAGAGTGCTGTAAATAGCTTTGACTCTATGTTGACATAGGGTGTGTTTAGGCTGGGTGGGTTCTTCAGTTATTGCAAAGCCAACTTTTGCTGGAAACTGAATCCTGTGCATTAGCCGTGGCCACATGTATCGAGAGAGGTGCTGTTTCTTATGTTATGAGTGGTATTGGTATAAGTTTCATGTGTACAGTGACTGAAAAATAATTGTGCTCTATTTCAGTATCAACCAAGTGGCACCCAAGGTGCGTAAGGTACTGCAATTGTTCCGGCTGAAGCAGATTAACAATGGTGTGTTCATAAAACTAAATAAGGTAAGGAAGGCTTTCGAGATGATTATGCAGTTGTGAGATGTACAGGTAGTATTTTTTGTCATGTCCCTGAGCATGACAGCTATAGTGGAAGTATCATTGCATATGAAATATGCATTTACCAAAAAATTGGATTCAGCTTTTCCCCTGCCCTTTATTTTGCTTTGTTTCATAGAAGTGTCTTGCAACACAAATTAAGTTGCAGTGTTGCCCTTCATTTCTTGTGAAGAAAGTTGATTGTTGTTTAGTTTCCCTTTGTCACTTCCCTCACTATTAGTGTCAGAATTGCAATATGTTGCTTGGAAAAGTAAGTCATTTGTTGTGCACAGTTGTTGCACACTAGACTCCAATTTGAAGGTCACAGGCTCTGGGTTATCCACGTGGCAAAATTTTTTACTTTGGCACCTTATTATATGTGGGTCCTCAATGTGCAACTTGCTTCATGTCACCCTTCTGAAACATGTAATTTTTAGGTGGCTGCTAGGTTTGATGCTAATGAACTTCATGAACTGGCATGATGAGTTTTGTAAAATGAGTGTCTGTTGTTTTTGGGTGTTTACATTTCTCATTAATGAAAACCATGTTGTGTCAAAGAAAACATTTTCATGTGATCCACTACAATTCTAAGACTTATAAGTGATCCCAAAGGTTTGTTAGGTCATTGCAGTAAGTGCTTATTGTGCATAGGAAATTTTTGTGTAAAAAATTGATTCCTTCCATCCACATTTTAGTTGGCTGGAGGTGCATTAAGCAAGAGGTCAGTGGTGTGGAACCGTTTACGTGAAAGTTTTAACTCTTTCAGATTTTCTGTTGTTTGTATTGAATAACTGCCTAGTGGTTAAATTAAGCCTAGGAACATTACTCATAGAAATTTAATTCCAGGCCACGATAAACATGTTGCGTATTTGTGAACCTTACGTGACATGGGGCTACCCTAACTTGAAGAGTGTAAGAGAGCTGATCTACAAACGGGGATTTGCAAAAGTCCGTGGTCAACGTATACCTATTACATCTAATACCATCATAGAGAAGAAGCTGTGTATGTATGACTTTATTTTCTGTTGAATGAGCAGAATTAATTATATAAATTTATTCATATCACATTTATTGGTCCTTAGTAGGTATGAACCAGGTTGGGAAAACTGATTAACTTGTGCCATACCTGCCATAGTTTTTTAAATTTTAGTGTTGCATTGTGATGTACGTAGAAGATGGGAGATATAATTTTAAGATAGTGTACTTCAGTCATTTTGAAATATTACAAGTATTTACATATGCATGTCCTCTGAGATGTTAACATTGTGTCTACTGGTAAGTTATCAGCATTGCAGAGGATCATAATGGTTTCAGGCAGGCCAGTCTTCTTTGACTGCACTGTATTACCTGAAGATGAAGGCATTATGATCCTTTGAATTATTGTAACAACCATTCAACCAACATAACATCCCAGAAGAGTTGATCTTGAGGAATGCAGCTGTGAGAACCTTGGATCTTGCATTGTACTTGTTGGAGTGTGCATTTAAGTCATGTGATCAAACCTTCTTCCACTCCATAATCATATGTTTTTCTCTGAAAGAGCTTGCAGTAAATGTCTAATAGAATGAGTGGGGCCTGTATTGAGACGTTTGTTTATATGATCACATTTTTATGCACCATCACTTTCATTTTGTTGTACATGGATATATTGACTTGCTTTTTTATATATATATATATATATATATATATATATGATCTGTGGATGACAAAGCTGAGAACTGTATAGGATACGTCTTTATTTTCAGAATTACATTTTACAGTGACAATGCATTCATTAGTATAATTTGAGTTAACGTTTTCCTGCATTTAAGATTCAGTTACATTTGTTCCAAGGTTGTGATAGTTGCAGATTTCCTCCATTAGTGTGTTCTTCAGTTGAATGTTGAAATTTGTTACACTTTGCCGTCCCAGGAAAATGTATATAGGGATTTTACTGAACAGTATTCTACCTACTGTGAATCCTTGCATATTTCTATTTAAATATCTCTCTAATCATTGTATTAATTGGTGTGTACATGTAAAGAAGTCTTCATTACTTTCTGAACTGATATTTATTCCAGCAAAGTGCAACATTATCTGCATTGAAGACCTGATACATGAGGTATTCACAGTTGGCGATAAATTCAAGTATGCGTCTAACTTTCTGTGGCCATTCAAGGTAATGAAATAGGAATATTAAGCTGCAGTTGTAGGGCAAGTAATTTAATTATGAGGTATAGTCCCATCTTCTTCTCTGTTTCAGAACATACTTTTTAAATTAACCTGTTAGATTCACTATATGTAGCCATTTGCATGCTGCTGTATTGATTTCTGTACATTGCTTGATATTTGGCTTGTTACCATATTTACTCGAATGCAAGATGGTGTTTTTCCCTTAAAGTAGGTGCATAAATGTATGAGGTTTCCTCCGATTGGTATATGAAGTGCCATACTCTCGCATATGAAGCACTGAACCAGATTGCTTTGCACCAGACCATGCGGAGCCAAACCAAGGCTTGCATCACCAAATCATGTGAGATTTGCACTGTCCTTAGACATTATGCAGTGTAGAGTGGTAATTCTTTACTGATGTTTTGTCTAATGGTTGGAAGCTGGCTTTGTTTCCTTTTTTAGGCAGAGAAGCACCAAACCTGGTGGACCTCTTAGATTAAGTTATTCTCAACCACTGGACACCACAGAAACAGTAATTTGTTCAGATCTGTTTCCGAGTACAGATCTAGTCCACGAGTAGTAACAAGAAAATGGCCTGGACCAACCCACAAATTAAAAACCATAAAAGGAGCCATGAACCAAACTGATCAGACCACAGACATGACACAGAAATCCAGAACACGTATTTAAATTCGTAACACCATCATTGGAGAAAATTGTGAATCTTCATGGGTTCAAGTAGCATTTAGTCAGTGCAGATCATGGCAGTGCATCTCACCAGAAGTGACTGTGAATGGTTTTAAGAAGTGCTGAAACTGATGGTGATGTGATATGGAATGGCAGTGAGGAGGATAGGAATGTGAGGAGTTAAGTGTGAGGAAGGTGAAGGCACTGACTTTGAAGATGGAGAGAGCAACACTGACTGCTAATGGTAGATAAAGCCTGACATGCTTCGCATATTAAGTGGATGAAATTAATAGTAAAATATTTTTATTTTTGGGGGGTTGTCTTATATTTGTATAAATATATTTTCCTTTGGTGGAAAATGTTTTTTGGGAGGTCTTAGATTAGAGTTGTCTTGCACTCGGGTTAATGTGGTATAACATTATGTACATGTCAGTAAACATGATTTATTTTAAGGGCCTAATTGAACCTTCATATTGTCTGGTCAGTACTTTGATAAGTTTTCAAGAACTCTAATGTATCATGTAACTCTTCATTATGTACCAACTTAATTCACAGTTCATTTGCAGGCTGTCAGTATGACCATGCACCTTCTTGTGTAAGATATATTTAGATGATACCAATTTGGGGTTAGGTCTGTGTGAAAGAGTAGGGACTATTAAAAACATTTCCAATGGATATTGAGTTAGGCCTCCCATTAATGTACCATCTGATGGATTCCATCTGCCTCTAACTCCCTGGACTGCTACTGGAACCACTGTGGCTGTGGCATCTTTGCCAGACTGTATCTAAATGCTTTCTTGAGGAGGCTGAGCACATGGAAGTTGTGTGACCACGGGTCTGGGACTGTATGGAAGATTGTTCCAACACTGTCCAGCATAAGTGCAGATGAAGTCGCTAAGTCCACATGATAGCCCTCATGAGCATTCCATTTCCCACACTTTATCAGTGTACAGATTTTCTTGAACTACACGTTACGCTTTGAGAATATGCAGAATGGTGTCAAACTGTCACCCTTTCCATTTGGAAGTGCTGACATAATTATCTTTAACCATGTCCCCATTTAACAGAGCTTCTCACACATGCATTGCTCTGTCACTCATGACAGAAGTTTGTTGAAAAATTTAGTTGTGGATGACTGATCCATCCCCATCCCTACTGCCACTTGATGCTGCTCCAGCAGTGTTGATCAGGCAAGCATGTTTTTATCTATTATTTACCTCTTGAAGCAGAATATAAAAGTTGATGAAGTGGTTAACATTTTATCTGTAGAGAACCTGTACATCTTTTAAATCCCTTGACACTTTTTTTTAAATGATTTGGAAGTGTAGTAATTGGATGTGAGAATTGTTGTGTAAAATTTTAGTCCACCAAAAGTGTAAACCACATGTGTTATGTGTAAACAAATTTCATAAAGTATCTTGAGAAAAGCCAGAGCGATAGAACTAATGACGAGTGTTAATTGATGGGGTGCCGAAGTACAGGGGATGGACAAAATTATAGAAACATTAGACAGTATAGGAATAAACAGTTTGTGGTAGCTGCACTGAAAGAACATTTGTATCATTATTCTTGTGTTTGTTTATGCTGTGTAGTGCCAGTGTCAGTGCATTACAGGCTGTGTTTAGTAACAGTATGTATGACTACTGCAAAATGGGAGGAGACATGTCAGCTTTTCAAAGAGGGCATTTAGCTGGAGCATCGGTAACCAAAACGGCCACTATAAGGTGTATCCAGAGCAGTAGTTTGCAAGGTTATGTTGGCATATACAAATCATGGGAAGACATCAACAACTAGAGGAATAGTGACCAAAAACCAAAACTAAGTGAGAGGGATTGCTGTACATTGAAGAGGATTGTATCTATAAATCGTAGAACTGCTGCACCAAAGTTGACAGCAGAGCACAATATTCGTCATGAAGACCCTGTTTCCACAAAAAATAGTCTGAGAGAGCTACACAGATCCAGTAGCCACGGTAGAGCTACAGTTGCTAAACTTCTGATTGCTGAAAAGTGTTGAAATTCGAAAAAAAAGATGGTGTGATGATCATAAAACCTGATGTCTGATGATTAGAAGTGCATAGTATGGTCAGATGAGTCATCCTACATGTTGTTCCCAACGTCATACTGGGTTTCTGTTTGGAGAACACTCAAGAAGCCTATAATCCTGAATGTCTGGTTCCAAGTGTCAAATGTGGGGCAGATCTCTGATGATATGAGCAGCAATGCCTTGGTATTCTGCTTGTCCTGTAATTACTCTGAATGGGCAAATTACTGCCAGTGACTACATGCAAGATCTGTGATGATATGGGCAGCAATGTCTTGGTATTCTGCTGGTCCTGTAATTACTCCGAATGGTCAAATTACTGCCAGTGACTACATGCACATATTAGGCAATTGTGTGCATCCTGTAGTCCAACAGTTCTTTCTTAACAGTGATGTAGTTTTTCAAGATGACAATTTGCCAACACACACAGCCAGAAGTGTTCAGTCTTGGTTTGAGGAGCATGAAGATGCACTTCATCACCTTCCTTGGCCAGCACAATTGCCAGACTTATGTATCATCGAACCACTGGTCAGTTTTAGAGAGTAGGGAGAGAAGCAGATACTCTCCTCCATCATCATCTCCAACAAGATGATGTTCTGCTTGAATAATGGTACAGTATTCCACTAGCGATTATTCAGATTATCCAAGTCTTTTCCAAGAAGTTAACAGGCTGCATTGCAGGCAAATGGTGGCCCAACTCCTTATTCATAAAGAAACGTGTCTTTCACAACTGTTGCCATTATTTTTCCCATCCCTGTTGTATTAATTACTGTAAATAATGTATTTTCTATCTCTTGCCTAAGTCCATTGTTTCCACCATAAGTCTTGCAAAAGTGGGAATGAAACAAACACCATTATGTATAAAAATTACTTACCAAGATAAACCACAATCTTCATGGAATACTTCGACCAAATTTTCAAACTGCTTATTATAAGATTGTAAGTATACGTATTTTATTTACAGGTATTGTTTTCTATTTTTTTTAGCAGTGTTAACAACAAATCCATGGTGGTAGTTTACCTTGGGCTGCCATCTTCCATTTTGTTGGAGATAAAACAGTTAATATGTCATATAAGGCCATTGTATGTCTGTTACAGAGGCTTGTATGAATACTAAGACACTGTTGTTACAGTGTGATTTTTGTGTTCTCATTTGCTTCTTCACTTAGTGGTGTACAAGTGATTTGGTTTCTCAATTTACAGCTTACTACACCAACAGGAGGTTGGCGTAAAAAGACAAACCATTATGTAGAAGGAGGAGATTTTGGGAATCGTGAAGATAAGATTAATGAGTTGCTCCGAAGAATGGTTTAACTCAAGAGAGTTATGTCTCTGTGTATTTTGTTGTATCTCCTGTACAGTTGGACATTAAAATCCTGAAGGAGAGATGTGTGGTGGTTTTCTTCTTTCCTAAAAGTTTTTTTTATCCTCTGTACTATCATGGATGAAATTTTGTAAGAATTGAGGTGCTCTGTGCTTCAGCAGGAGTGTTCAAAACTGAATCTTACTCAGTATGTTTCATGTCTTCAGAAATCTATGAAATAATGGAGAACGCACTTGATGTTTTGTGGAATAAAGTGTAGCCAGACCTTTTTTTTCTCCCCACTCCAATATGAATAGGCAAGGTGAAGCAGTATGCTACTCTGAAACACTGGTACTTTCCGACCAGCATATGTGGTGTTCTAACCTAGAAGACGAATGTAATCTTCAAGACTGTGATAACCTTCAGTTGTGGGTGTTCCTTTTTACCCCCAAAGTTTGTCTATGAATGATACATGTGGATTGTGCATAGGCTAACTTCACAGAGGGCATCACGGATTGCTCTAATGAACTAAATAACAAATTGACTAGACATGTCAGCACAACAAATATTTATTGGAGAAATATAGGCTACATATTTCGACCTGTTAACAGGTCATCAGGCCTCCATCAGAGTAAGTCTCAGGTGCTGTTTAGATACTGGAATCCCAATATCTGAACAGCACCTGAGACTGATGATGACCTGCTAACAGGTTGAAACATGTAGCCTATATTTCTCCAATAAATATTTGTTGTGCTGATGTGTCTAGTCAATTTGTTATTTAGTGCGTAGGCTAGTTTTGTACCATTCATGGTTTTTCCATCATTCCCAGCCATTTGTGATGTGCCATAAATTCTGGGACAGGATCCTTCGCGATGGATAAAGGCACAGAGTATTTTATATAGATTTCAAAGTGTATGCTGTAATCACATCTATCGTGTGTATATACATATATATATATATATATATATGAAGTTCAGTCTTGTTACAGATTTGATCAAAATGGATGTTAAATATAGGTAAAAGTATTTTGCTATGTAGCTTCACGTGTTTTAGAACTACAAAGAGATGATGTATGAGGAAACTGGCTTTGAGGATTTTTATTCATTTTTGATGCCATAGGCAGTCTTGGTAGTAAAGCACTGCACCAACCAAACTTTAGATACTCAGTTGACATTTTTGTAATAATGCTTCTCTTATGAAACCTGAGTGGATATGCAGTGGAGTGGCTGTATTTATTATGCTTACATGATATTCCTATTAAGGATGTTGGATCTGGGTTATCTAAAATTGTTACATTTCTGAAAGATAGTTGGAATTGTCAACACCAGTTTCTGGTTGTGATGCCTTGAAGGTAGGGTCTGCAAGATATTGATATTGCTGTAACTGTCTCCCTTACCCTTGTTTTGAAAGAAACTGTTGCAACTGACAAAGCCATGGATCAGTAGCAGCGTTTAGAATATTTCAAATAAAGACTGAATGCACATATAATTGCCACTGCTTTTTTAACACTATATCATACTGACATGTTTCAGCCCTCAAGGGGCCATCCTCAGGGAGTGTGAATGGTACATTTCATAAGCAAGGTCAACAAAATGTGTTACCAGATGTAAAATTCTGTACGTCAAAACAAATTTACAAATAAGATTAAAATAATAATCATTAGAATGTAGAGACTTTTGGAATAATTGTATGGGATTTGTATCACATTTATGTTGAAACGGTTAGAAGTAAAGCCTCTCATTTTTAAATATAAAAGTACTGAATTGTATAATTAGTGGATTCATTATAATACTTGATTTTTTACCATGAATGTGCAGGATGATGTAGCTTCATATCCGCCATCTTGGTTGTATGAAATATATGGAACGCCTGATATTTGTAATTCTTGCAACTGCAATTCTTTCAAACTATTAATTTACTCCAACCTGTTTCACTTTATTTGCAGTCATATGACTGCCTTGACAATCTCAGGTTCATCAGACTTGGAAGCCCTTTTCTGTGATAAATTTTGGTAGAATTCTGCCGCCTATGAATTTACAGCTAAACTGATGTATGCAAATAAGATTCTGCATACATAATTGTGTGTCTGTATTACGTCCTTTAAGATGTTTTCAAAGCAGCCACAACCAGGTTTCACATGATGGGCATTTAATATTACAGTATTCTGTATATGATTAATGATTTTCAAGAATGTGCAGCATCAATTTTGTATTGTGATTCATCTGGTACAAAGCAGGATGCATTTTCACTAAATCAACATCTTTCAACCAAAGTGCTTGACCCTAGAGGATGGAACCGACGGGCCGTCCCGAAACGTTTATAACCAATTAGCACCGCTAGGTAACATACGAAGACTACACCACGGCGGAACCCTGAAATCTCCCATAGTCCACTACATTAATCAATTTGCCGTCATACATGTCTAATGTAATCTATGGAACCGAAGTAGGAAGTCTCATTCGTCTTTCGTAGTCGATTGGTGTTTGAAATTGGTACCTCACAATACAGTACCGTTGAGGTCGATCAACAGGGCCTTGGTGCTCAACAAACTCGCATCAGTAAATACGCGATTGTTAGTCCATGATTGCACAAAGGTTGACTGATGGTTGGTCCTGATGACTTTGGAGTGCATTTCTGAGTGCGTCGCAGTTCTTGTAAGAAGGGGCAGATTTTGAGCAATGGTATGTAAATTCTTTAATGACAATGTTAATAAAAATCCAACCAGATGCAACAGTATGCAGATATTTATTTACTGCAAAGTCACTACATGTTTCGGGTATCACAGCAACCATCATCAGAAGTACTAAAATCTGTAACCGCAGTC
>Ga0123354_10014229_pt1 | contig 12388 bp, 5 predicted proteins | sample TergutLab28metaG_2_FD_97872 | JGI IMG/M metagenome (GOLD analysis project Ga0123354, IMG submission 97872) | Labiotermes labralis P4 segment gut microbial communities from Petit-Saut dam, French Guiana - Lab288 P4 | ecosystem: Host-associated > Arthropoda: Insects > Digestive system > Gut ... | reverse complement strand
CGGATAGAGGGGTGTCACGTGGTCAGCGCAACGGTTCCCCACAGCCGTTAATCTCTGTTTTCTAGACCTGGAGCCGCTACTTTTTTTTCATTCAAGTAGCTCCTCAATTGACCTCACGAGGCTCACGAGGCTGAGTGGACCCCGTGTATAAACTCTATTAGTTAAGTTTAAACAAACGCTGCACACATTATAGAATTTTCCTTGAATATGGTTCATTAAGTCAGACCGAAACATGTCAGAGAAATATTAAAAATAAATAAATAATACAGTGCAACAAGCTGGTATTCATTCTCTGTGAAGGAGAGCACAGTATTTGCCCTATTACAAAAGATATATTTTATGAGATATTTAGTAACGGATACACTGGTTGCATATGCCTACAAACATTCCTGATGGCGTATTACAAAGAGACACTTTCCTACGCACAGCTGTTCTCTGGAATTACAAGAAGTCAGTAATAAGTTCTAATTACGTTTTGATGACATCGAAAGTATTTCCGCGTCAAGACTGGTGTACTGGAGCTGCAGCAATAAAATTCCTTTTCACCCCGACTTCAAAAATATTTTATTCAAAAATGTTGATTTTGGAGATTGTCGATATGGTTGATACATTTTTGTCTTAAGTTTCAAAAGGCTCTTCTACACTTTGAATTTGAATAGCCATAAATAAAAATCGCCAAAAATACATGAGGTCTAATACATGTAACTGGCCGTCTCCAATAAGTCAGATCGTTTGACCTGATGCTGCTAAGCATTCACGCGTCTAAGTGCATACGCCTAGGTCCAGTCAGTAAGTGATCGATATAGGACAAGGTGACGCAGTTCGGAGTTCAGAGCCCAGAGGGATAGCGATAAATGAGTGACCGGTACCACTGAACAGTGCTAAGTGGTCTGTAAGCTTAATTAGATTAAATCCTCGTTGAAAATCACACACTTGTCTTGAATCATTGTTTTGATTGATTGGTTGATTAACATTTGGGTTTCAGCCCTTACGGTCTCGATGCACCTAGGCCTTAAAAAGGGCCCTTTGTGCCCCTTAATCTGATACCAGTTCAGAAGTATCCTGTTCTTTCGCTACAGTTCCAGATGGTTCCCAGACTTAACTGAATCAGTGTTTGTAAACTGTTTGTATACAAACAGCATAATCATTATCGATAAACGATTAAAATTTTGATCAACACTAAAATTAGAACAACAACAACATAAATATGCAACATGTTGAAACAAACGGCTAATCAGTCAAAAACGTAGTAACTGCCGTAATGACTGCATCACTGGAGTCGACGGGCAAGTCCCCACAATATTCCAGAACGGTTGACAAAAATTAATATCATTCATTGAAAATTATGTATATTTAGTTCAATAAACACATAAGTCCAGATTTTGCCTTGTGGAACGCAGCTTTATAACAAAAATTTCATCAGCTAAATAAAAGAGTACGATTTTTAAAATAAAATTTTATTGCCTGCTAGAAACGATTCTGCTAATAAAAAATCGGTGAATGGATTTTTCAATGACACTAATGAAATACGTCCTTTGTATTTACATACACATATTAAACGTTATTCAACAAAAGACCGAAATCAGTCATACTTCTTCGGTATCTACAAAAACATATTACACACACACACACACACACACAAAACAATAAAATTGTCGAATATTTTTATGAAATGATTACTAGGTACAAGATCAAAATTCGTTCAAAAGTAGCAACTGGTTGGGGTAACAGAAACGCTTGCAGCGCATGCAATATATTTCTTGATAACACAGAAAGTAAATCCAGTATAGCGGTAGATAAACTAATTCCACCCTCATGCTCAATCAATTATGTAAAGTGCTGTTAACACAGCAGCAAAAAATTATAATTTTATCTCATCATCAAAACCGCTATTAAGATAATAATTTAAAACCGGGCTAATAATTGGAAAATACAGGTACTCATAAATCTGCTCAACACTGGATATTATTTCTCCCAAAGTAATGGTAATACAACACAACACACACTGGCATACATTGCTTTTATTTAAGGTTATTGGTCCTACTTAAAAATGCTCAAATCTGTCGACATTTAACTTACCACACAGAGAAACGACAGTCAGCTGAAGATAAAAGCCAGCCCCGAAATGTATTATATGTTAAAATCAGTTCGCTAATGAGCAAATCGCAAAGCATTTTTGGTGTAATAGTTAAAGAATTTTCTGCAGCATTTAGAGAACCACAGTTAATCCTAATGAAGCTAACATTTCCAGTTTCACATACCTTGCTACTGTAACCAACGATACATTCTTTCAGTTTGCAACCATTTCGTACGTTGAGGGTCGAAAATGAGAGCTGTGGTAACAGCAGTTCAAAACCTGATATCAATGTCACAAATTGCATATGTCTGGTTACTAGTACTGCCACAGACATCCTGTCATACTTGTAACCTAAATATGTCAAGCTATAGATTAGTGGACGACATGCATATAACATTATTACAGTAAGACGCGACACATCTTCATATTTAAAAACAAAAACTTAACACGCGTTAATATGAGCAGTTAAGGTACAATATTCATTTAATTGTAAATATGTTATAAATCCAACGTCATTGTCTTTGCCAAAGCAAAATTACAGGTACTTAAAATTACACTACGTATTTAAAAAGTAGTAATTCCTTCGTAAAATTATATAATTCGGCTGGTGAAATAATGTCCCATTTTCACTAAACAAGAACCTTCATTAAGGTAAAAAGTAATTCACCTATTCGATCCCATTCTAAGCTAGCTGAATCTGTTTGAGGATTGTTTGACCATGCATCTTCATCATGAAATAAAGTGAAATACCAACTTGATGCAACAATGTAATTTATTGAAGTTTTTTATCTCGACATGTTTCGGGCGCATTTGCCCATCATCAGGAGCACTAGATGTTAAATTGCAGCACATGGTTTTCTGCACCCATCTACACATGAGTGCAGAAAACCATGTGCTGCAACTTAACATCTAGTGCTCCTGATGATGGGCATATGCGCCCGAAACATGTCGAGCTAAAGAAACTTCAATAAATTACATTGTTGCACCAGGTTGGCATTTCACTTTATTTCATTAGCTGAATCTACTCTGCAATCTGTTTAAGAACCATGTAATTATAATCATAAAATCACAATGACGTCTTCATACAGGTTTTTCCTTTTACAACTTTCCAGCTATAATTTCTATGTATTTAGCATCCCGTTTATGCACGCCAAACGTACAGTCCTTGATAAACCCTTTAAACGCCAAGTTAACTCTCTTCTACCATCTGCTGCCATTATTAGGAGCTCACCATATTCTCCACGTTAGCAGGATAAGGGTTAAATCACCTTGATAAAAAGTATGACGTTAAGTTCACCAATATCAAAGCTCTTCGCCATGTAATTTTTCCAACCAATTCTTCCGTTATTTGCTACTAATTGTGCACAAATGTGTCTTCGAAGAGCACGTTTTACTTTCGTATAATAAAAATACGCACATGAGATAAAGACGTGTGATTACTGACCAAACACTCGTTGTGAAGTAACACATCAAATTAAATTAAACCTAATTTTTTTTTTTAAGTTTTGCTGACCGTGCATCTCAGTATATTTATCTTAGTAATTAATCAACTTGATGCACAAATTTTGTTTTACAATAAGTTTACTTCATGCCTCTACATGTTTCGAACACATGTGCTCATCATCAAGAGGTCAAAATTGTATTATAAAGCCTCTGGTATCATCACACCTATAGGTGGCCGTCTGGTGCACAGGTTGAGAGAGGAGAGAGCCCTCTCTCAACCTGTGCACCAGACGGCCACCTATAGGTGTGATGATACCAGAGGCTTTATAATACAATTTTGACCTCCTGATGATGAGCACATGTGCTCGAAACATGTACAGGCATGAAATATACTTATTGTGAAACAAATTTTTTGCATCAAGTTGGTTAAATTACTAAGATAATTAAACCTAATGTGTCAACTATGCTAACAATAGACACGTATTAAGGAAAACTAAACAATCTAAAATTCAGTGCACTGTTAAATAATCTCAATCAAAACAAAACAACTTTGACTTATAAAATTCTGTTTTACGAATTAGGGCAAAATTAGCACTTTAGTTCTGATAATTGTTTTGGTCCAACACTTAAATCAAATAAGCACTCCCATCCCTTGTTAAGGTTAACAGGACTGTTAAAGAATATGGAAAGTATAATGCATGGCTTTCGAGATATGTAGTACATCGCCAGTCAGTGTTACTTTTAAATGAAATTAACTGTAACTGTAACCGGAAATATTCATTCTCAACAAAAAATATACAGGCCTAATACCGTCACTAGAGAGGTGCCGCTGGTAACTACCACAAAAGTTGACAACTGCTATAATACAGATGCATAACAATATGTATTACTTACACATGCGTTCTCCCAATTAACGACGAAAATAAGATTCATTTTTCTTACGGCGTGAATTTTAACTGAGTGCTGTTCTGTGTTTCATTGCGAATCAAGCTATTATTCTGGTGCCCAAAGGTATCGCTCTGCTAGTTTATTATATGTTTTTCATTTATGTGAACAGGTTTTACAATATTCTCACCCGATAATATCACATTATCGTGCCGTCTGCGTACTGCACCAATGAGGTCACTTTCGACATCGCCATTACAATATACGTGTTTCTGAGCGTCACTTGAAGGGCAGCCACACAAATATACGTGAGAGCTTCTCTCTTTTGGGATTTTACGCAGAGTCGAATTATAGTTTTGTACAGACGTTTCGGAACAACCATCTTCAAGGGTCAAGCAATCCAAGTGTCCTTCTTCTTGGATTGCTGGACCTTTGAAGGAACCAAGTTGTCCCGAAACGACCTGTAAGAAATTACCACTGTACGCTGCGTAAAATGCCAAAAGAGCGCAATTTCATTTATACCACGGCGCAGCCCTAAAATCACAAATATATATGTGTTTATGAGTGCCACTTGGGTCAATGTCACAGGTACGTACTGGTCGATCAGTGTCGCCTGCGGCACCAGCACGTAATTATACGTGTTTTTCAGTGCTGGTGTTCTACCAGAGGTACGCACGTGCCACTCACTGCCAACTGGTACACCACCACGCCATGTATCCTTCAGCTCAACTCTAGGGACCGTCGTAAGTACATGCTTCTCATGCGCCTACTGGAGTGCATCAAGCTTAATAATGTATGTCCAACTTTCAAATTAGCAACCTGGAGCAGCGACTCATTACTTGACGTCTGGAATGTAACCAGACAGAACTTCCAGAATACTGGTAACATTGGCTGAGGTGCCATTTGAGTTTGTGAAGCCAGTTTCCTCTGGAATACCACACCGTGCGATCAGTACAACACTAACACTACCATCAGGGTTGACTTATTCGTCTACCCTGATGCTAAATCCAGCAGGTCGTGGAAACGTCGGTATGTATCTACAAAACTTCACGGTCTCACATCCCTGGGAGAGAATTATTCTCAAATTTTTCATGGCTTTCCTCATTCTCCTATGGCGAAGGTCGGACTAGCTTGCCTAGGAATGTAAATACCACGACCGGCTTCACACAGACCCATTCTGAATTCACGATATTTTTCCCATCTCATTAAACAATAATGCACTCTCAGACGATACATCATCGATGGCAGGACGATCTGTCAAGGTAAAATGGAAAAGAATTTGGAAGGATATGGTCATGACCTCAAGCAGATACTATCCAGGCACCTGTGTGAAGGCCGTAAGGCGGTCCACGTACGGTCAGTCAATAACGCTGGTGTTCGCAACGAGATTCCAACCAGAAGCATGCCGAATAGAAGACAATAGGTTTATTCCTACACCAGCCTGCTGGATAAAAGTGCTGTTAAATAATCTGAGAAATTATACATAATTGCATGTGTTTCATGCTCAGTTTCTCTCTCTGTTTTTACCCTGTACCTTTGTCTATCTCATTACTGTGAATACTTATGCCCTTCTGTGTGTATTCTTAACCACATTTGCGTCTTTACTTCTTCCCCTATACCGCCCTCAATATCAGTCTGTTCGCATTCCTGTGTAGACCAACCTGTACCTTTGTTCTCCCCTATGAATACGTGCATCCATAATACATATAATGTAGTACTTTTATGTACTTATGTACCAATATATCATTTATTTAATGAGGTTATTAGGCACACAGCAAGCTTACTTCGTCAGTGCGATTAAATCCAGTATAAGATGAGTGAAACATGTAGCATACATGGGGAAATATAAAATGTATACGAAATATAAGCCAGTATATCCATGCAAAACGACCTATTTGAATACCTAGATATGAATAATATTTCAACATTAAAATTAAACTTCAAGCGATACAGACGACAAAAAAATACTTCTATTTAAATCGCTCAAGACTCATTCCGGTGAAAGACTTTCACAAACGTGAAATTTTTACTTCCATTAAATCAAGTAACATTTTACCCAGCTAGGTAAGTGTTAGGCTTCCTAACAAGATTCTGTAAAATTTGGTTGTTTTTATTTTGTTTCACAGAACTTCGAACAGTCGCTTGGAGACTGCAGGAAATGTTTTACCTCGAAGAAGGAAATTGACAAATCATTAAACTGAAATTTGAAATTTAAAAAAATGCACAGTTAAACTCTCTGCACCATTAATTAATTTCACTCTACCAAGATATTATGATTCCATTAGTTACACACAATAGGTCCAATGTTTAGTTCGCTGGTAGAAGACAAAATTTAGTACCCTCAGTCATGTTAGGTGCGGCGAACTTGCAACATATCTGTTAACAAGAAAAATTATTCGGAAAACGAAAATGACCAACGACAATGCAATCATTTTCTTTATGGTGGGCCTATCTAGACACACTTTTTCATAACAGCATGCACACACTAATGAAGGCAGCTTCATAAACAAAGTCAAAGCCTTCTAGTAGTTATATCTTCGCCAGAAATATAAATGAATTCATTTACCTGCTATACTTTACAACGAGCTGAGACGTAACGTGTTCTGTCAAAACCACTTCAGATTTAAAACACACACACACACACAAACCAACTGACGAATGAAATAACTTACAATATTAATATTTTTAATCTGAGATGTATACTCCAACAACGCCAAAAGAAATATTCTGCCGTTAAAATAAGCGGCAAAACTGGCTTTAGGGCGCTGCCTGGACCTAAAGCACTTAACTTCATTTGGTAAGGGAGGCAGAGGGGAAAGTTTAGAGCCCGTAACAGCTTCTTAATTGACGGATCCATTTAGAAGCGTCGTACATACAGACACCTACTGCCAATAATTCAGTTGTTTTGTTAGTCTACAATCCTGACCCGTAGAAGGGGAAAGCTTTTAGCAGTGGCTGGCTGTTATGGCAAAGAAACCTTTGTAAAGTGGTAATCTGCTATCCGCCATGATACAAGCCTGCCAACTTTACAACCTTGTTTATTGTTCGCTTATATGAATATAACGACTTCAGACAAATTACACAGCAGACTGCACTGGAAGGTGCTTTCTGTATGTTTGCCTACCTGTCCTTCCAAAAGAAAAATAGCTTTTCAAAACGAGTGAAGTACAATTTAAATACTCATGTGATTATCCAACCGCTATCCTTCCGTTACACTTTTTATAGTCAGAAAAGACTTAGGAGTATATTGATATGTAAAGGTAAAGTACACCCTAGAACAGGCCACGAAGGCCCAGTGGGGGAGTAGAGGTATAGTTCTACTCTTTCTTTAACATCTGCACTAGATGGGGTGGGTGGGCGACGCCACGCCCCGGCCGCTTCATCCCCGGGAAAGAGACCCAGTACTCCTTCCACAGGAGGCTGATTGGACCCCAGGGCCGGTCTGGACGGGTGCGGAAAAACTCGCCCCCACCGGGATTCGATCTCCGGACTCTCCAGGCCGTAGCGAGTCGCTATACCGACTGAGTTACCCCGGTCAGTAAATTACTATTTATGAAGAAGTTATAAACTATGTACAGGGTGTTTCAGGAGGAATAGTAAACATTTTAGGAGGTAGTAGTATGGGCTATTCCGAGCTAATAAGTTCATATAAACGTGTGTCCAATTTTCAATAGGTGTGAAGATACAGAAGTTTGAATTTGGTGCGTACAGATCAGATTTTTGTCTGTGGGGATGGACGAAAAGCGAAGTCTACAAAGAAAATGTAAACACAAGTGACGAATTGGTCGCTCGCATTATGAATAGTGCTGCCCTCATAAAGCAAGACGACCTCAGGACAGCTACACGTACTATTGCCAAGAGGGTTAAAAAGTGCAATGAAGTCGACTGTGGGATTTTTGAACATTTACTTTGAATGTTGTAATTTTATTGAGATAATTTACATAACCAATAAATGCAATCAATACGTCATTTGTCTTTCCTTCATACATCTTGTGAGGCTTTTTATCCGTAACATTCAAACAGCTGTATCTCCACACCCATTGAAAATTGGACACATGTTTATATGACCTTATTTACTCGAAATAGTCCATACTACCACCTCATAAAATATTCACTATTCCTCCTGAAACACACTGTATAAAGAGGAGCCAGCATATCGTAATAAAGTGTAGAAACTAGGCTACGGGTTGGATGATACAGGGTTCGATAGCCAGCAGGGGTAGGAGATGTTTTCTTCTCCAGAACGTCTAGATCAGTTCTGGCGTTCACTCATCCCCCTGCTCAAAGCGTGCCAGTGACATTTCTGCTGGGGTTAAAGTTACAGAAGTACGAATTTAACCACTCAGCTCCATCTAGTACCGAGGTTAAGAATGAGTGGATTCATATAACTGTAACCCCCATACGCCTTCACGGCATGAACAGTGAAAACTGTACCTTTACTTTTATAGAAAAGGTAAGAATATAGCTAGTGATAAGAGGAGGCGGCAAGACTATGCTCTACACTTTATCAGGAGGCACTTGTTTCTAATCTTGGTCTGATTACTGCCTTTGCGAATATGAGAGTCTTTCTGCTTTTCCCGAGTCTCGTCAAGCTAACAGTTCATACAATGAGAATGGATCCATTTCCAGTCCTTACCTAACCAAATTTCTAAAGATCTTTCAGTTCCATATCGTCGTTGAAGTATAAAATTAAATCAATTTAAGACTTAATCCTTTAGATCCAAAACGTATTTTTTTATTTAAAGACCCAGGTATTGCTGCGCAGTGAACACTCACCGTTTAAGTTACAAAAAACAAATCAGTTAATGCTGTACAGAAAAAAAGTTTCCGGATGTTCTCAGATCCACACAAAAATCCACTCTGTCAGCACACAGTAGACTTTCTGAAGGTAAAAAATGATGGTAAACAGAGTAACCGCTAGGTTTTAAAATGGTTAAATGTAATGTCAGCTGGATCAAGAGTTGAGCTCAATGATCTATTTTGACACAATCAGAACCTCCAGCTGTCGATTTCGTACTTACTAGTACTACATACTACTACTGAAACAGTTTTCAGTTACTTCAAAAGGTGTAGCTAGATAATCCCATAAAGTCTAATTTCCTACTGCACAAACTTACTTCTAGTCCTATAAATATACCGTTATTAATATTCTCCATTTTACTGTTGCGAACAAATTATGCTAGAGATTAAGCAAAAAACTTTTTCGGGAAAATTCTGAAACTCTCTCACCATCATCATGTTTGTGACCGTTCACGTCCGAATTCAATGTGACGACATTTTTATCTCTTCCACTTTCAAATTTGAAGCGCCCAACCCCAAGGGCTTATCAGATATCAGCAACATACCCAAAGTTACAGAAGATTTTTAAATTCTTGCCGTTGTGTTATTTTACATTGCAAGGAATGCCTTAAAAAGAGTATAATTTTAACACATTATTTCATGACACTACACAGAAAGTGCACTAGCCTTATTTATTAAAACCAACCAATTGCACATATTTGTCAAACCATTAAAATGAAATGCACTAGCCTTATTGACACCCAAATATTCGCCGTCCGCGATGCTATTTATGCTGTTTGCTAGAAACTAAAAACTAAAACCGCTGGGTCATCATCAACTGGTACGCTGATCAAAACAACTTTCGTAAAATTCGGTCAAATGTTTCATAACTGGACTGAGGTACATGAAGGACACACACAAACCGGGATATCAACCCACTTTCTTCACTTATGGAATTTAAATCAGGCTACAAACCAAAGACATGTCCTGAAGAAAGAAGTTGAATGAAACTGAGTTATACGTGCCCAACAGTGGGCTTCATATTAGCAGTTTTGAACGTTGGGATTATGTTCTAGAAAGTTTAGTTTCAATCGTAAGCACTTTATTTTTCAGAGAAATATTTTTAAAGGCTTGCGATAGGTAAAAACTGATATGCTGACACGTTAAGATGGGTATTCTAGACAACATACGCGCGGACACATACAAATAAATTTTGCCGAACAAATTACTAGTATCGTTGTATATGAATTCGAAAGATCTAGGCAAAAAAAAAATCGCTTTAAATGAAGTCGTGAAGAATGTATTTTATTGCATATACTGCCTGATAATGCCACCTGTTGGCTAGAATATACAACAGTAATGCTTCATATTGTTTCTCGCTTGTTCAATACTGGTAGTGAAACCTTCGTTCCTGGCCCCACAAATCAATAGTGTGTCTACTCAACCAACCCACCCGCACAAAGAGTGTAAACGATAGCATTAAAAGCACATGAAAGAAAATAAAGAAAAAAAGAAAGGCCGAAACAAATCAAAGTATGTGTAAGCTTACTGTAATCCGCATTCCGTGCAAGAGACTGAATACACAGTATTTAATCTGGTAACTTATTTACAATTTATTATTGCAGACTGTGCAATTTGTTGGATTATATACTACATGCAATGTATGTGTATCAGTGTTCAAGAAATACTGCACTTCAAATCCGACAGCAAAATGTCTTTTCTGACGATTCAAGCCTTCTGGATGGGAACGTCGTCTTGTTGGGCTACTGGGCTCTGATGATGAAGGCACTACCATCAGTATGGCAATATATGTGCATGGCACTTACCGTCAAACACAACTATTTTATTGCTTAATTATTGTAATGTTTACAACTACATGTTTCGGCTCTATTCCTGGGCCATCATCAGGTTGTATCACGACCTAGAGTAGGCTATACTATATGCTACTTATTGGTAATGGGTGTTTTGGAGAGTTCTCCATCCTTCGAATTGTCAGCAACTATTTACAATCCGATATGGCACAACATCCTAGGAGACTCGAAGTATCAGCAACATCACTGTAAGAACGTCTGATCTCACATTGTTCAGACCCTTTCCTTTAGTAGGCTGTGTATGTATACAGGCCTACAATCACTACCCTACTGAAGTTCGAAAGTGACGTGCATGCGCCTTTTCAGCCAAGCCATCTGTCTTCCCAAACACGCGACCCTTGGTCTCATCACTGGGATCTCACATGCCATGGTTCAGAAAAAGTCGACCCCCACCACAAACAGCAATACAGGGCATACTCTCTTCTTTTGATGTCAGCTGTGTCAACCGCCATTGTAAAACTGGGAAAGGTTACTACGTGAATTCCGCTGTGTCTGGCAGAAGCAGAGCAACACGCGGACACTATATTCAAAGTTCCAGAAAGAAACGACTACAAAAGGAAATAACCGATCTAGAAACTGCAAAAGTTTTATACCGTGAGGGACGTACGATTATGACGTATTTTTCGAAAGAAATTGAGAAAAGTGAAAAGATAAACTCAGAATTAATGGTGTTTTGTGCTCGATAAAAATCTTGTGCTGCATTCTTATTAGACGCTTTCGTAAAATTGTGAAAACGTCTGTCCGTCTGTCCGTCCGCATGGAACAACTCGGCTCTCACTGGACTAATTTTCATGAAATTTTATGGTTGAAAATTTTTTCTGTCAAGAATCTGTCAAGTAGGTTCAAATTTCGTTACAATCTGACACGAATAGCGGGAACTGTACATGAAGACCTAAGTAGATTTATAATAATATTGCGCTGAATTCTTCTTCGAATGAAAACTGTTCAGATAAAATTACAGAGAAAATCAAAACACAGATTTTGTCTTGAGTAACACTTTTCCGAAAATCGTAACATTTATGAGATGATGTGGAAAAACATGATATAGTCACCAACAAGCGTTACGCGAACCCGCCTCAGCGTTACTTTATACCTATATTGTATTGTTATTATTATTATTATTATTATATTTTTACTGCAACAAGTACACCAGATGTGATTTGTTTTTATTATCTCTTTGTGCGCATTTTATTCTGTAGTTTATTGGAGGATGTATTTTTCTTGGGGGGGGGGGGGGGGGTGTTCTTTTTTTTTTTTTTTTTTTGCCCCCCCCGCTGTTGGGTGCGCACACCAACGAAAGGGGGGTGAGATAAATAAAAAAATTTTTAAACAT
>Ga0123354_10014228_pt1 | contig 12389 bp, 5 predicted proteins | sample TergutLab28metaG_2_FD_97872 | JGI IMG/M metagenome (GOLD analysis project Ga0123354, IMG submission 97872) | Labiotermes labralis P4 segment gut microbial communities from Petit-Saut dam, French Guiana - Lab288 P4 | ecosystem: Host-associated > Arthropoda: Insects > Digestive system > Gut ... | reverse complement strand
TTCAGGAGCTTGCGACTACTTGTTGCCTTGTGTAGGCTGACTTGAGGCGTGCTGGTGTTATGTAGCGGGATTGTCTGTTGGTGATGTGGTATCCGAGTGTAGGCTGAACCACTACTGAGTGGTTCAGCCTACACTCGGATACCACATCACCAACAGACAATCCCGCTACATAACACCAGCACGCCTCAAGTCAGCCTACACAAGGCAACAAGTAGTCGCAAGCTCCTGAAGATGGACGTATTAACGTCTGAAACATGTTGAGCAGTAGATAATAAAGTAAGTGTCATCTAGTTGGTCAACCTTTATTCAAATATCAAGATGATGCACGGTCCAAAACGCATAAGAATTTCTGTCTCCAAAAGTGAGAAACAATTAAATTTCACAATTTTTCGGACTAACTTCATCTAATTAAAGCCCTTTTCTATCCTAAATTTTGAACCCATAAATTAGACCCTATTCTATCCGTCTCACATATCCCCACACGTCCTTCACTACACAAATGCATTTGTAATTCCGCGGGTTAAGGATCCATTTCAGCAGCTAGCAGCCCCTCAGCTGGCCAGCAAATTATCTGCCTTTTATGAAACTAAAAGTTTCATTATTGTGTTAACAAGTAACCGCCGCCAACAAAAATTTTTGTAACAGTACTTAAGTGGGGCATAGAAAGAGGTTAATATTCTAAATGCTTTTTGTAAAGTAATTAATGGTTTGTTTGGTTAATTGAAAAATTAAATTTATAACATTTCTGATTTAATTCTATGTCTTTACAGTTGTAATTTTTATACTATAATACATAGGAATCATCATCATCATCATCCAGGGTACAAGAATCATTTGTATCATTTTTTTTAATACTGCTGGTAAAAGTACCATAGTACTTTTCAAAAATTGCTACTTGTTTTTGAGTTTCGGTTAGTGCTGTAGTAATTACTGCAGGCTGCTTTTGGTTGCTTAACATAGGAAACCAGATATCCAAACATTCTCGATGAGCGTGCTGTGGTGAGAACTAAAGCGATAGGTTTGAAGCCCACGCATTTTGTACAGCTTTTTGAAGTGCGAGGAGGATGAGGACGAGGAGAAAGAAGAAGAAGTGGATGTACTGAGAGACACTACATTTATTACAGGAGAAAGGGAAAGCTTAACGGCACTGTAGTTTCCCAGGCAATGCCCGCTCTTTATTCTGATAAAGATGGGTTGGGGGAAGGGACAGCCCTTCGTGAAATGAAGGTAAATTCAGAAAAAAAGAATTAAGTATTCAGTTCGTGTCCGACATTACCACAGACACTCTCTGTTATAAAGACCAACCGGTTAATGCCGTATAAGAAAATTATCGGTGTTTGTTCTGAGAACACACAAATAAATTACTGTGGGAGGGAGCGATTCTTAAAGTAACGTACGCAAAACAGACTTAGTATCGTAAGGAATTTAAAGGAATGTTTCATATCTGAAAAGAAAATAAGGAAGTTTACACAATGTGTTGCGGTGAACCGCGAGGCACTTCAGTACAAGAAATAGGTAGACGCACGCCTGGATGTTGCAGCGCTGTTAAACATTAATACCATAATTTTCAGTCTCCGTGTTTGATGAGAATACCAGCTGTGTTACCACTGCGCAGTACAGCACATCTAAAAGTAACTAAAACACAAGCAAATCCGGCCAGACTTCATTCAGCGTACTTTACTAGTATGCAGTGTACGGTCATACAAATACACTAACATAATTTGAAGTCCACGTGACCGTGCATCATGATAAATTTGTATATTAAAACCAACTAGATGCACTAATTTCTGAAATTTATTCTTGAAATGAAACTCTACATGTTCCGGAGAGTTCCTCTGTCCATCATCAGGAGTTTTTCACTGTACACACAGCAATGGCATATGTCATACAGGTTTGCTGACAGCTTGCGAGCAGGATCAGGACAAAATAATTTCAAAAGTATTTAGAAGTTTTAAGATTTAACTACAGATTTTTACTAACTTTCTACATACGTATAGCCACAACTAAGTGAAGCGATTACCATTTCGTGAGTCGAAGTTTACGTACAATCCCTGTGGGTGGAAGTGTGTGGTCTGTGTTATCGGCCATCCTGTCACATAACTGGCGTCGTGTCCCGGGAAATCGTATTAATTTTATGGTCTCCAGTGCTTTGCTTCAGAGCTCAGCACAGCTGATAAGCCCTCTGTGAAGATTTTCTAAGATATAAACAGAATGAGTGCCCATCCCGGTGGCTGCGAGTTCTTAGTCGTGAGTCTACGGCCCTCAGCTTGCTGGCAATGCGGTTTCGAATCCCACCGATTCATGGATCCCTCGTACAGAGGAGTCCAACCATGTGTGTATCAGTGGGTATGGTCAGGTATAAAAATAACTATTTACACCACGAAGGAGTGAGTAGGAGAAGACAGAAAAAGAAAAAAAATGTTTAAGTTGTTTAATTAGGACATTAAATGCCTTTTAAACCTGTTTCCTGACGGGATCTCGCGTGATTTTGATATGCCTACACCAAATTTCATATTCTGTCCGTACCTAACGGTTCATTGATGGTTTTCACTAATGATGTCACAAACTATCCAAAACGTTCGATCACATTTCCTGTTTAGGAATATGTAACAAGGTGGCGAAGTGGCGCTCAAGGCGCGCCGCTGTGATGGGAACTGTAATTGGTCAGTGACAAAATAGTCACTGTTTATAATTTCCTTTCGGAAAGTAAGTAGTTCAGAGCAGATTCGTATCTTTCATTACGTGGGGGTAAATCTCTCATAAAAGCGTCTTTAGTTTTATTCGAGTTTTGAAATAAAGCTGTATTTGTTAAACAGTGACATATGTATACCTGCATATACCTGCCTGGAACTTGTTCAGTCACCAATTCCTAGGCTAGAGGCACACATGCATAGGCCGAGCCATTCCCAACACATCGAAAAAAATCGTAAGCAGTTTATTACGACTGCGACGTTCCGTGTTCATATTTGTTTTTATTGATGAAACTAAACTCAAATGTTTATATTTTTCAGCATGGTTGCTATATTATTATAAAAATTACCATTTACACTAAGGATAATATAAATACACTTCTTCACAAATATGGACACACGGATCAGTTATAAATAAGATTCACAAACACCATCCAATATTCGGTTTATACGAGATAAAAATACGAAATTTGTGCCCGGTAACATATACCATAAATTTGTGACAAGGCCATACATACGTACATACGTACTTTTTAATTTTAACACAGTTCAACCTAAGAGGTATGTTATTATGTGTCATCTTTAATTTCAGTTTCATTTCAGCTATTCACACAACTCTTATTGTAGTGTATCACAGGCAATATGATCACTCAAGTTTTTAACAGAATTATGAGGTGTGCCATTCCCGTTGTGTGTTTGAACTATATGGTGAGGTAAATTCAGTCAAAAACACAACTATAAATATATGGCTATGTGATGGTGTTTATTAGCAATGGAAAAACTACATGTTTCGGCCTCTAACGGCCATCTTCAGATTTGGACAACTTTCTTGCTAAAAGAGTTTTATATAATATGCTTAAGCCGCGTGGTAACCCACACCCAGCTACATACAAATTCATTGCCCCAACAGACATCCCACCAAACTTAGCATAACAAAAGCACGTAAAATCATGATGAGATCTCAACATCACCACGCGGTTTAGGCATATTATATAAAACTCTTTTAGCAAGAAAGTTGTCCAAATCTGAAGATGGCCGTTATAGGCCGAAACATGTAGTTTTTCCATTGCCAGTAAACACCATCACTTAGCCATATATTTATAGTTGTGTTTTTGACTGAATTTACCTCACCATATAATTTTAACTGAATTTTAACACTGGTGTAAGTTTTATGGGATCCCATACGACACTGAATGTAATTTGCACTACATGTAGGACTAACCTGTTTCAAATTGATTGTAAGGATGGCCTGATGATGGTCTAATGACCGAAAATTGTCGCCAATACAATAAAATATTGTTGTGTTTGACTGAAGTACATAAATGTATTATTGTTTTTCAGCACTATAACACAACGGGATGTCCTCTACAAAAGTATGTAATAAAGACAGCTAAATTTTAAGCTTGATATGGGGTAAGTACAAAACGAAATCTCGGGTTTCGTAAATGCTACATACGTTCTTGACTAATTAAGAGACTCGTAGAATTTTAAGACGTACCGCTGAAGAAGTAGTAGTCAGTCTGGCTGCAAAGTAGAGAGAAACCTCTCTTATAAGCCATCTGTAAATAACGGAAACTTGACGTTGGCGGAAATACTTTACAGTCCCGAATTTCTGGGATCCAGAGGATTCAAACTCCATGTATCTGTACGAAACAAAACCTGCGTGGAAAGGAAAAAAAGTGTCGGCCCTCGTTGTTCCGTTACAGGCAGGTTTTACTGAAGTTGTTGTGGTAATGAAATATGTATATTTATATATCTCTGTGGGAGTCCATGTTAAATAGTAGACTCTTGTTTCTTATGGGTATCCGGGATTCGATTCCCGGTCTCGTTTCCAGCTATCATCAGTTTTCTGCGATTATCGCCAGTTCTTCCAAGGAAACCGTTATTTAATTCCATCATCTTCAATGCAGCGTATAAAGCTATGTCAAATAAACGAACGTACGTGGTACCTTCACTCACAGGTTAAATTAGATGAAGCTTAATATTATAATTTGTGTGAAATGATGGGTGTTCGGCATGTTGATATTATTTATGTACTGAAATAAAATACAGAAGAATGGCGTAGCAGGCAGTTCTATAAAACCCCGCTGTGTGTCCGAAATATTATTTACGACAGGGACCAGCAGTGGGATATTTTGAAAATGGCCATGTGCTTTCAGGTTTTATAAAATTCGACTAATTTCTTGGCTATTTGAATGACTAGCGGTGACTAGTACCGTTACAAGAATGTTTTTATTCTGTAAAAGTACCTAAAATTGATGGTATTAATTGAAATAAAGGAGGATGACATGAATACATACACTCACACACACACACTCACACACACACACACACACACACACACACCCACACACACACACACACACACCCACACACACACACACACACACTTATTTGTAAATCATTGGAAGCAGGATTATCATATATTAAGTGTACGTAAAAACTGAGATTCTACCTCAGAGTATGCTCTCACAATATTCATTGCACAGACCACCGGGGCAATACTTATTTTTTAGAAATAATTAAAGGTTAGTACGGGAAGCGTAGGAAATACACAAACACATTTTATGGACAAATTGGAGAATCCTTCACTGCTAAAACGCGTGGTGCATATGATCTTTGCGCTAAAAATGATTAAGAATAATATGATTTCAATTGCTTTAGGACAGTTCGGAATTGTAGAACATATTCTACAAGCACCACAGGTAGATAGCGTCACTATTAGCGCGATAATCTTTGGTAAGCGTCATAGAAAGTGCAAGGTTTCCTAATCCACAAACCCACAATCGTTACGTCAGAACTTTGTAAACACGAGTCTTTACTACAAAACATGGCTTCGCTGAAAATGTCAGATGTTCTTTCCATTAAGTTTTACTTCAGAGGGAGGACTTCAAATCGGAAGTTAGTTCACGTTTCCTGGCTTCAGCAAGTTGGAGCGAACCAATATGACTTTTAAATCCGCAGCCAAGAAGCAAAGGAAGGTTCTGTCTACACTTGCGTTCCATTCTGTATGCAGCGCGTGGTCGAGGATTATCCATATTCAAGTAACACTTGAATATGAAATCTGCGGTTGCACTTTATAAGCATCTAAAGTCCCATGACGTAAAGCTGACGTAGCTGTAATTCCAACTGCTTCTTCTGGAATATCTATGCTGGAAGTACAAAAGTTATTGCTTGTAACTGTCCAACCCGGTTTGCAACAGATATCAGGGACTGATGCTCAAGAAGTGCGGCGGATTGGCGCTGTAAGGATGGCGAAGATATAAGATTTGGATCATTACTGAAACTGCAGGCGAGTGCTGATATTGCTGCAGTGAGAGAAGTGAGCTGTAGGTGGGCTTGAGAGCAGGAGTTTGGAGTTTGTCAAAATGTTATTGATGCTGTAACGCCAAAGACGTCCTGATGGACTGGGAAAGTAGCGCACACTCGGGAGGTGAAAACAAATAGGAGAAAACTGAAACATTCCTGTTTTGAAGGGTGTATTTTGGGTAAGAATTTACTGCCAATATTTCTATGTGGAATAACATTATTTTGATGATTGACACGTCTGAAGTTTAGCTGTTTATATAATGATTACGATGATGATGATGATAATAATAATAATAATAATGTTAGCCGGTGTAGCGTAGTCGGTATAGCGACTCGCTGCGGGCTGGATGATCCGGTGATCTAATCCCTGTAGGGGCGAGGATTTTTGCACTCGTTCAGACCGACCCTGGGGCCCACCCAGCCTTCTGCACGATAGCTACCGCCGGGCCAACCACATCCACCTAGTGCCGAGGTGAAAAGAAATAAAGGAGTTATACCTCCACTCCCCGTCTGGACCTTCATGGTCTGCACTATTGTCAACTTGTATAATAATAATAATAATAACAACAATAATAATAATGTCTAACAAGACTTAACCTGCACCCGAATACATATATACAACTGCAAAAATTTGTAATTCTTGGCACATGTTCAATTGTAAGAAATTTTTTTAAACTACAAATAAGACCACCGAGCCTAATCCTGTTGATTGTTACATCCCAGGATAGGTGAATATTTCCCAGCCAAAGCTGAGAAGTGATAAATTACATAATAATAATAATGAGATTAGAAGAAGAATTAAAGAAATAATAAAACTATTCTTGGCACAGGAGGCGAATAATCTTACAGCTTCTCCAGTTAAGCCATTTCATGTCGACCTCACATTCGTCGTCGCAATCTGTTCTCTCCTGACATACCCAAAGTATACATTAAGTAAATATAATGGATGTAATAAATTACCCAAATAGCGAATGAATGTACATTTCAAATATACTTTTTAATTTAATTTCGTGCACTATGATTATGTGCATTGTAGCTGTGCTGAAGTTAAGGAAGCAATTTATATTCTTTAAAAAAACAAAGAGCTCCAGGAAAAGAAATTTTCTTGGGACAATTTCCACGTTATCTTTTCCTTAGAGCAGTATATTTGGAATATTTTATAGCCTCTGGTATTCTACAACCAATTCAGTGTCAGAACAGAAGTATAAACGGCGGCGGGGATCCTAAATTACCTGATGTACTGTATACACGCTTCCTATGTAGACTGTAAAGTAGGAATCCCACTTAAAGGAAAAGTCTAATGTTTCATAACAGTGAAACTCCATTTACTTCAACATCCAGTAATATAAGAAGATTATAATCAATAAATGATGAGAAGTAAGCAGTGAAAGTACGTTTCACCTAGTGCCTTTTTACTTAATGCTAAACGCTAAGAAAATTGCACCATTGCAGGAAATTTAAGGTTTCGCTGAAAGAGACTAAGAATAGTCATTATTTTAATATTGGGGTATTTTTCATTGTGACGCAGTGTTGGTCTGTTGATTGAATGAATATTCCTTCGACCTCAAACCATGTTTCTCCTAAACTTTGACAACCGCAGCATAATGACGCATATCACACACAGCTACGCCTTACTGGCTTCTTTTATAGACGATTTCTAAATATGTGTGCCTATATACAGAGTGGGTCAAAAGTAGGTATACAATATAGAGTATAGCAACTTCTGTGTACCTACTTTTGGCCCACTCTGTATAATATACTACAGTTTATTTGAGGGCACAATTTTCGTACTGATTTTGTCTGTCTGAAGTTCCACATGCTCCTCCAACTACCTCAGACTCCAGGTTATCTAGTCTAAATGTCTCCGAGTCATCGGTAACCATCCCCGAAATACCCCCACTTCCCATCTGCACAACTTTCTAACCATCGAACCCATCCCTTTCTCATCCACCAGCTTACTGTCAAATTTTTTTGCTCATTACCCCTTACACCCCAACCCCCTAGTCCAACAAACAGGGAATTATACTCTAACCAACCTGACTAATTTGTAAAAAAAATATAAACATAAACGTAGAAGCATATACTGCTTTTTTTGGTTTACCGGATGTCGCAGTGAATTTTTTTTTTTGTTCATAATTTTTCAGTGTCGTTATTTGCACATTTGCTTATACACATATTATTCAGTTCCACTTCTACCATAGTAAATATTTATTCAAACTGGTTGCAGGAAAAATTTTGTAATTTATCCTTGTAAACACTCTATATACTCTGTGCAATAAATCTCTTTAAAAGAAACTGATTTTTTTTGTAAGAATACGTTGTAAATTTTGAGGTTGTTTATCATAATTTTCTCTTGTATATCAACAGCTATTATCTTCTTCTGTACATTCAATGATGTTTATTAGTACAGCCGAAAAGTATTGTTGTCGATATTGTTTAAAATGCGTTTTGTGTTGGCGGATTAATTGTAAGTTTTGTTAGAAATGGAAGTACTTCATTTCTTGGCGCTGCAGATTACTAAAATTACAATCGTGAGTGGTAAATTAATGAAATATGATTATGGAGAATTGGTGCATTGATAATGATAGGGGGAAACCCGACGTACTGTGTGACAAACCTGCACTAGAGCCACGCCTTTCACCACAAATCCCACGTAGACTGACGCCGGTGTCGAACCCAATATTTCGCGGTGAGTGGCCGTCATCTAAACCCCGGAACAATGGTACAGCCGTAAAAGTTTGTGCCTACCAGATTCCACGACGTCATATCCTACGAAGAATGCGAACCTAACATTCTCTGCGGTGAGAGTCAATGAGATTATGTCTTAAGAGTGAAAAGAACAACGTTGAAATAAATTACATTCACTTTATTGACTCTTATTTACAAGGTGGCACGCGGTGATGCAGTCGGTTGAGGCACCGCGCTACAAGTTGGGTGGGTGCGAGTTCGATTCCTGCTGGTAAAATTTGATTTTTTTTTTATTAACGTAATCTTCCGACGGACTTCCTGGGTTTTAAAGGCCTTCGGTGCGTAGTCTGACAACCTGACCACCTTTAGGGCCTGTCCAGGTATTTCTTGTTTTACATTTTGCTTTCACACGCAAGTTATTTGTATAGACTATTAGTAATAGGCGTATGTACCAGGTTCACTGTTGACATGTTAGAGGAATCCACAGACCACATCTAACATATGACTATGTAAATCATGCTGCCTGACTTCAAATGAAAAATTTCTCCCTTACTTGAGTTCTCATTTTTTTATGTCGCTAATTTCCTCTCAAGTATATATGGTGTATTGTTTAATGATGACAGGTTGGCCGAAACGTGCAGTTAAAATACTAAATTCTGAAAACAAAAACCCATTTTAGTGTTGATAGACGGATTTTCACCAATACAGCTTAAATATTATCAAACGGGAAGTTTAGAGTAACAGTTAGTTCGCTTTGCTTAGTATTAATATACCTGACATTCGCAACAGATTTCAAGTATTGTGGGGTGTGGATGTGGAGTGGTATCTCTCGCTATAAGAGTCCAGACCTTGCCCCTTCTAGATACGGTTGTAAATATTCAGGTCACTTTTATTAAGTAGCTTAGGAACTATTAGTTTCCTAAAGGCTTTGTTCTGTGTAGTGACTATACTATTTTCCTGAAATGTCAATTGTCTGTGATTTCGAAACGCCAACAAAGTTTCGGAAACTGGAACCCATTCCAACCGCCTGTAAGTACCTACAGAACTGCCGCACTCAGTCTGATCCGCTGGAACGAACACATTGCAGCCCCTGGTTTAATGATGTGTTTGCTCTTACTCATAATTAGCAAACTGCGGTAACGCAGGTCTACTCAATGTAATGCAGAACTGATACTGACAAAACTTCTGCAATTGCGTGGCTTACGTACTTTGCAGCTGGCTGGTATCGTGTGAAAAAAGTAAATTTCACCTTGCAACCTACAATGAAGGTGCAGACGTAGTGTAAAGGTATAGCTGTATTCCGTACTAACGTCGGCGCTATATGGGGGTAAGTGGTCAGCGCCACGCTCCGACCACTTTACGCCTGGGGATAGCGCCATTACCCATTGAGTAAGAAGCTGGGTGGACCCCAGTGCCAGTCTGGATCAATTTTGACGAAGAAAAAATCCCTTGCCCTCTCCGGGATTCGAGCACCAGACCGTCCAACCCGTAGAAAGTCGCTATTAGGACGACGCAACCCCCCACCTCCCTAACCCTCATATCATAGGCTTATGGTACGGATTTCTCTACCCGGCCTTGTAGTGGATTAGCAGGTTGGTAACGCGACGGACAATTCGCGGTCCGAATACCGGCAGAAGCAAGAGGTACTTCTCTTTACCGGAATTTTCAAACAGGCTCTGGGGTCCATCCAACCGCCTCCCTTTCGATGCGTGCCGAAAGCTCTTTTGGGAGGGGGGGGGGGAAGGTGGGAAGGCTGTTGTGGTCTGAAGCTGACTATTCGCCTCTAGTGACGAGTTTAGAATACGTGGAGTTGTTCATTCACTCCCCACCACACGCCATCATGACGTTTACAGGGACAACTTCAACTTCCTTCAACGAGCGTCTGGTTTCACGCTTTCGACCACAAGTGTCTGATTCTTGAACGAAGGACGTTTTGGTTATTGGATTTAGCTTTCATTTGTGCGCTCAGAGGAAGCATTAGATATTTATTATGTAATACAGCAGGAAGACTTCCCCAAAGACGCCAGAATTTCTCTCCAGTCGACGTCGCCGTCTTTGCCATGACATGATTACCGGCGAATGAAAAATGACATGCACTGACAATCAAAGCGACCGTAACTTATTCAACATTTTCTCTTTTCAAATTTGTTTTTTCTCCCTGTTTTGTTCATGGCTTGTGTGTGTGTGTGTGTGTGTGTGTGAATTTCAATCACTGAGTCACGTTGAAATTAGAATTTTCTTTCAACATGTTAATTTCCACGCGGATTATTAGCAATATCTGTGCGACGTCTTTGATCATATCGTAAATTTCTCCCGTTACAGGCCCGGTGTGTCCCAGAGGGTGGGTAGAGGTATAGCTCTACTCTTCCGTGACCGCGGCACTAGAACGGGTTGAGTGGTCAGCAGCACGCCCCGGCCGCAGTACCCAGTACCCATTGTACAGGAGGCTGGTTGGGCCTCAGGGCCGGTCTGAACGGGCGGAAAGTCTCGTCCCCACCGGGATTCGATCCCGGACCGTCCAGCCCGTACTCAGTCGCTATACCGACTGAGCTACCCGACCCACTGATAATATTGTGAAATCTGATAATTTTGCCAGAAAAGGTAAAGGTAAAGCTAAAGTTCACCCTAGAACAGGCCACGAAGGCCCAGTGGGGGAGCACTCTTCCTTCAACCTCGGAGCTAGATGGGGTGGGTGTTCAACGCCACTCCTCGGCCGCTTTACCTCCGGGAAAGACCCGGTGCCCATTGTATTGAGGAGGCTGGGTTGGCCCCACGGCCTGTCTGGACGGGTGCGGAAAATCTCGTCTCCCACCGGGATTCGATCCCCGGACCGTCCAGCATGTATCGAGTCGCTATACCGACAGCGCTCTCCCGGCCCCTATAATTTTTGCGAGTGCCGACCTTACTCTTTCTTATTATAACTTTACTTTGCCGAAAGCAGAATTCCCAAGGCCGAATTGGGTTTTAAACCTTTTACTTGTTTCCTGCCCTAAGGCCGAGTGTGTTACAAGCAGGAACTACGCCAAATCAAGCACTTAAACCCGCGGAAAACGACGCGTTTGAAACTTGTTCACTCTGGATGAAGACAAGCGTCTCCGTTCATTCAACATCTTTTCAGGACCGGTTTCTGCTTTTAATTCTGCACGAAAACAGGATGCTACTCACCGATGGGTATCTTATCCTTTGTGACTAATCTGCAGACTGTCGCGTGTAGTCTGGAACGTCAGTGTTGCCTAAGAGAACTTTTGGCTACGACATAGCTGTAATGAAATCTTGAATTGGATTGCTTCCATCCCGCTGTGTACAATGACAAATTTTTTAAAATTAAACCGTCTTTGCACAACACAATTGACAGTTGTATTCTAGAGCTGGTTACATCAGCGTCATGTTTCGGCCTTGCTTGGCCATCATCAGGCCTTATGATGGCCAAGCAAGGCCGAAACATGTTGCTGATGTACCCAGTTGTAGAATACAACTGTCAATTATGTTGTGCAAAGACGGTTTAATTCAATAAAATTTGTAGTGAAATCACCCTCTTAAATTTGAATAAAGAAATATGCTTCTGAACATGGAATACTAATTTATCTCTGTATTTAACCAACTTGATGCACAAAATTTTGTTTCACAATAAGTTTTATTTCATGCCTCTACATGTTTCGAGCACATGTGCTCATCATCAGGAGGTCAAAATTGCATTACACA
>Ga0123354_10014227_pt1 | contig 12389 bp, 7 predicted proteins | sample TergutLab28metaG_2_FD_97872 | JGI IMG/M metagenome (GOLD analysis project Ga0123354, IMG submission 97872) | Labiotermes labralis P4 segment gut microbial communities from Petit-Saut dam, French Guiana - Lab288 P4 | ecosystem: Host-associated > Arthropoda: Insects > Digestive system > Gut ... | reverse complement strand
CTTGCTTTGTATGGGTATTGTTAACATGATTGTTATATATTAATTATTGCTTACTGTAAGCTGAGGGTGACATGTATGTGTAATGCTTGACTCATGTAAGTTGGACTGTGCCCATGGCAAAGTGCGCCTTGTGACTGGATACTGTGATGAGGCATGCTCACGTGCGGCACAATGTCCAGTAACTGAGGACTCTGAACAGTAATTAACCCCAAAACTTTCCGTAAGTTTGGAGGCTTCAAGGAATCTGGGAGCGAACTGACGAGCAACTTAATCTCAAGACGCGTATCAGAACAGTCGTCGCATAATAACTACGGGTCCATCGCTGTTCTCCAGAGTCTCTCTCCTTATTGTAATTTGTTGACTAGTACTCAATAAACCCACACGAAGTTAGTCTGTGGAGTTGTTACTAGAATAAGGAACCTCCACCTCTGCGCCCTGACTGAGTAATGAACCTCGTTCCTACCGAGGGTAACATCCAAGATACACTCTCGACCGGGATCAGGCCTGTATTCAGCCGTATACAACAGTTAAGAATGAGTGAGCTATACCTCCATTCCATCATATGCCTTCATGGAATGCACAGGATCAACTTTACATTTGCTTTGGTGTTTTCAAGTTGTTTCATTTTGAACATATTTACAGTTTGCTCTCAATTCCATTTAACAGTCGCAGTAATGGTGGCTTCTCAGAATCAGTAGACTTATTTGTTTATGTTCCATTGTATTGGCATACATTATAGCTCCTGTCACAATTTCATGTCACTGGGTAGCAACACACTCTTTGTCCTCCCCACCACCACTTCAATTCCATGGCCACATCCTCCTTTTGCCTCATTCAACCAAAAATTTCAACTACAGTGTACACCAAAACACTGGAACATTTTCAGCACATGATGTGTCTAAATCTTGCAAGTCAAAATTATGTAGTAGTTACAGATTTTTAAAACCTTAACGTGAAAATACTGGAATCAGCTGCACAAAAATTTTGAGGCATATAGCACTGTGGCAGGAGCCAGGATAGCACTGCAAGTTGGCTAGGCCGGGGCAGTACATTAAAATCTATGATATCCAGCACCTTTACCACAGGGTTGCCAAATATCACAGTTTTCTGGATAGCAGAACATTATACCTGATGTATACTGTACCTATCATCTCCCTGAACAGAACTAATTAATTTGTAACTTGATATCCTGTCCTGTTGTCCTTCTTGCACTGTCTATGCCCTGTACATCACTACTACTATAACAAAATGAACATACAATATTAAAAAAACAGAACACCAATTTTTAACTATCTTAATGAAGTATTCCAGGCACTGCACTGTTACACACTGTACAACAGACAAATGAAATTAAGCAACTGATCATATCACACTATCTGACCACTACTCAGAGTAACTGCAGAAATGCAAGAGCTGGCTGAATTCCCAAAACAAGGGTCAGTGCTTCAGGTTAATGCAAGAGAGAAATATAATGGGATTCTTTGTCATTTTACTGGTTAATTCATATTGCTGGATCATCCAATGCCAGATAAAGTAGATTTTACTGTACAGATAAAGACATGCCATAAACTTATTCATTTCAAGTTATCAATATTTTCAGTGTCAAGGCATGTAGTTGATGTTTTTAGTTCAGTACAAGAACTTATTAATGTGGTTTATTATGTGAAATTTAAGGTTATTGTAGTGATGTCACTGAAGAAACAGTTCTTTTGGGTTGTTGTGCTGTGTTGACTAGTAAGTAGTTCTTCTTGGACTGCTTAACCCTGAAGATGTAGGCAATAGGACCCTTAAAAATGTTGGCAGCTGTTTACCAGTTGACATGCTGTAACAACTCCAGAGACTTGGATCTTCAGATGGTTTATAATTTTTATAACTGTTGTTGTATCATAAATAATATGGACATTCATAAATTAAAACTTACATGATCAGGTTTGGACGCCGCCCGTCTTTCTTTACATGTTTGGCAACCCTGATAGCTGGAAACTTGCTCTCTGCAGCTGCTCCAGATTTCTGGTCATGGGCGTTTTTCAGGTTCATTGTGGGCCTCACAGTGCCTGCAATATACCAGATCCCATTCATCATTTGTAAGTAAATTTGCAAATTTATGAGTTGAAAAACAAAAGTCCACTGGATAGTACAGTAACCTTTGAAATTTATTTTTGCAGCATTGGAGCTCGTGGGTCCTAACTATCGTTCGTTTGTAACAGTAATGACCTGTCTATACTACTCAGCAGGCCTTGTCCTGCTGGCTGGAGTTACCTACATGGTGCGGAACTGGATTGTTCTTACAATTGTTACTTCAGCTCCCTTTCTACTTTACTTCCTGTACTGGTGGTGAGTTAAGTAACAACTTAGAAAAAATTTGTATTTACCCTGTTTACTACCATCACTGGCACACTGTTTAAATCATACATATGGATGACAGATGATGTCAGCTAGAGTTGATGGTTTTTTTTTTTTTTAAGAATACAAATGAAATGTGAGTGAAACAATTCAAAGTAATTCTAAATTCATACAGAAATAATCTTTACAGCCCCCAGTTTCTTGTTTCTTGTAGTTTGTGTACTGTCCTAGAGATTTTGGTAGCATTCATAGAAGAATTTTGGACTCAGGGTCTGTAGTCACACATAGTTCTGTACATAGACAACTATGCATTGGCATGGTCTTGCTGGGGTCAAGAAGAAGTGAAATTATGCTCTGAACTGTTTGAATTTGTTTATTTATATTGAGTTAAGTTCCAATCTTACGGTGATAAATGAAACCCCATGTCCATAAAGTTTTGGTCACAAATTCAATGCAGTCATTCAGTCAGTCATTCCTTACAAACATTTAATCTGTTTTAATGGGATTTCACAAATAGAAAATAGACTAAGTTTGTTTTAAGCCACATTTGAATTATTCAGTTTGTTAAGAGCCACAAATGTAGTTTAGATGACTCTAAGCACAGTACAAAATTGAGTACATAGTTTTAAAACTTTGAAATGCTTTTATTTTGTTCATGGATGACACAACACAAGACTGCTGTGCAATGTTCCCCACCACTACGCTCAGATATTTAGAGGCAAGAATTTAACTGTGAAGTTTGCAATGTGTCTACACAACACATGGAAATATTCACTGAATGAAAGTCTTCCACGAATGTCTACCTATACACATGTTACATGGTTTGATCATTCTTGGAGCTAGGTAGTCACAGGGTTGTCAGTTATATTATGAAAGTCTTCAGCTCTGCTTGTCCCTCTGGATTTATTTTAGATTAGTAAATCCTGTTTCACATTACCCTTATGAACATAAATATGTTATCAAATGAGCAGTTGTAACACTATCCTTGCCTGATGTATCTGAAAGGAAAATTATCGGTGTCTTAGTGTTTACAACCAGTCATTTTGTTCTGTCTCAGAGTCTGTTGGATACAGTATTGTCAGGAAAGAGGATGTTTAAGATGTCTAGCACCAGATTGTTCCAGCATAATAATATCACATAAATTGCTGATGAGAGAATTAACAATTTCTCAAACTCTTTGGGACTTTTAACCCTTTGAACGCCGATTTAAATCCCATCTGCCATTTGCTGGCATTATTAGGATCTCACCATATTCTCCACATTAGCAGGATAAGGGTTAATAATGTGGAATTCTTTAAGAAACTTGTTATGATGCACATTTGCATTTGTCCCTTTCGTCTGAGGGTTCCTCTCTATCCTGTATCTGCCAATTAGTGAAAAATGTAGTTACATTTATGCAGGCCTATATCAGGCTGTACAGGGACAGTGGGATAATACATAGCTTTACAATGTCTCTACAGTAAGATGTTCATTTACAAAAATAATAATAATAATAATAATAATATTTGTGGGATGATTCACCAACAAAGTCTGTATTGTCCAGAGTACGTGCAGTAAATCTGACTTCCCATACCTGTGCTTGTATACATGTGCATTTTAAGTAATTCCTAAGACCTCAGTGACCCTCCAGAAAAGTAAGAAGTAAAGTGCGCCCTTTTTCAAACACTGAGGCTCTGTACAGGCCATACAGCCCATAGGAGTAGTAGAGGTATAGCTCTACTCTTTCTTGACCATGGCACTAGAAGGGAGTGAGGGGCCAGCGTCACGCCCCAGCCGCTTTTTACCCCCGGGAAAGACCCTATACCCATTGTACAGGAGGCTGGGTGGGCCCCAGGGTCGGTCTGGACAGGTGCGGAAAATCTTGCCCCCACTGGGATTCGATCCCCGGACTGTCCAGCCCGTAGCCAGTCACTACCGACTACACTACCCGGCCCACCACCCTCCAGAGGTAACAGTGTAAGAAAGCATATGGTATGGCAACAGTATTTCTACACCTAGCAGAATATTAGCTCTAAGCACTTGTCAAGGTGTATGTTTAACAAATGCAGTTTTAACCATTCTGTTTCAACGCCTACTTCACTTCACCGGCAGTAAATAAAAGTCATTACCCTCTTTTGTAATTTACTGGACTAACGACCTGTATTGTGAGAGCAATGCAGGCAGCAGTGAGGAAAAACTGCACTTGAATGATCAGGTATTCTCATAATCTGAAAACAGAAAGCAATATACTTAAAAGTAGATTCTACAGTTTTGTCAAAACAAGTACCTGTGAATTCCTGTCACTACCACTTTATTTTATTGCTAAATAAACCAATGTAAAGTGTTACATACATATCTCAGTACCTTAATATGTGTATCAGACATTACTGTTATACACTTGCAGGTTCCTTCCAGAATCTCCAAGATGGTTGCTTGCTAAAGGCCGCCTTGAAGAAGGCTCACAAATCCTTGAAACCTTGGCAAGAGTAAATAAAAATGAGTTACCCCCAAGCTTCAAAATCAAACTTGAGGTACTCACTTTCCAAGATGGTGGTTGTAGAGTGACTGTAAAAGTAGAAAATTGTTTGAACATAATTCAGTATTTATACATCATCCTGGTACATTTGCAATATGGAAGACAGCAGTTCAGATCAAAAATGTACACTGCCATTTTGTGTGGCAACTGAGTTATGTTGGGCAGTACTAACTTCAAAGGAAGTACAATATGATTTATTACTGCACCTGATTAAGAGATGGATAGTTATCAAGTCTGTAACTAAGCAAAGTACATTGGTGTTAAAATAAAATATGTATTTGAAAATCACTTTTGTGTTAAACCAGAAGGAATAATTGAAGCACTCTTCCTTAGTTTCATTAAGCATATTCACAGTTTTGCCATCATTGACATAATTTATGTCACAGAAATTTGTTCTTATTGAAGTTTAAATATTTGATGCATCCATGGAAATTATTCAGAGTAAAAAACAAAGGCTGTTGAAGCAAAGATAATGTTGTGGATGCCTGAACTGCACTGTATTATCCAGACATTCATATATGGAATGTTAACAGTTTGCTGACTTTCAAGAAAGCTCATTCCCCAACCTTGTACTCTGCCCAGACAAGGAATACAGACTGAAGAAGAGAACATGGCATCAACAGGCAGAAGTCGTTGATTTTATACACTCAGATTAGCTAGTGAAGGGAGTTTGTGTGGTGAACCCGTGTGAAACAGTATTTCAAGGTGCCTAAACATTTGTCTTTCATCCTGGTTTCTGTAGAATGCGGGAAACTTAATGGTAAATAAAATATTCCATAGTCTGTACCCTAATGTGGTTATGTAGGTTATTTAAGGGTACACATTTTTCAGTTGTGTTTTTTTTTTCAAATATCCTGCAGGTATTTTTTCAGACTTCATTCCCCTCATTTGTGACAGCAGTCAATAAACTTGAATAAAAACAAATGAACAGAGAAAGACAGACTTACATATGCTTATATTTTGAAGCAGATTGTTGTCTATTAAGTGCTTGTTTTTCATTTTTGTTCACATGTTAAAGACTATATATTTATTAGAAGTAGTTTTAGATTTAGATTTCCCTTCATGTCAGTGGAATTAGAGGAATTTAATAAAAAAGACAGATTTCCACATTATTCACATTGATTGAAGCTATGGGGCTGTTCCTGAATTAGAAATCTTGTGTTCCTCTTTAGCAACATATGATGCTGCAGTGTACCATCAGTGAGGAGCAGAGACTGAAGAAAGGTCCTGGTGTGATGGCCCTGTGTTACACCCCTAACATGCGTCTCAAGACAACACTAATCACACTCAACTGGTATGTTATATAAACTCAGCTGATGCATTGTGATGTTTTGGAAAGGAACATTATTTTGAAGTCTGAAGATGCATTCTACTTGTTTTTCATTATAAATTTAATTCCCATCAGTCACTTCCAGATGCTAGTAGATTCTATTCCTGAGGTGCATTATCATGAGAATGAATTATCATATTTACCTGCATAATTTCTGCATTTCTTAAACCAGTGATTCATGTCTGTAATTTGCAGTATGTAAAATATGCGAATACTACATTTCAGAATATAGGTTATGCCTTGACTCTGGTAGCACCTGCAGTGCACATATGATCAACAAAACACATACGGATGCTACACATTGCAGGTTCTTCCATAGTGTTTCTTATTGTCTGCCTCTTTCTCTTCTGTGTGCCTGGCTGCCTACAGCAGGCCACCATGCTCCTACTTTGTGAGTCAATCTAGGATAAAAACTTTTATGTGTTACTTCAGAAGCCATGAAATATGTCATTTCAAATGATACTGTACAAATTAGGGCACAGACAGTGGGGTTATGGTTTAGTTTATGTTGTTCAGACTGGCTCTGGTACCTTCTCAGCCCCTTATCTAATGGTTCTGGGATCCTTTCCCAAGGAGTGAAGCAGTCAGCACATGAAACTAATCACTGACCTGCATCTGGTGCCAAACTTACAAAGGCATAAAACTATGTCTCCACTGTCCCATATGTCTTCATGGTGTGGTGCTTAATTAAGCACTGGAATACCTTTACTTTTATTGTAATGTATAATAAAATGCAAGGAAATTCAAGGTGTTCACACAGTGTGTTTGTTGTTTCAAAGTGTTATATTTTCACAGGCTTGTTACATAAATGAGTAGAACAGAAACAGTTGATGACACAGACATGAGGTTTGCATTAGTGAACATCTACATGGACACCTCTTCTACATCTTGCACCAAATATATCTACAGTCTTTTTGGAAAATACATATGTAATATATAGAGCTGGAAGAGTGTGGTCATTGTAGTGACTGGACTACAGGCTGACTCCCTGAGGAATTGTGGTTCAATTCCCATGAGGAGCAAGAAATTTTTATGTTTTTCAAAGTGTCCAGACCAGCTCTGGGGGGCCAACCCATGTCCAATGCAATAAGTACTGGAGGCTCTTTCCCTGGTGTACAGCAGCATTGGCATGAACCTGACCATCCAGTGCCAAGGTTAAGAATGAGTGGCCCTGTACCTCCACTGCCCCATATGCCTTCATTGTGTGCACAAGGAAAATTTCACTTACTTCGCTTCATATATGTAATTATGTATGTATCTGTGTGTGTGTATATACACACACACACACATACATATGCTGTTTTAATTTTCTGGTAATAATGTTCGTTGCAGGTTTGCTAATGAGATGGTGTATGTGGGATTGAGTTACTATGGCCCTGCACTGGGTAGTGACCAGTATGTCAGTTTCTTGCTGTCCACACTTGTGGAGATTCCCAGCTACTTGTTGTGCTGGGTGGTGATGGATCGCTGGGGTCGACGGTGGCCTCTGTGTGTGTGCATGATCCTGAGTGGAGTAAGCTGCACAGTCACTGTCTTGCTGTCAGAGGGTTAGTAGTTGATAGGCTAATGATATGGAAACAAATGTACAGAAACTGTCACATCTCTGTTTTACTGAGGCTTGTGTCTTTTTGGTGTCATCCTGTTTCTTAAACTTCTATCAGTCACTCTATCCTCATTCCCTCATTTTTTGTTTTATAGCTTTGTAAAATTTAAAATTGAAGTAACCTGAACTATCTTACTGTCACTTGATCCTTCCTGTTAGAGTCACCCATTTTCATTTGATCCTTGTTCTTTTACTTTGTAACTTTAATTCATCCTGTCACCTTTCTTCAGATATTTTTTCGTCTTGTTTTATATATTGTTTATAACCATTGTATTTTTCACCCTCCACTTCCTCCCTTCTGGTTGATATCAAGTAATTACCCTAATTCAGTTTCTGTACCATTGATATTTTACACTTATATTAAAATAAATGTCATCAAACACAACACTGGTACATCTGTCCCCAAGACATCTCTGCCATCAAGTGGCTAGTATCAGGGTCTCACATTTGACTATTGTAGTGCATTCAGAGACAGCTGCATGCTGGCACATTTCTTTAGAATCAGCTGTTTCATTCTCAGTCATGTAATTATATTTCGGCCCTTGTGCCTACAACATCAGACGAGTCCTTTGTGATGTTGGAACTCCTGACTTTTGTAAAATGACAGCTAGCTCAGCACCTGAAATGTTTTCAACCCAAACCCTATGCAGGTATCTGTTTCATGTTCTGGAAGTATTGTTGTTCCAACACTTGCAAATGATAATTGACTTTACCATATTCCCAGAATATGGCACGTCACATATGGCATCAAAAAAGGAGAGCCTCTGCTAAAACATTTTGAGATCAACTTCACTTTTGTCATCATTCTGTAAGAGATTTACTACATATTGTCTCCTCACTGTTGCAGTAATTCCCTACTCCATTAGTTCTCAATCAGTACAATCATATTAGGTGCTCATAGCACCTGAGCTTATCAAGAAATTCCTTATTTTTGTGAAAACCTGTAAGTTTTTTACCATGTTCACAGTAGCTTACCACAGGACTAGATCCTGAGCCATTTTAATCCATTCCATTTATTACATACAGTTAACCTTCCTGATATGACTTACATCTTCCTTTAGAAGTTCATGATGATCCACGGAAATATTTTTTGTAGATGCTGTTACTGAGACACTCGTGCTGTTTCTGGTCTCCAAGTTCTTCATCTCAGCATCTTTCCTCATAATCTACCCATTTGCAGGGGAACTGTACCCCACACAGCTGAGAGGCATCGGCATTGGGATGTCCGCTTACGTTGCTGGCCTTGGTCTAATCTTGATACCATTTGTTACGTATCTGGTGAGTTTGTTGCTTGTGCTTGGCTGGGATTCATAAGCATGTTTTAAATGAAATACATTGTAATAATTTGTCTGTCTTTGGACTGTGTAAGAACAAAGTGTGCAATTTGTGATTTACATAATCATAAGCCTTATGATTCATAGGCCTAATCATCAACTAGTATTTTTAGGATAATGAAGTCTATGGCTGGATGGACTAGGCATGTGGCTAAGTGATAAAGACAAGGAATCTATAGAGAATTTTGATCACAACACAAAGAGGATGGTAGGGAGATGTTCTTTGAGCATCAAAGTGGATGGAACTGGGAGAGTATCATGTCGAGTTGCAGATTTTGGTATTAATTGTTGGACCTTTTGATTATACAACCATAGAGTTAGTTTCCAGTAATATGACATCTGTAGTTTGATTAATATTGCAAGTCTAGATTTGTATCTGCAGTAAATGGAAGTCAAGAAGCAAACATCTGGAACTTTTGTACTCTGCATGAGTACATCTTTCCACACCTGTAATGTATGTCATTTCAATATGTTGTAGGGGACAGATGTTTTGGTGTTACCATTGGTGATTCTTGGTGTAGTCTCAGTTGTGGGAGGCTTGTCAGGTCTGCGCCTGCCTGAAACCCTGCATCATCGTTTACCACAGACAGTAGAAGACGGAGAGGAATTTGGCAAAGATTGGACTTTCGCTGAATGTCTGCGTTGTATTCCTGTCAGGCATGTTATAGTTACCGTCTCTTTCTTCCTGTTCAGTGTCAAGTGCTGCATTTTCTGACAAACGGACATGCCTGTGTGTAAGATGCATAATGAAGGAAAGTGGAATTACAAAACCTTTTCTTTGGATGTAGTTAACTGCTTTTCATATGACTGTTATGCTATCACAGGCCACTTCAGCCTCATGTTCTTTATTTCCTAGGATTAACTTCTCATATAGCACATGAGAATATTTGTAATATGTTATGTAATATCTTGTTCAGAATAAGTGCAGAAAAAATGAATTTGTTTTATGTTGACTTGGAGCAAAAATGGAGTAGGTCCTGAATTAGATATGCCAGAACAAAGATGTGTGATTTGACAGGTCTTTAATTCCATCATCAAGGAAACTTTCTAATGTTTCAAACAATTGGAATGTTTCGACTAGAGCGTTTGCTTCTTTCTTCAGGGAAAATTGAATCTCATGCTTTCAATATTTAAGGATTTTCCTGAGTAATGAAGCAAAATATTAGTCGAAATCCTCGAATTGTTTTGATTATTTTTCTTTCTTCAGGGAAAATCAAATTTTGTATTTTCAGTATTTTAAAATTCTTCTGAATGGAGTAAAAAACTTTACTAAAAAGTTCCACTGTTTCAATTAGCATTTTTTCTTCCGTCAGAGAAAAGGAATATCATATTTTTAGTATTTGGAAATTTTCCTGAAGAAAGGGGCAGAAACTTGAGTCCAAACATTTTGACCAGATTTGTTTTCTTCAGGAAATTTTCAAATATTAGAGATATGTAATTTGATTTGCCCTGAATAAGGAATCAACCTTTCTAGTCAGAACAGTCCACTTGCTCTAAATATTCAAAAAATTTTCCTGAACCTGAAATTTAAAACATCAATTGAAGCGCTTACCAATTTTTGGCATGACTAGTCCAGGCCATGCTCTTCTTTTACCCCAAGTCCACACAAAGCAACAAATACACTTCTTTTTATTCTGTAGAGTATATTACTTGTTTAAAAATATTTACATGAGCTCTACTTGAAAAAACATGTGAATACGGTAAAGAAAACAGAGCTCAATGAAGATACCTCAGAAGCAGTAGAAAGGATTAACAGAAATCTGAAGGAATGCACAATATGCACAATAATTTGGGGGTGGAGGAAGGTAAGTGGGGAACAAGAAACAAGGGAAGAGAGTTGTTTAGAGCTCATGTACCACTGACTTCAAAGCAGTTACTTCATCCATTGTCAGTGGAAAGATGCAGAGTCCAGTATGGTTCAACTGGAGGCCAGATGTGTAACACACCTGTTCCTGAACCTGTTTTAAACATATCTCAGTAGTGAGTCTCACTAAGCCATTTAAGAAGATTTTCATAACCAAAAGACATTTGTCTGGTGGAATTAATTGTTTTCATGTATTATGTGCAGACCTTCTGTGAGTGGATCATATGAAGGCCTAAGTGGTGACAGACACTCAATGGAGATGTCATCACAGAAACCTGCAGAAAATGAGATCAGATCTCAAGATGAGGCTACACCATTTGGTAAGGACCCTGCTGTCAGGATGTCTCACAGGATACCTCGGCTTGTCCATCAGTCCAGCACAATGGAGTCTCCAGTTGATACATGTGGTGCCATGAAAATGACTTACTGGTTCTAAATATTAGTTTGACACAGGTATTGATGAACCTGTGGAACAGAGATTCTGAAGTTCAGATCCAAAATTGTGCTGTCCATTTCTTAGTCCAACAGTTTGCTGACTTCACTGTAACAATTTCTTTTATCTGAAAGCGCTGGGTAAAAATACAGAAAAACTCTGCCAAAAAAATCACAGTTCTCGAACTGCAACTTGTCTATCTCATTTCCTCAGGAAGCAAGTACAAGTAAGTAATCTACTCTTGAACCAAACGTGCTCATAAACACCAACCCTGACAAGCCAGTGTATGTGAATCTGTCAATACAGTAATGCCAGGCTTAACACTGCCCTGTGTAGCACTGTTACTGTATTGCGCACTTGCGCCAATGATCAATAATACCTAAAAGTGGCCATTTCCACTTCACTGCTAACTTTCACTTAGAAATTTTGGAATGGCTACAACATTATAAATGCCATAGGCTGTTGTCACTATAACAAAACAGAATCACTCGTGGTTACTCAGTAACATAGACAAGTGACAACACACAGATAACACACACATTTCAGAAAGTCCCCTCAGTGCTTCACTAACACAATGTATTTGATTCCCTTCTTATACATGTTACAAAAATTTTAATATTCTTGTGCACACAGTTTAGTAAACAGATCCACATTCTATTTTGCACACCCAATTTGACCACACATTTCAAGCAGCCTGTGGGGTGCAACTCATAGCAGTCAGCAATGAATCTGCTTACTGTTTAACTCCATTGTATACCTAATGTCTTCAATATAAATAAAACAGTTTGTAATCCTGATTGTGTATTGAGCTAAGTTTTTAATTGAAATATTATGTACACAGTTCTACGAGGTCTGTTAGAAAAGTATCCGACCGTATTTTTTTATGCGAACACCTGATGGATTATAATCTAGCGCGCTTGCATGAGCCGACCTTGAACCTTAGTGCACATGCGTGAATTTTTTCCCG
>Ga0123354_10014224_pt1 | contig 12391 bp, 10 predicted proteins | sample TergutLab28metaG_2_FD_97872 | JGI IMG/M metagenome (GOLD analysis project Ga0123354, IMG submission 97872) | Labiotermes labralis P4 segment gut microbial communities from Petit-Saut dam, French Guiana - Lab288 P4 | ecosystem: Host-associated > Arthropoda: Insects > Digestive system > Gut ... | reverse complement strand
TAATGTCAACTATAGTGGTCGTACCGCACCGCTAACCTCTAAAGTTGCATTTTATATATTTATTCAACAAATATAGGTACTGAATATTTTAAACATGGTATATACTGTCCGTTTTTTTCTCTTGAAAATGCAGTTTGTTTCATAATTCTAACGTATTTGGTTCCTGTATTATTCACATTTTATATACAGGATGTGCTAAAATTTAAAAAATAATAACGGCGCCAAAAGGTTAAAGATATAATGTTTTGTTAAAAAATTGCGGAACTTCTTCAACTGGCGGTGTGTTTATTTCACACGACCATTAGAATATATAATTAAGAAAATTCTTACACCCACAATGCGAGCGAAACCCATTTCAGTTAAGGTCAAATCATGTAATTCATTGCTACGTTTACTACTGGCGTATATTCGTAGCTATCTAAATTCAGTCTGAGATATAAATTTACAATTTTGGGGAGGTTTGGCAACGGCACCCAGAGTGTATACGATCCGGCGCACAGTACGTCGAGAGGCCCAGTAGTTGGCCCAGAGAGCTACTGGAAGGACTGGGGAAATATTAATTCATTTGTGGTCCACAACCGTTAGTCGCGGATCAGGTAACGACCTGCCAAAATTCACGTAGCGCCTACGTGTGCCGGAAGTAGTTCAAGCTTTTGCCCCACGTGGGCACTTCGGTTACATGCAACATTTATTAGCACAAGTCCTTTAGATCCGGGGGCACGCGGTAGCACAGTGATTAAGGTACTGCGCTACAAATCGGAAGGTCACTTGTTCGATTACAGATGATGTCATTGGAATTTTTCATTGACATAATCCTTCCGATCGCACTATGGCCCTGGGGTCCGCCTCAGCCTCTAACAGAAATGAGTACCAGGAGTATTTCCTGGGGGTAAAAGCGGCCGGTGCGTAAGGCTGACAACCTTACAACCATCCTGGGCCATTGCCACGTAATCTGGGAACCTTAACTTCCTGGAACCCTCTGGGTACCTCGGGCCTGAAATGGGACTGATTTACCTATTTACCTGTAGATCGAGTGTAATCTGTAGTTGACGGTGCGATGGTGATACGGTTGACGAAATAGCCAGATTCGTTAAATTTAAGACGTGAGAGATCCGAAACTTGTTCGTGTGAAGGCCTGATCAATCTGTTTTGGGACACTGGCAGGCCTGCAAAAACTGTACGTGAGAAACTTGAAGAAGGGCAACTACGAAAATTGCAACTTGTGTATCGGTGCGCGCTCTGCCCATTATTCCCTGTAATTTACGTGACGGTGAAACTAAATGTCATCACTTTTCTCAGTGGCATCACTCGGATTTTTGGGTCCCTATGCAAAGCGTAGAAGGGTCTTTTCACCAGCAAACTGGACTTAAACTTAAGGACGAAACAAGTAAAGTGCTACATTTGGAGCATAGCTTTGTATTGTGCCGAAACTTGGACACTTCGGAAAGTAGATCAGAAATATCTGTGAAGTTTTGAAATGTGGTGCTAGAAAAGGATGCAGATGATCAGTTGGACCGATCATGTGGGAAATTAAGAAGCATTACAAGAAGTCAAGGAGGAGAGGAAATCCTACAGACAATAAAAAGAAGGAACGACAAATGAGATGGGCACATCTTGCGTAGGGGCTGCCTTCGAAAACACCCTCCTGAAGGAATGATAGAGGGATGTATAGAAGCGAAGGGGGGACGAAGAAGAAGACGCAATCAGCTACTGGATGGACAGAGAGGATACTGGAAATTGGAAGAGGAAGCACTAGATCGCACTCTGCGGAGAACCTGCTTTGGAAGTGGCTATGGACCTGTCATAAGACAGACTACAGCAAAATGAATGAATGAATGAATGAATGAATGACTGAATGCAATGCTTAACGATGGGCACTATCGTACCCATGACGTGCACAGCCTTTTTGTACATTTGTCATAAATACACTTGGATTTCAAACAATCCTGTTTATTTAAATCTATTTTCTTTTCCGAGTTCTCACGAATACTATGGCATTCACATGAACAGTGGTTGGTGTTCAGTTAGCGTAAAAACAATAATTTGTTGCGATGGGCTCGTTGGCCCCGTGTGTCCCTGGGCCCTATACTGTGCATAATCTTGCTATATTGTACGTACGTCCCTGAATTTTCTAAAAATAGAAACTCCCCACAGTAAAATGGTGGGCTTAACTAAATACGCGTAGCAGAATCCCTTCTGATAGTCACTCACATCAAGCAATCTCACCCCTCCCCCTCTACATCGTGTTCTGGAATACGGAAGAGGCCATTCACTGAGCCCAACGAGTTCACTCCACAACCTCGTCGTAGTCGCTATAGCGACTCGTTACGAGCTGGACGGTCCGGGGATCGAATCCCGGTGGGGGCGAGATTTTCCGCACCCGTTCAGACCGGCCCTGGGGCACACCCAGCCCCCTATACAACGGGTACCGGGTCTCTTTCCCCGGGGTAAAGCGGCCGGGGCGTGGCGTTGACCACCCACCCCATCTAGCGCCGAGGTTAAAGAAAGAGTACAGCTATACCTCTACTCCCCCTCTGGGCCTAGGGTGAAATTTACCTTTACCTTTACCTCCCACCCTATTTATTTTACAATGCATCTTAACATTGTCCTCACATGAACTCCCAGGTCTTTCTACCACAATGTTCCCATAATCCTTCCACTCACCCGTGTCACTAAGTCCCCTACTTTTGAGCTCTACGGTCGTCAAGAAGTTCACAGAAAGCCAGGTAGAATTCAAATTCAGAGGTTGACGTATCCATATCCGTTCGGTGCACATCAAGCCACTGCGCTGCGCGATAACACAAATACCGTAACTGAACACAAACACGCTCTGTTACGAGCACAGATCGTGAATGACGTTACGAGACTGTTGTGGCAGTAAATGCGGAATAAGAGTGGTAAGGCGGGAGAAGCGTAGAAAGGCACTGCCACGTGTCACCTTTAGAACGCCGGACAAAATCCTGACATGCAGGCGGCTGATAAATCCCGCGACGATGCGGGCGCTGCAACGTTCAATCGTTTTAGAATTGCACCACAAATCAAAATTGCTTTAACGAAGAAATTACGAACTGATTAAACTTCGGAAACTCCCCCTTTTGGTTTCCCGTCCTCACTGACCCTCTTAAAAACATTTGGTCACTTATGTTTGAAACTTTAAGCACTACTCAAAGTCTATGTTAGCTGGAATACGTTTTACAAAATCATAACATCAGTATTAGTTCCATCACAAGTGCAACTTAATCATTAGGCGTATACCGTACTACTGCTGTTCTTCATCGGTGTTCTTATGCTATGCTGTGATGCACAGTGTAATACGATCAGCACAACCTCACAACACAGTGATTACAGAACAAGGAAACTAATGGTTTTTCTGTAACTGCATACAACAGAGAGGGAAACATTAGTTAATATCTTGTACATCATAAAACCAAACGGTTCTTCTTGTTACTACAGTGTGGGTTTTCCACACTCATTACAATTGTTACCTCGTGCAGCCCTTCATGCGTTAACACGTAGGTAATTGGTACTTTAGCATATACACTATATAACACACTGAACCAGTCTTGTGTTCACATTTCACTGACATGATGTATTACGTACATTTTTATTTCGTACATAAAATCTAGTCATTGTCCATTATTGCTAGTTCCCACATTTGTATATTAATCGAACAATTAACATGCTTAATTACTTACTTACTTACTCCTTGGATTTACGGCCCTCTGAGAGCGTCGGCCTACTTAAATACAGACGACCATTCTTCCTTATCTACTGCCTTCTGTTGCTGTCTCTTAACCTGTATCTCCAGTAGATCCTCCTCTGCACCTTCTAGCCATCTGAATCTTGGTCTTCCCCTTCTTATACTTCCCTTCGGTTTACTCTCAAATATTTTCTTAACCGTCCTTCCCTGATCCATTCTTCATGTCCAAAGGTAAAGGTAGAGTTCACCCTAGAACAGGCCACGAAGGGCCAGAGAGGAGTAGAGGTATAGCTCTACTCTTTCTTTAACCTTGGCCCTAGATGTGGGTGGGTGGTCAACGCCATTCCCCGGCCGCTTTGCCCCCGGGAAAGACCCGGTACCCATTGTATAGGAGGCTGGATGGGTCGCAGGGTCGGTCTGGACAGGTGCGGAAAATCTCGCCTCCATCGGGATTCGATCACCGGACCGTCCAGCCCGTAGCGAGTCGCTATACCGACTGAGCTATCCCAGTCCACTACTACATGTCCAATCCATTCCAATCTTCTCTTTTTAATAACTGCTACTATGTCTAGATGTTTATTTAGCTCCCTCTATTCCTGATTATAGTTTGTTTTCCGTATCCCTTGCTCTACCACTGGTTATCCTTCTTAATATTTTCCTCTCCCATGTATTTAGTTTTTTCATGCCAATCTCAGCCACAGCCCATGTTTCACACCTATACGCTACAACTGGTTTCACCATCTTTTTCATACAACTGTTGTAAAATTATTATGTACACTCACAAAATTCTCTCCTACCTAGGTAATCTTTGCCTCTCATGACACTATAATGTCTATAAAATACCTATAATGGGTTATACCTAAAAGACATTACAATCTTGACGTGGATATATAAGTGCTCATCAGTCGTTTCGGTGTTTTGTTTAATATGTATTCATACAGCATGTATGGATCGACAGCTTCTATGTTCTGACATGGTTTATCATATAGTTACGAATTCAGAACTTGGAAATTCCTCTGCCAAGTGTGAGGAACAATGGACACCCTAGCCTCACTGTTCACCACTGCTGTCCACTCATGTAGAATCATGACGATCCGTTTCATTTCCTTTTCTTGCCAAAATCGCAGAACTGTGGTGGTGGATTCACGTACGTTGCATTAGCTGTGTCGATAATGTCGTCTTTCAGCAACTGCTTTATTTGTGTGCGAACAGGCGATCTGCAAGCGAACGGGATTGGACGCGATATATAATTAACAGGCAATGAACCCTTCACTTCCAATTTATACTGAAAGTTCCTGCATATTCCCGGCCTCGTAGTAAGTGTTATTGGTATTTGCATAACACCTTGAATAAATCATATATTTGTGAAGGCGTTAGATTCTTCTCTTCATTTTACTTTTCGAGTAGCTGCAGTGAGGTTATGGTACTTCCATCTATGAATTTTAGCTCTTATTTCATCCTCTGATTCTCTTCGTTTACCCCTCTGTAGCAGCTTACAGTGCCACTGACATGCACTCGATACCTCTTATTGCATTCATTATCATTTATATCGTCTTATCCACGTCAATTATCGCCCATCAGAGCTCACATTTGGCCTGCAGGCATTTGCGTACTTGTTTAAACTTTTCGGCTTGTCTTCATTCCTCGACTCATTGCTACGGTCGGTGGTCACATGCAGATTGCTGTAACAAGGGGCATAAACGTTGTCCGGGGTCAGACAGGCGTCTGTTGAGTTTTCGCGCAAGATTTGAAAAGTTGTAACTTTATCTGTGCCTGTTTTTTTGTTGTTAGGAATGTGACGACGCGAAATGTTGTTCTAGAAATTGAGTCCTCGGTAAAATCTGTCGCCATGTGTTCGTCACAAATAAATTGGTGTTTGCGAACGATACCATCTCGTTCGCTAGTAAAATAGCCTTCCTTGAATTTCATGACTATATTGCCAGACAAAAGGTGGGCCGGGTAGCTCAGTCGGTATAGCGACTGACTACGACCTGGACGGTCCGGGACCGAATTCCGGTGGGGACGAGATTTTACGCCTGTCCAGACCGGCCCTGGGGCCCACCCAGCTTCCTGTAAAATGGGTACCGGGTCTTTCCCGCGGGTAAAGTGCGGCCGTGGCGTGCTGCTGACCACTCACCCCTTCTAGTGCCGTGGTCAAGAAGTGTAGAGCTATACCTCTACCCACCCTCTGGGCCACACCGGGCCTGTAACGGGATCACTTTACCTTTTTTTATTGCCAGATAAAAGATAATCAGTTCCCAAAATCAGTGGCGCTACAGGTTGAACTGAAATCAAAACACGAGATCAAACAAGTCTTCCTGTATCTGTACTTCAAGCATAACCTGTTGCTTAATTCTTCGAGTTCGGTTTCCTAAAGCACTAACTAATACAGCGTTCTGTACTGGCATTTCGAGAATCTCAGCTGCGTCGGATGTTAATTTGCTTTATAACTTTCAGTTAATGTCTGCGATCCACAGTCCAATATGGCGACTATTTCATGGTTGACAATTCTGACCTTTACATGACGGCATCCTTGTAGATTATTGTCACTTAAAAAGAACAAATGAACTGTGTCATTTGGGGGGTTCTGGAGGCTGTGTTCAGCTGTTATGAGCTTTTAAGGTTTTCCTAGGGTACTATTGATTTTCATGATATTTTGGTAGGCCTAGGACTTCATCTTTCTTATCGAACATCTTATGGCCCCTAAGCGCGTTCCGATGCTCTATAACGCTTCTCCGTCGCTGTTGCTACGAAGCGGACAACGCCTAGCTGTTGCGGTACGAGGTTCAAACTCATCCGCTCAGGGATTTAAATCTCGTCTTCTGTAACCGCGAAGAAGGTTGTTTTGTATTCCTTTCCTGCTCCCGACTTCGTCTGAGTTCCCTCCTCTATACGGCACGTGGCGACCTTCCCGTTTCTACTTTGCAGTTATAATGGTCTCCGCCAGAATAATTTGTCTGGCGCATCTGCTACGTCTGCTCGACGCCTTCCGCCATTTTGTTCAGTGGCTTTGCGAATTCGTTGTGCTTGGTTGTATTCCCGCTGCTCAGGTGATGACCTGTCCTGAAAGTCGTGCTGGCTCTCCAAAGCCTCCATCCATCTTGTTCAGATAGTTTCGGGCTTCTTGAATATTCTTTAGATTACAACCTATCATTTTTTTCTGCACATGGATAGGGTTGTGTGAGATCAGCGTGCTAATTAGGTCATCTTCGCCCAGTGGGGGCTGAAGATTAGACGCCAAATTTGAATGCTTTAAGTAATGGGCTGTCACGGATTCACCCTCCTGTCGGCTGTACTTATCTTGGTAAATGGCACATATAATGCGAGACTGGTGCGGTTTGCTCCAAAATAGGTTAGTGAAGTTCTCGCAGAACTGCTCATTGTCCTTCAAGCCATGATAAACAGCCGATAACCAAGCCTTACAATACGCGTCCGTTATCGGTCGAGCTGTTAGCAGTAATTTGGAATCTGGAATTTGTTTTAACTTGAAATATTCTCCCATTTCTCTCAAAAATTTAACGGCGTCTTACTGGTTGCTATCAGACAAGGATGGCAGTACTAATAGCAGGGTCGAGCACATTAACCATGTCAAAAAGTACAGTCTCATTAGCATGACCCTGTACACTATTTACATTGAAAAGATGTGTAGTGTTAGGGCATGAGAGTACAGTCGCTTACACTGTGGGTACTATGTTGCTCGACGCCAGTGTATATGTGGTGGTGGTTGGACTTAGTCTGCTATCCTTGCTTTATCAGCTTGACCTACTTCTGCAACTGTAGTTACCGGAATACTTGTTATACTGCGTGCTGAATTCTGGGCCTTCAAGTTTGAAATTTCTGACTTCATTTTATCATTAAGTTCCACAATCTTTACCTCGACTGTCCTGATATTATCACTGAATTTTCCAACTTTCTCCCCCGCCTTAAACTGCAACTCTTCCTTTTCAGTCGACGGCTCCTTTTCGATCCTCTTTCATGAATTTCAAACTATTGTCAGTTTCAACTCTATGCTGCTGAATTTTGGCAATAAGTTTCTTTATTTTGAAGTTTCCACACCGTGCATTCTTGTAGCCAATCACTTCTTTTTATTCCAACTAAACGCACATAGTATGTTAAATACAAATATTTGTTACCAAATACCTCTTACATGTTTCGGTGTTTGTTACACCATCTTCAGGGAAACCATTGCGTTACTTGTTCAAAAATTATAGGCCTTTTGCAGTGGTGGGGGGTACGCGGTGGCGCAGTTGGTTGAGGCACTGCGCTACAAGCCGGAAGGTCGCGGGTTCGATTCCGGATGGTGGTATCATTGGAATTTTTCTTTGACATAATCCTTCCGGCCGCACTGTGGCCCTGAGGTCGACTCAGTCTGTAACAGAAATGAGTAGCAGGTATATTTCCTGGGGGTAAAGGTGGCCGGTGCGTAGGGCTGACAACCTTACTACCTTCATGTGCCGGATTTTCTTGAAATCTGGGAGCCTCAAACTCCTGGAACCAGCAGGGCCTGTCCAGGCCTGTAATGGGATTACTTTACCTTTTTCAGTGTTGAATAAAGAGAAGTGACTGCATTAGTTTCTTTGTTTTAGCTTCCATCTCACTAGACATTAATTCAGTTTTCATTCTCGTGTCCACACCATGAGCATTTACTCTTTCATTCGTACTCTCAGATATACTCTGCACACGGTTAGTACTCGTATTTTTCGAAGTTCGTCGCAGTTTCATTACGTAAGGATGAAATTGCTTGAGAAAAATTCGTGACCTCACTTTGAATTTTAGATGTCAATTCTTCTTTCAATTTGCGTCTTTCGGACGGATATTGCTCAGTTAGTTTGTCCTAAAGAAAATTCTCTGTGTTTGAGAAGAAAATATTAAGGAAAATATTTGGGTCAACTAAGGAAGCTAACGGTATTCGGAGAATTAAAACAAATAAGGAGTTGGATGAATTAATTAAGCACCGGAGCATAACAAATTATGTTAAAGCCAAACGACTGGGTTGGTTTGGACACATAAATTGAATGCCCGAAACTAGCATAGCAAAAATAATACACAAATGGAAACCATTCACAGGAAGACCAGCTGGAAGTCCCAAGTCTCGATGGGAAGATGATATCAGCAATGATCTTAAGAAGATGAAGCTTGTGAAGTGGGCAGAACAAGTACAGGACCGCCTTAAATGGAAGGCTATTGCCGAGAAGGCCAAGACTCTATCAGAGTTGTAGCGCCATAGAAGAAGAGAAGACGAAGAAGAAGAAGGAGAAGAAGAAGAAGAAAAAGAAAAAGGAAAAGAAGAAGGACGAGGAGGAGGAGGAGGAGAAGAAGAAGAAGAAGAAGAAGAAAAAGGAAAAGAAGAAGGACGAGGAGGAGGAGGAGAAGAAGAAGAAGAAGAAGAAGAAGAAGAAGAAGTTTATCCTATATTTTCTGATTTTCTTCCTTGAATTTTGCTGTTGTATTTGAAGTGATAGGCTTTGCTAATCTCGAATCTGAGCACCGATATTTTCCCTTACTGTACTAATTAGTATCTGCCTTTAAGCTACTTATGACATTAGATAGCAAATCCTGTAACTGCTTAGCTGACAAGTTTATGTTTTCATTTCTACTAGCCGCACAGGGTCTTTCTACAGGCTTCTCTCCCCTCCTGATCTATGCATGCAACTGTTGGTCCTTCCTGTTGGTTATCTAGGCTAGTTACACTTCCGTCTAATTGTTCAGAACTGTGTTGCTGACTCGAAGTCCTCCACGTTGTGTGCCCTGACAACGCTACGGTTTCTTAAAACTGGCTAGGCCATCGTCGCCTGTTTTGTGCAATAAAACATTCACACTCACAAATAAGAATTTTTTACTTACTAAGTAATGTTAGATGATGCAGCAGGAAGTACCCAAATGCTGCAGTTGCTTTGCAGTTTTGGTATGTAACAGGTTTGCTAGGCTTCAAAGCTGGTGTGTACTGCGTTTGATGCTTGGGTTACTCGTGAGCACAGCACACAGCCCCGCGCCGCCTCGTCACCCTTGTTCCTTACGTGTCACATTATTGATTTTACGACCCAAATAATTTATAATAAAGCCAATGAGATGCACTATTTATCTAATTAATTTTGATAACTAACTCTACATGTTTCAGACAGATCTACTGTCCATCATCAGGAGTCTCAATTCTGTATACACAGCAACAGGTATTTGTCATGTGATGCACTGTCCTCTGAATGTCAGACCCAAATAATGTTTAGAAAGGGGTACAGATCGTTAAGTTCCTCGTTATGTAGTCTGCTCCACTCCCCTATTACCTCGTCACTCTTATGCCCAAGTAACTTCCTCAGCACCCTATCCTCGAACACCCTCAACCTGTGTTCCTTCCTCAGTTTGAGCGACCAAGTTTCACACCCGTACAAAAGAAGAGGCAAAATGATAGTTCTGTATAGGGATTAATCTTGATATATTTGGAGAGCAACCTGGAAGACAAAAAGTTCTGCACTGAATGATAGCAAACATTCCCTGACCTCCAGCTGCTTAAAAGCAGTAGATGTGTTAGGGTTGTTTCCAAATATTCGAAGTGTTCTGCCGTTTCAAATAAATTATTGCCTATCTTTGTGTTGTGATATGTGCTGCACGCTGGGCGCGAGACGTGACCATTTATAGTATTTAGTGTTCTCACCACTTGCTTCTAGACAAAGCTCCTTACTAACGACTAATAAAGCTTCTTTGTTTTTCTTTATTATATATATATATATCAACAGCATAAGGCAGAAGCCCATGCGTATCATTTAATTTCACCCCCTCATGTTTTGCCCTCCTTATGGCGTTTTCTAAAGCAGAGTTGGACAGCAGTGGTGATAAATCCTCTCCTTATTTCAAGCCATTCTTAACAGGAAACGTGTCAGACAAATGTTTGCCTACCCGGACGCCATTGTAGGTTTCATTTAGACACGTGCCTATTGCCCGTTGTATATCTTTCTTTGTTTGTTTCTTAGTACGACCTCTTCTACCTACTCATTGTTGGTGTACAGGGTTATTGTTGCATCTGATCACACTCAGTGACACGTCGCAGCCTTTAGGACACCCCTGGACGAGTGATCGGCCCGTCGCAGAGACCCCTATCTGACAACACACAACATTTGCACGAGACAGTCATGCCTCACGGCGGGATTCGAACTCGAAATTCCAGGAAGCGAGTGCCTGTAAGACCTAGGCCATGTCTACATTGGAGCCAGACATGACATATCCTTTCTCACGAAAGGCTTCTTTAGGTACGTCTTTAGAGGACAGGCCTTATCCCCAAGGATGATGAAGAATATTTCTCATCCACTTCGCGCAAAACTTGCAGGCTTTGGCGAGGAAGATTCTAAGTCTTCCAAGAAGTGATACAAAGTAGAACCAGAAAAGTGTCACAATCACTTTGCTTACCAAAAGCACCTATGTTTATAAAAATGAATCCGCTTTCAGAATCTGCGACGCCTCGTAAAACTACAGAAAAAAAAATGTTTCCAATTATAAAACAGTGATCCGGCGTTTGTACGACATTTAAGGCGAACGTGCTTTCCATCTATGCAGCCGCTAACGTTAGGAAAATTCCATCTTTCATGACAACTGACAGCTGTGTACAAAAATCTGTCATGGTCCGGAACTGATAAGTGCTTCGATAACAGCCTGCTCCAGAGCACATCATCAATTTGATCCACTATTCGTCCTACTATGTAATGATCCATCCGAAATGAGGAAGCAAGAGAACGGAACGACTGTCCTGTCGAAAAAAATCTGAAAACCCAAGCATTCCCATTTATTAAATATAACATTTTAAATTTGACATAATAATGATTAGATTGTTGTTTTACGGATTGTATTATATACTAATTTATTAGGCAAAACATAACAAGTTCGGAAATGTTTGCACGGCATTAAGAAACTGACAAAGACACACGTTGTTACACTAAAATATTACAAATTTATGTCGTAGAAGTCTATAGCAGTCAGTACCTAAAACGAATCTCTTTAAGGTAAACAAGTGGAAGAACATGTGGGAAGCGTTGAGAGATAGTATCGGAGAGAATTGAAAAAGCTATACGATACAAAATCTGGCCGAGCAGCAGGGACCGCACATGAATCGAAATCTCGATACTTCACGTCGATGTCGTTCGTGGAAAGAAAGAAAGAAAGAAAGAAAAAAAAACTATAACGATTCCGCAACCCACACTATCAAATGTACCAGCGGCTGAGGAATCTGCCCTTGGGAGTACCCCCAAATCTTGAAGATGATAATGCTTCATCAAATGTTTCGATTAAACGATAATATTGATGAATTCAGTTAAGGGGGTTCGGATGAACGCCAAGCAAAGAAACATCTAGGGACAAAAAAATAATAAACGTTCAAGAAGCTTTATATTTGGAGAAACGGAAGATTAAACTTATGGAGGAGAAGCTGATAAAAAAAAAGTCCAATGCCGACGAAGACTACGTGTGCCTAATGAGTCTTTTACCGTCCATTAAAAATGGACGACGTACAAAGATTGGAACTCAGAATATGCTTTCTGAGCAGCATAACTAGGAGAATTCAAATTTCTAAGAATATTTCGCTGCCTTGCAATAGTGTTCCCGCAGCATCTAACATTTCGTGCCCCCCCCCCCCCCCCCCCCCCCCCCCCCCCTCCCCCCCCCCCCCCCCCCCCCCCCCCCCCCCACACAACCCCCCCCACCCACCTC
>Ga0123354_10014223_pt1 | contig 12391 bp, 5 predicted proteins | sample TergutLab28metaG_2_FD_97872 | JGI IMG/M metagenome (GOLD analysis project Ga0123354, IMG submission 97872) | Labiotermes labralis P4 segment gut microbial communities from Petit-Saut dam, French Guiana - Lab288 P4 | ecosystem: Host-associated > Arthropoda: Insects > Digestive system > Gut ... | reverse complement strand
CTACTCCCCCTATGGACCTTACGACCTGTACAGAGCCTCAGTGCCTGTACAACGGTGCACTTTACCTTTACCTATACCTCTACTCCCCCTATGGACCGTACGGCCTGTACAGAGCCTCAGTACCTGTACAACGGCGCACTTTACCTTTACCTATACCTCTACTCCCCCTATGGACCGTACGGCCTGTACAGAGCCTCAGTGCCTGTACAACGGTGCACTTTACCTCTTTTTACCATCTAGGGCCGAGGTTAAAGAAACAGAAGACCTATACTTCTACTCTCCTTTCTCTATTCCTCTCTACTCTGCTTCTTCATGGCCTGTCATAGGGTGAAAGTCACTTTATAGAAACGTCGGTACACATTTCGCGGTGCAGTGTTCTGCCCATAATTTGAACCCGCAACCAATGGGTCGAATACTGCTGTAATCAGTTCAGCTTCAATGACCCCGTTTACCGAAACAAACGTTACAGTTCATGTAACCTGCTCAGTGTGAGGGCACAGTCTTCACCACGCGAAACTACTTACAACCGACGTCACGTTTCATTAATCAGTTATACAGAAATTTATGGCTGGGTGGAAAAGATAAGCAGAAATGGTCACTTTAAAGTGACAGGCAAAACAAGGAAACATTCGCCTACCAACCTCTTAGTTATGGTAACTTTCTCTCAAATGACAGTTGCAATGCGTTCCAATTCAACTAAACACTTTATTATCGAACTAAGGCACAATATATAATATGTAGATACAATTAAAATTATAAAATATTTAAAAGTGCTCCAACGTGTTTCGGATCACAGATGATCTATCATCAGGGAGCCTTGTACAGTGCTTGGCTCAAAATTACAAGAATGATTCTATCGTGTCCGTTGACATGGACAAGGTCGGTGTTATGGCAGCATATTCTGACCCGTTGTGCGTGTGTGTAGTTCACTCTACAGGGTTATTCAAAATGAATGTCGGGGTTTTAACAACTTGTCATACACAACACACTTGAGATAGGAGTATATGTATTTTTTTATTTAATAGGACAACACTCCAAGGTTTTGTTACATACCTTACAGGTGCTCTATATGTGCACCATTTGTGGTTCTACAGACATCAACACGATAATCGTGTTCGTTCCAAACTATATGTAGCATGTAAGCGGTGATTATCGATTATCGTGTTGATGTTTGTAGAGTCACAAAGGGTGCAAATATAGAGCACCTGTAAGGTATGTAACAAAAACTGGGAGTGTTGTTCTATTAAATAAAAAACAACACATACTCCTATCTCAAGTGTATTGTGCATGACAAGTTATTAAAACCCCGACAATCATTTTGAATAACCCTGTATATGAAGCGTTCCAATTCAGCTGTAAGGAATTTGAACCGATTTATTATCAGATCATTTAACGACAATGCTTCAAATGTAGAAATTATTTACGACAGAGTAAGGTGAATTTTTATGATTGATAATTATATTATCCCCCTACATTCCATGGTATTCATGGTTACTGCCATGAAAACGGCGAAAGATGCCCACCAAGATAATTTGCGACTCAACGAAATCCCCAAATGCGTACCCCGGAACACAATTCCACACAAATCTCCTCTGTCAGACACAACCAAATTAATTTCAAATTTTTTGTTTGGTGACGCAGAGAGTTTCAGGTCGAGAAAGCTTACAGCAATATAGGGTCCGATTTAGGCAGGCTCTTTCCATGTAGCAGAGTCCTTTTAGTCCCTTAGTGAGCCAAGGACTGCATCTAATGGAACCCGAAGTTCAATAAACATATTAACAAATCCATGACTTTCCATCCCGTTTATTGAAAAACCCATTGTAATATTATCCTCCCATCTATGCACATAGTCTCTTTATCGTTTCAAAAAATGTATTCTGTTAGGGCAAGCTCTTAATAGCAATGAAATCTTGGAATCACTGTTGGAAGTCTCAAAATTCCATCCGCCACTTACCGGAATTTGTGAGTCGCACAGGTGACTGTATTCACTTTTCAACCACAATTAATTTCATTACTCTAAACACTGGTCAACTTTTGCGGGTCAATGGATCACAATCATTCCAAATTTGGAATTTCACTTCGTTCAGATTCTGTAGCACTTGGAGGTGAATACATTCTGCATAACACAAACCAAACAAACAAACACCCACACACCGCCACCAATAAAAGGAATCGATCCTGGAAAGCACTGTCCGAAGTGACTACTGCAATGAACGTTCTGACTCGTCTATGGTCACCAGTGGCACTCAAACTGCTACGAGTGTCATGTATGTAACAAACAAAGCTTTGGAATTTGACGCTCATAGGGCCGTGCATCGTAATGTTATTTCTATAGTAAAACCAACTAGATGCACCAGTGTGTCAAATATACAGTATTTTATTTTGGAATGACATTCCACATGTTTCGGACGGTCTTTCCGTTCATCATCAGGAGTTCAAGACTGTACATAGAGCAACAGGCATTTGTCAAACAGATACTGTTGTCTGGTTGCTAGCGTTTGACAAATTCCTGTTGCCGTATGTACAGTCTTGAACTCCTGATGATGGACGGAAAGACCGTCCGAAACATGTAGAGTGTCATTCCAAAATAAAATAAATTTGATACACTGGTGCATCTGGTTGGTTTTACTATAGAAATAAAGCTTTGGAACTCCTTTATGCTCCACAAAACTCGTTACCATGTAAAGCTTAAGGTCTTTACAAGATTTTTAATTTGTACGTATCATTGACAACCACAGCATATTGAGACGAACTACCGAACGAATTCTTAACGCTGCATCACGAACAAGGCACACGCTGATGTTTGTTTAAAAGGTAACGGACGTGTCTCATCAAAATATGTGCAGAATATTCACGTTCAAAGTTCAGGATCCACTCTGTGTATTACAGACTGGAATCACAGTCAAGAAAATATAAATATTTGTTGGTCAACCCGATAATAATGAACCAAGGCTGACCAGTCAGAGACGCTGTCTCTCACATAATGTTACTAGCACGTGGTTCGACTAAAGGACTCTGCAATAATCTCCTGTCCACAAAAGAACTCCTTTTCCAAATAGAATTTTAAGTCAGCTGATACTGAACATTGTTAGCAATAAAAAAAATTGCCCCTACGTTTAATTGGGCACCACGTCATAAGGACGCACACGGGAATGGAAGAACAGCTCCACACATTCTGAACCTTCGCACTAAATGGAGGTGAACGAGAAGCATCACCTAGAGAACATTTTTATTATTATTTTTTTTTACTGGAAAACCATTCGCGGTAGCCAGGGGCCCCATAGACAATCCGGATGATGTGGAGGAGAGAAATATCTCTTCCCCGTCCCGAGAATCGAACCTCAGTACCTTTTAGTCCAGTCTGTAGCTAAGTATCGACATACTGAACACAAGTCGCAGTGGGGACAGACGGCTGCTGTAAAATACGAAATTTTCAACCCAATTCAAAAGATCCTTCAGCACGTATGGGGTAGTCTGGTTTTGTTTTCCTTTCTTTTTCCATAGCATAAGTGCTCTTAGTCGATCAGGGCCTCCTCATTACCGAGCTTCACGATCACACTCAGACACATCACACTCGGTAGGACTCCTCTGGACGAGTGATCAGCCCGACGCACAGACCTCTACCTGACAACACATAACACTCACAACAGACAGACATCCATGCCTCCGGAGGGATTCGAACGCGCAATCCCAGGAAGTGAGTGGCCGCAAACCCATGCCTTAGACCGCGCGGCCACTGGGATCGGCGGATAGTCTACTTAGTGAAAGGTTATTCGAAAGGCTAATGGTTTTCACCTGGGAACTAACAAACGCTGCTCTAACAGCCTAAACAACAAGCCATCCACCCCGGAAGGAGGGAGTGTCACTTTATGACGGCGAATTCCAGACACACCTGGATGTGACGTTAGGCCTACGAGAACGAGGTCTTTACCGACGACACATCGAAACTCAACTCAGACTTGGTATACACGTCTCAACGTACGTCACACCTTCAGCAAGCAATATCAAGGGAGGAACTTCCTCTGCGTCAAGGGCATCTGGCTCACGGAGATCCTGCTAAGTGATCGTTACAGCTGATCACAATTTAATATAAACCAACATTAAACACATTAGCTTATCTGAAAGTGTAAATAATGCTGACAGATAACGACTTGAAGAGAAAAAGCACAAACAGACAGACAGACGTCTGAAGTAAATAATTATGGATGACATCAAACGTAATGTTATTGAAAACGGTGGCCCATTATATATAGGTCAGTAACAATACATTTGTTTAGTTCTATATTATTTATATGCACAGTACGTTATGGCCAGAAGGACAATCGCCAGGTATCACCATTAGAATAAATACAGATAACCAATTTGTTGATATCCGTGTAGGAAAATAATACTCATCACAATGAGATCTTATTCCTTCATTCCTGATATAGGTTACTGTTGATATAAAACGTAATTTTATCCGTTTTCTTTTATGGCGATACCTGATGATGGCCCCTATGACTGAGAATGTAACTAGAAACATGATACAGGGTGATTCAGGAGGAAAGGTCAATATTCTGGGAAGTGATGGTATCGGTCATTGTGAGATAAGTTCATATGAGCATGTGTCTGCCGGTCCCAGTGGCCGTGCGGTCTAAGGCGTAGGTCTGCGGCCGCTCGCCTGCTGAGATTGTGGGTTCGAATCCCACCGGGGGCATGGATGTCTGTCTATTGTGAGTGTTGTGTGTTGTCAGGTAGAAGTCTCTGCGATGCACTGATCACGCGTCCAGAGGAATCCTACCGACTGCGATGCGTCGTTGTCTGTGATCTAGAAACCTCAAGAATGAGGAGGCCATGGCCCGCGTTGGGCCGCAGCGCCACAAAAAAAAAAAAAGAGCATGTGTCTAATACTGAATGGTTGCCGAGACAGAACTTTTGATTGGGGCCATCATGTTGTGTTATCCAATACAAATATGAAATAAATATTATTATATTCGAATTTGACGTTCAAGTGACCGTGCATCGTGATATATTCTTATAATAAAACCAACTAGATGCACTATTTTCTCAAATTCATTTTTGGAATAAAACTCTACATGTTTCAGACAGTTCCTCTGTCCATCATCAGGAGTTTTTCACTGCACACACAGCAATGGCATACGTCATACAGGTTTGCTGACAGCTTGCGAGCAGGATCAGGACGGAACTCCAAGGGTATTTCCATCTCACGCAACGCTGCAAAACAGCACAGCAGTTACGTCACTCACTAATAACGTAAGAATCAATAAATCAACCAATCAGTCAATCCAACTTGCCCTTGTACGTATGTCGTAGGACTGCGAATGTCGCCAACCTGTAGCGACGGCAGCACGAGAGAGTTAAATTAATGGCACCAGTCACGTAGGAGAGTCATTGTGTTGGAGCAACCATAATCGAACTGCTGGGCCACGAGTGCAGCGACCTAGTGCAGACGGAACGTGCGAAATGCACGTGGCAGATGATTTCCGGTTCTTCTTGATGCACAATCGATACACAAACACTCAACCGCATTGCTACTTCCACAGCAGACAAGGCTTATCATGGTCTCCAGAAAGCGCCTTCCCCCTCCAATCGTGTGAAACTCATGGCAACGCATATCCCCCCCCCACCCCCCGTATTAACGCGATTTTGTGCCACACATGGTGCTTAAGAATTCTTGAATGATCGTACCACAGTTGAATAACAAACAAAAACTGCAACTGATTGATAAATTTATCTCAGTATTTAACTAACTTGATGCACAAAATTTATTTCACAGTAAGTTTTATTTAATGCCTCTACATGTTTCGAGCACAATGCAATTTTGACCTCCTGATGATGAGCACATGGTGCTCGAAACATGTAGAGGCATGAAATAAAACTTATTGTGAAACAAAACTTTTGTGCATCAAGTTGTTTAAATACTGAGATAAATATACTCAGATGCAGCACGGTCAGCAAAACGTCAAGAAATGATTGATATACGTCAGTAGAAGCCATCAATACCAAATTTAATAGAAATCCTTTCAGGGTTTCTTCAGATGTTGCTTGTAGACGGAAATGAATCTAATGCATGCCTTTTTCAAATTGCTGTTTGGGACCCGCCAAAAACTAAAGCGCAGAGTGTTATAATGTTGGGCTAACCATATGACTATAATGAAACAAGCAACGAAAGCAGAATTTCATGTACGAAACCTGCTGGAAAGACGCCAACTGATAATTCGATGACATAGGAACAGGGCAGAATATCTAAACAGATGCTGCAGATAGGAGACTGTTTTTGGACTTAATCGATTTATGATAGTATAAACTGGGGCCTTAATTTATACTGCGGGTTGGTTGGGTGCAGTCGGATTTATGGCTGGGCTACGGGATGAACAACAAGCGGACTGAACATCGGCACGAGCAACAGATTGTTCTCTAACACGTCCGAACTGGCTTTGGGATCCACCTAGCCTCATATTCTTTCCGGCCGGGGCGTGAGGCTGTCAAATTACCTCTTGTAGTGCCGAGGTTAAGAATGAGTGACTTTACACCTCCTATCCCTCTATACGCTTTCGTGACGTGTACGGAGGGAAGACGACCTTACCTTTCCCTTTTCAAATAGGTAGGCGTGCTCTTGGTTAGTTAACCAGCAACTGTAATCAATGATGTAGTCGGAGACTGAGTGGGAAATTTAGTTCGCCAACAGCTGAGTGAACCTATCCCGATGCCTATGCGGTCTAAGGCGTATGTCTGCAGCTGATCGACTGCTGGGATCGTGGGTTCGAATCCCGTGGAGGGTATGGATGTCCGTCTCTTGTGTTTGTTGTGTAGGTAGAGGTCTCTGCGACGGGCTGATCGCTCGTTCAGAGGTGTCCTACTGGCTGTGTGTGTGTGTGTGTGTGTGTGTGTGGTGTGTGTGTGTGGGGTGTGTGTGTGGTGTGGTGTGTGTGTGTGTGTGGTGTGTGTGTGGTGTGGTGTGGTGTGTGTGTGTGTGTGTGGTGTGTGTGTGGTGTGGTGTGTGTGTGTGTGTGTGTGGTGTGTGTGGGGTGTGTGTGTGGTTTAGAAACCTCAACAATGAGGCGGCCTGGGCCCGATTTGGGCTGATGGCCACATAAAAGACACCGAGTGGCAACAGAGACGCTGTCGATAATTCAGTCAGCCAGTACATCACTAATTAATTCAAGTATCGGGTCACATTCTGGTGTACCCACTGAAACATGTCACCTAACACAAAAACAAATCTAAATATAACATCTTTGGCCATACCTGACATGAAACATAACGCGTCTCCATTGCAAAGACGTTCCTCTAATTCGAGGTAATATCCCGAAACCTGCCTGCAATGACTTACGAAAAAAGAAGGTAAAAATAAATATAACAAAATTAAATATACAAATCACACTATTTTTTTTATTAATACATAAGGCTACATGTTTCGATCCATCAGTCGGTCATCTTCAGGCCTACATAGCAGACTAAGTCACTGGTGTTGTGTACACATTGGGATCCCAATATGTTTACAGTAATAAAATACATAAAATCTGGTAAGTTTCTTTGCTAAGGACGAACTTACCAGATTCTATGTATTATATTAATGTAAACATATTGGGATCCCAAAGTGCACATAGCACCAACAACGTTGTCTGCGATGTAGGCCTGAAGATGACCGACTGATGGGTCGAAACATGTAGCCTTATGTATTAATAAAGAAAGGCAGTGCTGACGTATATAATTAATTTTATTAAATTTTTACTCCAGTACTTCGTGATGCCTTCTTTCAACGTAAAGATACAATTTATTCTTTCCAAGCCATGAAGGCATATAGGGGGTGTAGAGGTACAGCTCCACTCAATCCAAACCTCGGTGCTAGTTGGAAATGAGTGGTCAACTGCACGTTCTGGCCACTTTACCCTCGGGTCAGAACCCCGGTAACAATTTAACAAGTGGCTGGGTGGACCACACATTTGATCTTGACGTTTTGGAGAACACAAGAATCTCTTGTCCCTGCCGGGATTCGAACCCCGGGCCGTCCAACCCCTATGCTACTCACTATACTGTTTGAGTTCTGGGGAACTGGGGGATATCAGTAAAATCGCCCGTCTCCGGTCCTAGATTTGAACCCCGGACTTCCGAAGTTTTAAACACCAGTGTCAAGTACTTGGACGTATTTGAATTATGCTCTTTAAAATACCAATATTATGTTTCAACCGAATCGTTGTCGAATTTAACGGACTGTAAGAACATCCTTTGCTTGCTCAACGCCGAAGCCTGCTTGTGGCCGGAGGAAAAAACCACCTCAGTTTTTCAGTATCAGCACTTGAAGTTTTATTATTGCAAATTTGACGTTCAAATTGATTTTCCACGGTACACAACAGGGATAAATCAATTTTATTTGGTCGGCACAGTGGAGGTATAAATGATATTACGAAGCGTATAATTACAGCACAGAATAGCAAGTTACTATCGTTGACGTAATGTAGCGAAAACATGGCAAAATTGTAGGTTTCACATGTACTAGTACAACCATGAAGAACTACCATGAAACCGGTACACTACCTTGTCTTTCACGACCACGTAGAGCCACGGGGCGTATGCCGGATACCAGCCTCGGTTACTTGTTCACAAAACGAGGATAACTTTAATGTTGTCTTACTGACGGACAATAGAAGGTATTAACGCAAATGTTGATTTTACGGAAAAGGGATGTTGTGTATACGGCAATGAACACTACAGATTTAATAAAAGAAGGAAAATCTCGTCACCAGCTGAGCGACAATTAGCTTCTCAAGAAGAAGTCTGGTGCAAGGAATGGGCTAATTGATTCCGCGGACGAAAGTGGTGACATTTAATTAAAGAAAAATATCGTAGACCAACTCATTTTAAGAATATACTGCTGTTAAGAACAGGCCTGGATTTCGTCAGTATTTCTTCCCAAGTTTACACATGCAAAGGTCATACACCTACACGACAATTTTACGTTTTCCATTTCCCGCATTATGATTCAGTTGTTAAAATATAAGCCAACAAACAAGTACACACACTTCGTTAGAATTACAGTAACATTCTGATACGTCAACTGCTACATGTTGCGGCTCGACCGGCCCATCATCAAGCAGTGCACAGCTGCATAATACTATGATTTAAACTTTATACCGTATCCAGTGTGCAGCAGAACAGTTGTAACTTCGCCAGTATGTGATTTATACTGGATTGATACGTGCACTGAACATTACACATTTAGTATAAATTAAAAATTTATAATTTTCAGTGCACGTATCCATTTAATTTTAAAAATTTATAATTTTCAAAATTTTCAATCCATGTATCCATCTAATTTTAAAATTTTATAATTTTCTTTCACTGCACGTATCCATCTAATTTTAAAATTTTATAATTTTCAGGGCACGTATCCATCTAATTTTAAAAATTTATAATTTTCAGTGCACGTATCCATCTAATTTTAAAAATTTGGAATTTTCAGTGCACGTATCCATCTAATTTAAAAAATTTTTTTTATAATTTTCAGTGCACGTACCAATCTAATTTAAAAAATTTATAATTTTCAGTGCACGTATCAATCTAATTTTAAACATTTATAATTTTCAGTGCACGTATCCATCTAATTTAAAAATTTCATAATTTGCAGTGCACGTATCTATCTAATTTTAAAAAGTTATAATTTTTAGTGCACGCATCCATTTAATTTTAAAAATGTATAATTCTCAGTGCACGTATCCATCTAATTTAAAATTTTTACAATTTTAAGTGCACGTATCCATCTAATTTTAAAAATTAATAATTTTCAGTGCACGTATCCATCTAATTTTAAAAATTTATAATTTTCAGTGCACGTATCCATTTAATTTTAAAATTTTATAATTTTCAGTGCACGTATCCATTTAATTTTAAAAATTAATAATTTTCAGTGCACGTATCCATTTAATTTTAAAAATTAATAATTTTCAGTTCACGTATCCATTTAGTTTTAAATATTTATAATTTTCAGTGCACGTATCCATCTAATTTTAAACTCTTATAATTTTCAGTGCACGTATCCATCTAATTTTAAAATTTTATAATTTTCAGTGCACGTACCCATCTAATTTTAAAAATTTATAATTTCCAGTGTACGTATCCATCTAATTTTATAAAATTTATAATTTTCAGTGCACGTATCCATCTAATTTCAAAATTTTAAATTTTCAATGCACCATCTACCCAATATAAATAACATACTGACGAGTTTACAACTCTTCTGCTGCATACTGGATACGATATAAAAGTTAAATGATTGTTTTATGCAGCTGTGCAATGCTTGATGATGGGCCGGTGGAGCCGCAACATGTAGCAGTTGACGTATCAGAATTATTGTAATTCTAACGAAGTGTGTGTGTACCTGCTGGTTTACAGCGTAACAACTACACGGTAATCTTAAATTAATTACGGTCTCCTTATGAATAAACCACAACAGACATTACAGGTTTCCGTTTTTGGCAGAGTTAATACAAGACGAAAACTCCTTCTATGTAGACTTGTGTGCGTGTGTCCGCGCTCAACGCTTTTGGGGCGCGTGCTTTTTGTGTAGGCCCTGTGTACATACAACACCGTCCGATCAGTATAAACACGAAGGCTACTTTCTCCTTTACTTTTACCATACAAGTCCTTTGACTCGTTACACCATTTCTGCTGACATGAATAGCCTACAATTGAAACGTGTACCTTCGAAAACGCACAGTGTTGAATAAAAGCAAAATAACTCTGTTTTTTTTAATACATGTACCGTGCAACATAATGATTTTAGTCCATTTTATTGTAAATAGGACCATTTTAATGTTTTAAAGATTTTACAAAAGCAACGTAATAATTTTACCCAATTTTTGTTTTTGTAAATAGGACAATTTTAATGTTTTAAATATTTTATAATATTGAGATTTCTACGACTATAATATGAGAACTTGCACAAAACCAGTGTGAAACATCTTAATTGTAAACTGTATTACCATCAGCTGCATTTGAAATACTATGTAACTTGTCAAGGTATTGATTACAAGCTCCCTGAGGATGACACGATAGTGTCGAAACATGTAGGAGTGTGATAATTTGTGAAATAATTGTGCATTTGTTTGTCAGAGTACAAAATAAAAAATTAAAAAGAATAAGAAACAGAACTCTGTACTCACCAACACATTAATTGTGCTGTGTGTGACGGAATACTGAATAAATACATTTACTTTTCTTTTTTGTGAAATATTTTTTTTTTCACTTCCGCTACCCAGTTCGGCTGTTTCCCGTTCCTGAAGGCGAATGCACGTGGATGTTCCTTATATTCCCGATACCGGACTGCTTTCCTGATAATTACATGTCTTCAGTTAATCTGGATCAAATTCCTACTGATGAGTTTTCAAATTGTGACGCTGCAAACGTGCCTGTAGGAGTGAGCAGGCCTAGACTAGTTCAGCGCTGATGCAAACCTTAACTCAGCCCCACTTAATGAAAGCCCTGCAAATTTGCCATCTCAGGAGAATTTTAAATCATTAATATTCACGGTATTCGTTCAAACGGAAGAAAATGAAAGTGTCTTAAAAGACGAAACCGGTGTTCCACTAGACGCTAGAAATGAGAGGGGTTTAGAAGTAAACAATAACAATAAATAAATAAAATAAGAAATACAGTATGTATACAGCCTTCATTACATGAGAAATGGCATGAGTGGCGTAGTGATTAGAACAGGGAAGAAATTACAGAGGCTTACAGTGCCATTTCTCGAGCTGGTTTGTCGGTTATTTAACGACGTATCGACATTGAAGTTTTGTTTTTAAAAGATTTATTGCAAAGAAAGCATGTACATCGTGTTAGAGGACGAACAACAAAACTGTCCCCCTATCCAATTAAATAAATACAGGGTTATTCAAAATGAATGTCAGGGGTTTAACAACTTGTCATACACAATACACTTGAGATAGGAGTATGTGTTGTTTTTTATTTAATAGAACAACACTCCAAGTTTTTGTTACGTACCTTACAGGTGCTCTATATGTGCACCCTTTGTGATTCTACAGACATCAACACGATAACCGAGTTCGTCCCAACTGTTTGTAGCATGTAACAACCTTCAGTTCCGGGATATTTGCGGGTGAGGGGGAACATAAACCTGATCCTTGACGTAACACCACAGAAAGAAATCACATGGGGTTGCATCTGGAGAACGAGGTGTACTGTGTATGACAAGATGTTAACACCCCGACAATCATTTTGAATAACCCTGTATTTATAGAATGGAATAAGTGAAATAAAACTAAAACTAAACTAAACTCCGTGGCCTTAGTCCGCACGCGAACTATACCGACAGAGCGGCCGCCGCCGGTCGGCGAAGTTAGTGCCAACTTTTGCGGATAGAGGGGTGTCACGT
>Ga0123354_10014222_pt1 | contig 12392 bp, 10 predicted proteins | sample TergutLab28metaG_2_FD_97872 | JGI IMG/M metagenome (GOLD analysis project Ga0123354, IMG submission 97872) | Labiotermes labralis P4 segment gut microbial communities from Petit-Saut dam, French Guiana - Lab288 P4 | ecosystem: Host-associated > Arthropoda: Insects > Digestive system > Gut ... | reverse complement strand
ATAGAGACACGTGGCGGACGCTTGTGAGTGCGGTAATGAACCTTCGGGTTCCGTGAAATACGGGGAATTTCTTGACTAGCTGCAAACCAGTTAGCTGCTCAAGGACAATGCACCATGGAGTAAGTAAGTAATCCCACTGCAGGCCTGTACTGGCCCAGAGAGTTCCAAGGGGCTGAGGCTCCCAGATTTCAAGACAATCGGCACATGAAGGTGGTAAGGTTGTCAGCCCTACGCACCGGCCGCTTTTCCCCACCAAGAAATATTCATGGTAGTCATTTCTGTTAGAGGCTGAGTTAACCACAGGGCCATAGTGCGGCCGGAAGGAGTATGTCGAAGAAAAATTCCAGTGACACCATCGGGAATCGAACCCGCGACCTTCTGGCTTGTATCGTAGTGCCTCAACCAACTCTGCCACCGCGTGCCTCCCGTTTATTTACTGTCACCAGTATTTTTTGAGATGCAAAGTATTGTGTGGACACAGGAAAAATATTAAAAGGTAATCTGAAAAATTTTTAAATTGGAATCTTACAAGATCATTGGGGCAATTAGTTTGAAGTTAGGTGTTGCATGAGAAAATGGCGTAAGATCTGCAAGAAAGTATAAAGGAAACGCGGAGTTTTGAGAAACCTGACTCAGCCATAATTCAACACACACACGCGCGCGCGCGCACACACGCACACATACAAACATATATATACGTACATACACACATACGTACATATGTATATACGTACATATACACACACACACACACACACATATATATATATATATACACCTACATACGCACATACATACATACACACACATACGCACACACACACACACACACACACACACTCTCACACAGATTATTGCACATGGAACCATATCAACCACAATCGTAAGCTAATGTATGATTTATCGAAGATATTTGTCACAAGAACAAACTTTTCCGACAGTTTGCAATAACCAGCAGAGGGCTTTTTGCAGTGATTGAAGACATAATATTCTCATCAAGAGTAATCCTCGCCATCACATAGCCCAGTATCTATAATTGATTTCCTTTAGCACTCAACATGACGTCTGCAATTTGCACAGACAATGTGCTGTTTTACAAAAAAGTAAAAGACAGTGTTCGGTTTTCACAAGTGTTCTGTTCGTATTGAAAATCAAATAGGTGTGAATTTAGCCGGGCTGTTCTCAGCAGCACGTTGCCTCTGGCTTTACTATACCTTACGTCTGCTACTAGTAGAAGCATTTCTGTCGAAAAAAGAAAATTTGTAGCCTAATTTAATTTGATAGGAACACGCTTTGTCTTATAATTCCCGTAGGGTCTTTACTTGTGCGTTTTCTTCTTGCAGTTCTCGAAGCTGATTGGACTTCAACCCATGCTGCAAGGAGGCGAAACGATAAGGAGAGCGGGATGGTGAGTACTGCTGGATCCAGACACAAACTGGCACTTTACGTTCAAAGTAAAATTGAATATCTTGTTCATTCCATTGGCCATTTAGAACACATTGGTAAATATAGGTGCCAGCTGTTGCAGCGCTCGGACCGACAAAAGGTTTGTTCGCATTGCTTTTTTAACTTACGTACTGTTCTCAGACTGAACGGAATCAACCGGTATATGTTTGTAAAGGAGATTTTGTATGTTCTGTAAGTAGCAGATATGATCTCTGAGGAGAAGAAATAAATCATAATTGCAGTTCGGATGAATGTAACCCTCTAAATGGTCAGATAATGTTCCGGATTTTAAATAGTCCATGACCATATATTAACCTGAAAAGATATGGTGATGAAATCAACAAATGCATATAAACGTTTAATATTATATTATATATCGTATCGTATATCATATCATATCACATATCTCATATCATATCTCATATACATCATATATCAGATATGTATATCACATCATATCATTATTAATGTAGAACGCCTCCTGCGTGTTTCGGCCAACCTTGTGGTCATCTTATGGGCATGTGTAAATTTTTGCTGTTATTCATTAAACAAGAATGGCCGAAACGTGTAGCATACGTGCTATATTTATAATATAACGTAAGATATTCTTAACGCTTATGTGCGTTTGTTGGTTTTATCGCCATATCTAATATTCCGGATGTAAGTTCGAGTTTCAAGGAACATTTGTTTGGACCCAATTTTTAAAACATTTGACATAGCAGTCAAGGCGCAGAACATTTTGTGGAGTTGGGCAGTATCCTGTTAGTAAAGATAATGTGTCGAGTACTGGATAATTTGTGTTTTTTCACAAATATTGTTGCCCTCTTCTTTCCTACTCTTAGAAATATATGGCTTGTAATCCGTGTTAAGTGAATCTGTTCGCGTGAGTGGAAAAACGTATTTAAGTTTATGCTGGAGACTGTATGTGGCCATGTCTGCCTGACGAGTCTACTGTGTGTGTGTGTGTGTGTGTGTGTGTGTGTGTGTGTCTGTGTGTGTGTGTGTGTGTGTTTACAAGTAGTGACACTGACGCTGGACAAAGATTGTAGAAACGGTAAAGAAGGCGCTTGTAGGGAAAGTCGTTGAAGGGTTTGGTTAGTTCGGTAGCGTGAACAAGATGGTATAGTACAAAATGGTAACAGAAGGACTTTTGGTAACTTTTACGACTGTGATAATGCGTCAACATCGCCAAATTACCATAAGGTAAACATTCGTGGGTTGGTAAGTTTAACCCTAGTGTAGCAATTGCCCAAAATTTTTGGAGTGATAAACGAAATCCAGTCGCAGCAACAGGCTGATACATGTGTTGGGACTAGTGAAGTATTGGCATATCACAGAGCTAATGTCTCTGGTTAAGACAGTTATACGATAATGCGATCCGTTTTTTGGCAGACTGGCTTGGAAGAAGAAGAAGTTTTAATGTTTGTACTCAAATGAATCTGCAATGTGTAGCCTTTCTTGTGTGTCCGGTTGAGCGTTAACTTCTTTCGAAATTTGGGAGTACAGCTAAGAAATATCAAAATCAACTGTTCAAGACAACTTTTCCAAATTTTGGCGAAAATTCAAAGAAATTATTTTTTGGGGCCAATGACCAATCAGTTGGCATCATTTATCCGTTTTCAGAAAGAATGTAATTTTACAAGCAGTTAATAAGAAAACACATCCTTATTGCACTTGTAAAGGTCATGTAGTTGATTATGAAGCCACTGCACTTAGAAGTGTGCTAAGCACTTATACGTAACCAGGTGTCTTTTTGGTTAAATTATACATGTGGTGTGAAAACTTCCGAAGAGTCTCCTGGTGAGAATTTTCATAATGTGGGCATGATTGTGATTAAATAGTGCAGGAGAACCATGTGAACAGGGCCTGGCGAAAAGTAACCTCGACCACGACCCAGTTACTAGGCAAGTAAAGTGAAACCGCTACAAAGGGCTAATACAAAGACGTACAGCAGCTCGCACTTTGACTGGAACGTAAATTCTAACGCGACAGCTGTACTGAAATAAAGCGTAACAAATCCATGAATTCGGTACCACGTGTCTATAAGCGAATGCTGAGATGGTTCCCAACACTCCAAGTGCTACTGCGTGCTTCTCATGTAGCCCTCCCGACTTGAATGTATTAGATCCTTACTTCATATTTATGTTACCTTTATTTCATATTTATGTACATGCATAATAATCACTGCCACCGGGTGACAGCCCATTTGCAGTCATATTATATTATTATAATATTATTGTGATTTTGACGGTGATGCGTGATGTTTAGTTATCAGTAATTTGGCTGTTATTCATTACCCAGTTTTCATACTCAGAATCCGTTTCGAATGCGGGTTTTGTTTCCGTCTTCAGACGAAAGAGGGGACCTAATTTGTTCGTACATTGGAAGCAGCAGTCGGTTTCAAACACTATTTGAAAAGAAGCATGACCTATTATTTTATTGAGAAGACATTGTTCAAAGCTTAGTTGCCTCGATAGTGAAGGAATTCATTACTGTCAAAACATAATTAGTGTATATTATATACTTTATTTGGCAACATGTTTCGACTCAGTGTGGTCATCTTCAGGCCGATAATATAAAATTTATAAAAAAATAATTTTATTTTATTGGCCTGAAGGTGACCATATTGGATCGGAACATGTTCGCAGATTTATAATATAAACTAGTTGTTTCCGGCGGCATTTGATACCTTCATTATTGCAATCAACACACCGGGGTGACGAACATATAAATTAGTTATCTTTTTTTGCCTCCAGAAGGAAACAGAACCGGCTTCGGAAACATCGCGTTTTAATACAAAACCTAGACAGTGGATAATACCCAAGATAAGACGTATTAAAACGAACCGCAGAATGGAGATTAGAGCAATCAGTGTATCGCAATTAGTGAGCACTACAGCGGTGTCTGCCATTGCACGCACGTCACCTTATTCGTTGTAGTAGCGCGTGTGAGTGAGCGAAAGAAACACCGTGACGTATTGAATTTGTGTTTGTTCTGACGTATCACCGAGTTTTATAATGATCTGCCTTTCCTGTGGAGTAGCTTCCCACCTTCTGCATGTTGGCATGAGAATTTCAATTACCTTCATATTACACAGTCTCTTCTTTAATAAGCTACAAGATTACATGATTTCAATTAAAATGATAATCCAGCCATGCACTCATCGGCATTAATTCCATCATCGATCGGGAGATAAAGTACAACTTTGTTACGAGGTTGTTAGTAGAGTAAGGAGAAATGAAGAGAGGAAGGGCGAGAGGCGGAAAAATGTTCGGTGAAAGAGAATACCGTCGGCGGGATGGTTTGTAGTCAAACTTCGCCGGTATGTTTATCTCAGCAAGTTTTATTTCATGCCTCTACATGTTTCGAGCACATGTGCTCATCATCAGGAGGTCAAAATTGCATTACACAGCCTCTGGTATCATCACACCTATAGCTGGCCGTCTCGTGCACGAGACGGCCAGCTATAGGTGTGAAATAAAAACTTATTGTGAAACAAATTTTGTGCATCAAGTTGGTTAAATACTGAGATAAATATACTGAGATGCACGGTCAGCAAAACGTCAAACTTCACCGGTATGTTTCGAAGGAAAAATAAAACATAAAACATACGTGGCAAATTTTTATGTTTTGCTGACCGTGCAATCTCAGTATAATCTTAGTAATTGACAAACTTAATGCACAAATTCTTGTTTTATAATAAGTTTATTATAAAAGAAGAGTTTGTGCATTAAGTTGGTCAATTGCTAAGATTATACTTGGCAAATTAAGGAACACTTTTCATCTTCGAGCCGTTGTACAGTGACTACAGCCTTTGTGCTGGACAACGGAGGAGTTTTCCTTCGGTTCCTTGCAGGATCAAGGGATTTGCATCATCTCCTAAGCGTCCAGATCAACTCTGGGGCCCACCCTGCCTCATACTGAGGGGCACCGTGTCTCTTTGAACGAAAGTGAAGCAGCCGAGGCGTAAATATTGACCACTCACCTTCATCTGGTGCCCAGGTAAGAGTGAGTGGAGCCATACCTCCATTCCCCATGTATGCGCCTGTGTGGTTTACACAGGGACAAATCCACCATACTCTAGTTCGTTGACGGAATACAGATGCCTCCCTCTGAAAGCTTGATAGCATTTGTGGAGAAGTTAGCTTATGTAAGTGAAACACAAAAACGTACAATATTTTGAAGAATAATGCCTTCTGATATGTGATGCCGTGTAGACGGGTGGAAATTTACCGAAATTTCGGAGGGGTGTGCAACCTCCTCCTCCGTACAACCGCGTCACTCTTCTTATCTGCATACAAAGGCTGAAAGTTTGTCTGAAATGTCGATAAATTTCTAACAGGCTGCATGGTGTCACGTATAATAATATAAACAGCCGACTAGATGCAACAATAATAATTTTATTAATAATTTCAATCAACTCAGCATGTTTCGGGCGATAATTTCGTCCATCCTGCTGGTGAGGTGGAACTGGAAATTCCACCTCATCCTGGTCACCAGCAGGCAGCATCGTCGGTGCTTTACACCACAAGCTGTAAATATAGTCTAGTGCTCCTGAGGATGGGCGAAATTATAGTCCGAAACATGCTGAGCTGATTGAAATTATTAATAAAATTATTATTGTTGCATCTAGTTGGCTGTTAAACATCAAATGGTGTCACATGTCAGCAGACTGCATTTTCCATAGTCACCGTCGTGAGATAGTGAACTCTCACATGAACATTTTTGATTGGGAAACTTGATAAACATAGGAAAATTTAGAATGCAGGACCCGTGAGAGGATATTATTAAAATAGGGCATATATTCTTAATGCATGCCTGTGGAAGTATGCCATGCAGTGTATGCTGAGGTAGCTTAGGATCAGTTGCAGCTGCTCAAGACTGGGCTACCGTTTGCCCCAACACTTCAGGCTAACAAGCCAAAGATAATGGTCGTATTGGCTGCGATACGCTACGTCTGGAGACTGTTGAGGCGCACAGCGCCTACCAGCGCCGGGAGACAGTCGAAATGTCAGACCGTGAAGCTCGTCATGTATATTTTGTCGTCCTTGTGCAGTATAAAAGTCTTTGGGGCGAATGACGGACATTTATAGCTGGAAATACTGCCGGTTACCGTTCATCAGGGCAGTAAAATTTATTCCTTTTTTTTTTTATCAATTCTAAGCTTTTAATAGCAGTGACGTAGCAAGTCGGCTCAACCGGAGGTGTCCAGTTTTATTCTCGGCCGTAACATACTATTACCCTCGCTGAAGATTTTATTGGTTTTCCTCAGTCCCTCCAGAGAAGTGCCGGGAAACATTTCATTATGACACCCGACCATTTCAGTCCAAATCCTTTCCAGCCCCTCTTTTTTAAACAGCTGTTATTACTGGACGTTTCGCTTTCGGTAACAGAGAAAGGATCTGTAAATGAAGAGCGAGTGATTTTGTAACGTCGAATGTAAAGACAAATTTAAACATATGTGAAAGCAGTTTCCCGTGGTGCTTCTGAGGTACTACATGTGTTTTCATGGAAGGATTAAGGTACACCAATCATATAATATGATCTGTTATGAGACCGGTATAACCGGAGATCGGGTCACGGTTCCTAGCCGCTGCTCCGACCATCTTGTCACTTGATGTACGAAGCATTGTAGGAGCGTAAGGAGACTTGCTATTTTACAGCTCTTAGCGATTTATTGCAGATAGTTGTATGGGACAGAATTGACAGAAGATGAACTACATTGTTCGGATGCCATTTTGAAGAAATAGACTTGACTGGTACTGCAACATCGACGACAGGAATCATTGTTGGCAACAGCAATGTCGTCGTTAGGAAACCATATCTGATGAAACACGAAACGTCTGGAGAGGAATGTAGCTGAGAGTGTACAGTTTCTGACTCAGTGTAAGTAGGTTGCTCGCATTTCAGGAGCACAAACTAGGAAACTTAAGAGAAAGATATCTGTCTCTGTGTCCTGCACCTCAACAAGGTGATATCACCCCAATGAGAACAGCCCAACTGTACTTCGAAATTTACGTTTCTTCTTTCTTCAGTCGAACGTTAAAATACAACTCCAGTAGCGAGAACTCGAGAACACATGTCGTTCGGTAGGGCTGAGGTAGAGATGTCTTCAAAACTTGCAGCTCAACTAAGTTACCGCCTCTCTTTCTCGGTCGATACGTCGCTTTATTTGACGTCGCTCTTTTCTTACGGACACAAATTACTTCCTCTTTATTCCTCCCTCTCTTGATTGCTTTTTTGTGTGTTTATTCTTCATTTTTATTTCCTCTAATTTCTTTATTGTCCCTTCCTTTGTTATTCCTGTACATGATGTATTGATTATTCCTCTCCTTTCTTTCTCCCTCTATTTGTTTATTGGGTTATTGTTTGCCGATTTATTTCCTGTTCCTTTTCAAATTCGTCCCTGTCTCTCTCTTATTTCAGTTTTGGCCTCCTCTAACCCGAATTACTAGTGCTCCTGTATTCTGAAGTTATTTGTAATGTCGGTTAATTCCATCCTTTACTGTAGTGCTCTTTAGGAACGTACTTTACCTCACCTACAGTTGCTTCGATTGCTTTGTTGTTATTTAATTTCCGTATTGCTGACTGTTTTTGATTTTCTTTTGAGTTCATATATAAAAAAATTATGTCTACACAGTAGACCCTTTTGATCGCCACGATAATAACACCTCTGCCGCCCCCCCCCCTCCCCAATCATTCCCGGTTGTGACTTACAACTACAGTTCCTCATTAAGGACTCTAACGAAGTGCACACACGGGACCTGAGCGAATATTGGCAGGTCGTAGTACAACGTAGTGAAAGTTAGTGCAACTAGCAGACACTGTTAGAGAGAGAGAGGCTGTTGTAACACAGGGCACGTTTGCTGTAGTAGAAGGGGGGCGCTTCTGTTACATCAGAACTTTTTGAGTGGTTGAAGAAGACAGTTTTTTTTTTCTATTTTACACGGCGAAAGTTATTACATGGAGGAAATATCTGCGCCCCCCCCCCCTTCCCCCACGGCCCACTTTCAGTGTAGTTCTGTGCCAATAAAAACACAAGCCTCTCCCCACTTGGTGGCGGAGGGGGGAGTAACCACCAAGTTAAGAGTCGGAGAGGTGTCTTGTCACAATATACGAAATCGATCACGTGCCTGATGACGTTACATCCATCACGAGGGGAACCGTACACCGCGGTGTCATTCCGAGATCCCGCCTTCAATTCTCGGGCCAAAGTTCCAGCGTGTTCATTGTGGGTTTTAGTAATGTTGCATTCACTAGTTCTCCAATAGGTGCCGGAATTGTGTCTTCTTTAGACGCCATCACTTTTTACAACCATACCCATTGCAATTTATCGTTCTCATTCTTTCCATTCGCTGTTACCTGCATGACTCCGCCATATTTAATGTCATATTTAAATGTCTGACGTAAGTAATCTGCCATTTGTTAAAGTTGTGCGGTATCGGTGGTAGATGAAGATTATTATTATTATTATTATTATTATTATTATTGCCCATTGGTGGAATGATATTGGTGTGGGAAAGCCGAAGTACTGGTGGAAAAATCTGTCCCGATGATACTTTGTCCACTAAAAACACCAACTGGACCGGCCTGGAAATGCAGATCTGTAAATGCTCCGTTATTACACCAATTCAATCCGACGCAGTTGCTAGCTTTATTTGTCCGCATTAAGTAGACCGACATTTCTAAGCACGGTTTTGTTTTTTTACGGGTTATTTATTTAGCGGCATTTAAAACATTCATTTATTGGCATTTGCCAGATTAATTTTCTTCAGGAAAATTTTGAATTGATAGTTAATAGTGATGTTTCTAGTGTTGACCAGTTTGTAATATTCTCCACCTCTAAGAAAGCAACAAAAAAGAGAATAAATAATCTGTTTATTGTAACAGGTGTAAAGAAAAGTCTAAATGATTTTGTCCCTGCAGGCCCAAACATTGCTGTTTATCTTACTTGACACTCTTTTTGTTTTATGAGTCCAGTGGCGATGTTCGGCGAGTTTATTTACCACATTTCGCTAATGTCTACTGTAAGTGTCCATGTGTGTGCCCCAGTAATAACGTTTAACTAGTTGTGTCAACATGTAAAATGACAACGTTACGCCGTCAATATGAAGTGCTGTTGTCATCATAGTATTTATCGCAATCCAGCTGTACATTTCATCGGTATCGAATCACCTTCCGTGTGCTCTACTGTGTTACACACAGAAGTTCGGATGTGTCTTCAATGTATTAGTGGGCTCAAATTCACATATCTGATCCTTCATATATGGCAATTTATCATGTCATCTGCTACGACACAAATTCTTAATAAGGATGTGTTTGTTAGGAGCTTTCGCAAAATAGCGGAAAGCGACTGTTAGCTTCGTCATGTCTGTCTGCCTGTGTCCGTCCGCCCGCATGGAAAAACTCGGTTTCCACTGGACGAATTTTCATACTATTTGATATTTGAGCATTTTTCGAGATTCTGTTGAGAAAACTCAAATTTAATTAATATCTGTTAAGAATGACGGGCATTTTACATGAAGACTATGTACATTTATGATAATATCTCGCTTATTTCTTCTTAGAATGAGAAGTGTTCAGATAAAAATTGTAGAGAAAATCAAAACACGTATTTTATGTTCAATATCGTGTTTTCGAACATCGTGCCATTTGTGAGATAATGTGGGCAGATCATGTAGAGCCGGACAGGCCACAGATGACAATATGGCGCATGCGCACTGCATGCTGGATACCTGAGGCTAGAAATACACACTCAGAATATGTGATACTTATTGCTTTTCCATTGAAACAATGGTTGCACAAACACACCTCAGCGTTACGCCGTACGTACACTGCCTGTCTTGTTTCGTACATTAAGGCGATATGGTTGAATTGATATTATTCTGTTTCTAAATTAATGGCCTGTCTCCAGTGTTCGACTTTACTTTTTTCTACCACGTCAATGAACGAGACCAGCTACAGATACAAGTTGCGAAGCTAGATAAATCCTTGTAAGAGATTTCTTCCTGAGAATTTGTAGTTTCCACCCAAAAAAAAATCCTTTCTTATTAAGCAGTTGTAAATTTTATTCCCATATTTACAACTTGCCATTAGTTCTTAGTAATAGCTAAGTGAATGTAGTACACAACTTTAAATATCTGTTTGGACGGTGTGTGTTGGCATAAGTTTTCACATTTTCACGACCGGATTTCATCTTCCGGGTTTGCACACCTTGTTCTTCTCTGAGCTGACGCCGATATTTCCAACGAACGAGTAGTTTCCGTTTACGGACTGAGTGGAATTTTGTCCAGTGAACGCTGAAATGATTATGGTCCAACGAACCAACCAAACACTAAGGACGGACTCGTGTGCTAAGCGTGTGCCTAATGTCCCTTCATAGGTCAAACCATTTATGTATAAGGTACAAATATGTCGAATGTGAGAACGATGTTTTCAGTGAGTATATTTATTCGGGATCGGAACTTAGGGTAAGGGATTGGGCCTATTTGCTGAAGGCCATAATGCTTTTGTATTAATAACTGTTATTACTGATCGAAGAAGGGACCGCGGTAGCACAGTGGTTAAGGTGCTGTGCTACAAATATGAAGGTCGCTGTTTCGATTCCAGCTTGTGTCAGTGGATTTTTCATTGACGTGTAAAATCCTTCCGATCGCACTATGGCCCTGGGGTCGACTCAGCCTCTAACAGAAATGAGTACCAGGAGTATTTACTGGGGGTAAAGGCGGCCGGTGCGTAAGGCTTACAACCTACCACCACCCTGTGCCTTTGTCACGAAATCTGAGAACCTTAACTTCCTGGGACCCTCTGGGCCCCTCCGGGCCTGTAACGGGATTGCTTTACCTTTTTTACTGATCGAAGAAGTCTCGCATCTGGCAGTTAGTGTTTGGGAGTTATTTAAAGGAGGAAATTGGTCAGTTATATCGGTGAATTGCGATGGTTGTGGTCAATCAGAAGCAGGGAGAGGGAAGAGCGGATAAACCTTGGTGTAGGCCAAGTGGTAAAGGTGAGAAAACCAATACGCCGTGCGGTAGTTTTGAGAGAAAACACAGTGGGAGATGTGAATAAGGTGTAGATAATATGTGACGTTACATATATAAGGCCCTTCTACGAGGTCTATGGGTTCTGTGGGATAGAAAGTAGAGAGTTGGGACTGGGAATCCCCATTTATGAGGGCTCAAGAAGGACAGTATTACCTCACGAGGACAAGAGTGTCCCGCCCATGCGTAATCCCTTCTGCTGTCTATTCTTTAGGGAGTGGATAAAGGACCTCCACGACCTGCTTATGGAGAAAACGCTCTCCTTGTTCATGTTGTTGGGCTGTAGTAGTTCGATATATATCTCCTCCCTTACAAGTTGGTCCACTCGCTTGAGTTTCTTGGCCTGAATAACAAATTTGGTTGAAATCTCGGAAGGGTTTGTTCTCTTGTTGTATATTTTACGACGCTGTTTTTATCTGAGACTCTGTGTTTGATACGTTTTCTTTTGAATGATGAATTGGTAGAGATGGGGAGAGCGGTTGTGACCTGATCGAGGAACTCTTCTGGCACTTGCCTGGGGTGATGAAAAATTTAAAAAAAATGTGAAACGGCAAAAGGGATGGTCTTCCCTGTCTACGCCATGAAGATATATTAACTGTTAACCTCTGCACCGATGGAGGTGAGTGGTTAACTTCGCGCCCTATCCGCTTTAACCCGCGGGAGGAGTTGCCGGTGCGCGTTGAATAGGAGGCTGTTAGGCCCCAGGGCCATACTGAATTTAAAAAAAAAAATATCTTGACGTTACCGGCATTCGTACCCAGAATCGTATTGGCTTTTACCTGGGTTGACTGTGGAAAACAACGGAAACCCCAGTGTTGATGGTCGATGTCTTGGTCGGAGATAGAACCGGGAAATTCCCGAATGCATGTCTCGAGCATAATCGTTGTTAACAGGCAACAGAGGGTT
>Ga0123354_10014221_pt1 | contig 12392 bp, 7 predicted proteins | sample TergutLab28metaG_2_FD_97872 | JGI IMG/M metagenome (GOLD analysis project Ga0123354, IMG submission 97872) | Labiotermes labralis P4 segment gut microbial communities from Petit-Saut dam, French Guiana - Lab288 P4 | ecosystem: Host-associated > Arthropoda: Insects > Digestive system > Gut ... | reverse complement strand
GAGGGACAACGCAGAGTGGATTTGGATGAGCACAGATCAGGAAGACCCAATTCTGTGACCCGTGACGAGGGACAACGCAGAGTGGATTTGGATGAGCACAGATCAGGAAGACCCAATTCTGTGTCTCGTGACGAGGGACAACGCAGAGTGGATTTGGATGAGCACAGATCATGAAGACCTAATTCTGTGACCCGTGACGAGGGACAACGCAGAGTGGATTTGGATGAGCACAGATCAGGAAGACCCAATTCTGTGACTCGTGACGAGGGACAACGCAGAGTGGATGCCATGATCCAGGAAAATCGCCGAATTAAGCAGAGAGTGACATAGCTCTAAAGCTCGGTATTAGACAAGAAAGAGTCACCATATCGTTGAAACGTTGAACTACAGAAATATTTGCGTCAAGTGGGTCCCGAGACAATTGACTGGCCCCATGAAGGAACACAGGAAAACTGTTGTTCAAGAACTTCTTAACCGATATTTTCTCGAAGGGGATGATTTCCTCAAGAATTTTGCCACTGGAGACGAATACTGTGTTCATTATTATGGCTCGGAAAATAAAACGGAATCCATGGAATATCGTCATGCAGGTTCTCCGATTGGAAAGAAATTCAAAACTGCTCCATAAGCAAAAAAATTCAAGCTCACCATCTTTTGGGGTGCAAGCGGCCTGCTTTACACGAAACTTCTGACTGAAGGATCGACGGTGATTTCCGACAGGTATTGTGCAACCTTACGATCACCCGAGCAAAGCATCTGCAGAATCAGGCCGGAAGGTCAGGACGTCATAACAAGCCTGAAATTCACAGCGGTTGCACATCCTCCTTACAGCCCAAATTTGGCACCGTCAGAATTCTGGTTGTTCCCAAAATTGAAGGAAACTTTAAAAGGTCAGCATTTTTTATCGGATGCCGAACTTGAGGAAGCTTTGTGCAAATGGATCAGCGGCCAACAAGAAATTATCTTTATGGACGGAATGAAAAAACGGATAAAATGACTGAAAAAAGTGTAGCCGTAATTGGTGACTATGTTGAAAAAAAGTGTACAATGTGTAAGAGAAATAAATTTATTCCATTCTGATATCACTATTATTATTTTACATTGTCAAAAACTTAATTCATACAATAGGACACCTTATTTATCAATCACCTCTCGTATACATATAATTCGGACGTATTTGGATGCACTGATTTATTTATACCAATCAATGTTAACCTAACAGATTATCCGATTTGCGAAAGGCAGTTGCTGAAGATAATGCTAACCGTATGAGCGATAAGATAATGTGACTGATATGAAATATTTAAGCATTTTAATCTTGGCTGCGGTAAGTTGCAATAAATTTCTGTATTATCTGACACAAGTAAAGCAAGAAGTCAAATCAACAACGTAAATCGCTCAACTACCGGCTTCGTTACGTATATTATTCACACAGATAAATAATATGAATATATTCACTCCCCTGAACTGAAAAAGCACACAGTTTAAAATAAATTTAATTACATTTATATCTTATTCATTTCAAAATGTGAACTGTCGGCAGAAATGTAGCTTCGGTGCAAACAGTTCCACGTGTCTTACAGACTCTGTGTTCTTCAAAATGAAGTATTTATTTTTTGTAAAATTAGCTGTGTGGACGTTTTTATAAATGTATAAAATATTAGTGTTGGAAACATAAGGAAACAATTATGCATGGACATGACCGTCATAACACAACTCTATTGTCAATTATACATAACATATCAACTACATGTTTCAGCCAGTACTATTTTTGGCCATCATCAGGTTGGATACAATTATCGGAGAAACTACACAATATATAATATGATACAGTATAACCATCAGTATTGGTTTAAGTAGAGGGGGACGAGATTTCGTTTACAAAAGAGTTGGAGGGGTTTATGTGCAGAAGGTTTTATATGTAGATATATACATTGTCATGTTACGTCTATGATTTCATACCTTTCGCCATTATTGCCGGAGGTATCAATGGGGCGTCTTAGGCTTGAGGGGGAAGCCGGCTGGTATTGCGGCGTTGTAATTGCTGCCAGTAGTAGGAGGAGCTGAGTTTGACACCGGTCTGCCATAGTGGCTGTGTAGACATCATAAGTTGCCTGCGTTTCGGCTATCGGTCACGGACGTGATGTGGTGAGGATGGGAAATCTTTTTTTACCGTGCTGGATTGTCAGGTGGACGTCTATTGTCAACGGTGTTTTTATTTATGGGGGCCTACATTGAAAAAGACATGTAAATGGAGGATAAAAACAAAAAAAAATAAAAATGTAAACAAAGTGAAATGTGATAAATAAAATAAAAATATAAAAATAAACGATATAAAATGTGAAAGTGAGGTGAGTGAAAGTAGGTAAGCTAAAATGAAACAGCAATACGGACAGAATGAAATGAAATAAAGTAAAATAATTAGCTGGTAATGGGCATTTGGTTATGAAAGTGCCACAGATATATGTGTCTGGAAACATGTTTCAGCAAGGTATTGTTTGTGGAAATACTACTTACAAGTATGTGGACCCCTGGTTGGTGCTAATGTCAGTGGGAGCAATCCTTGTCAGAAGAGAGAGAAGAAGCTATTTCGTCGCTAGGAACTATCACGGGTGACACAACCACAATTCTACGTGAGAATATTTCTGTATCACTTATTATCACCTGAACACTCATTTTGCATCACTATATATATGTGTAGCACCGTGTTCAGGGTGTGGTGGAGGTGTGGATAGACTTTCACTGTGAGGCTGCGTTTGTAGAAATTGGACGACCGGTATTGTCTTTCAATGTTCACTATCATGGGCCGTTGTTATTACCAAGTATGGTGCTACTATACGTGTTATTTAAACAAGGAATACTGAAACACGGAAATCCTACGTTTTCTCAATTCGAAATGGCTTGTTGTCTTGGTGAGGAATGGATATGTATGGAGTGTTTGGGTCAGGGCTGCACAGGGTGTGTGTAGTGGGAACTATTATTTGGTTTTTATGAGGGTGTCAAAAATTTTGTTGGGAAAGATAGTTTGGGCGTCATTCAGATGGTTACCGTTTGCGTGTTCAACGTGGATGTAAAATCTTTCGATAGTGTTCAGATGTGTCCTTTCTTGTGGTGATGTAACACTTGCATGATGTTGTTGATGGGGCCAAAGGAGTGTCCTTCTTCATGGAGGTGTTTTGCGAAGTTGGAAGTGTGGCTGTTGCTGTGGTAAGCTCTTTTGTGTTTATTGTAACGTGTGGAGAAGCATCTTCCGGTCTGTCCTACGTAGGCCTTATTGTAATCTGGGCACGTACGTTTGTAGACTCCAGATAATGAAAATTTGTCAGGGGTCGGGTTTTTATGCCCGAGCAGGTTTTCTGAGGTGTTGTTAGTTCGGAACGCTATTTTCAGGTCGGTGTGTCTGAACGCATTGGTAATATATAATGTTTATTTGCCTACGTATTTGAAGGTGACCCATTTGTGTTCTACTACGCAGTTCCTAAATACGGCTTGGTGCCCACTTGTTGATTCAATTCAACTTTCTATAAAAACCCCAATATAAAGGCAAACAGCAGACTAAATTATTTGTCTAGTATTGGTCCACATTTAAATATATAGAAGTTGTGTGTTTCTCCTTCGTGTATTGTACTTGTGTAGAAAATACGAAGAATCGTCTGCACGTCTCAATAAATATTTTCCTTACATAAAACAGGAGAACAAACAATCTCCTAATTTAAACATTTGAAGCCCGAAATTCATCTGAACTCTCTCACACAGAACACCTTCTCCACTGCCAAAAACAAGCAGTTACGTTGTATAGGGAAAGATTCATCGCTGGCTCAGGATCATGTGTCACAAATAAGTGCCTAAACTCTGTGGGCAAATTGCAGCAATTTGAATTGTTGGGCAGGTGGTACACATATTTGCCACCGATATTTCATTGCGCATGGATATAAAAAATTTGGATATATCGCTCACTGAATGCAATCTTGTTATAATCACAAAGTAGACCTTTTGTAGTTGTGGTGGACGCCATTGACCATCCTACCTACTTAGCTAGGATATTTTAACGCTCGAGCAAGAGAACCTTATAAACAGTGACACAACAGATGCGAGTGCCAGTGAGGACTGCAAAGTGGAGACAGATCGCAACTAGGCGGTCGGCTACAAAGAGGAATAGTGTTGTGTGCACATAAAATTATGCGTGTGTGTGTGTGTGTGTCTGGTAATTTGTACCTACACCACCACACTGGTAACACCGCAGATAGAAGACCGCATAGTGCAGTGAATAAGTGCAATATTCCTCCCTCGAAAGCAGCTTGCAGCAAGAAGCTGAAGCAACAACATGGCCGGAACAACCGCCTGATAAGACTTTCACTATCAACCGTGTCGGTATTCGTGTTCCGCCGTTCTGGTCCGTAAAGCCAGCCGTGCGGTTCGCGCAACTCGAGGATCAGTTTGCCTTGTCGAACATCACGCAGCACGCAACACAGTTCTACTGCGTCATCTCACAACTTGACAACAAACAGGCGTCGGAGGTGGAGGACGTCATAACCAACCCCCACCCACAGGCCATTAAGACTTAATGAAGGCAGAACTGCTTGATTTCAAATTATAACAACTACATGTTACAATAATGACATGTAGCGGCGTATGTTTCAACTAACGAGTGTGTCGGTATTGTGGGATGTAGTTGTTATATTTTGTAGCTTAATCGTAATATTAAGTCTAACTGGCAATTTTTCAGTTGTGCCGCTGTATTCAGACAGCAATATGACTACAGATAAGCCTACCGTAACCTTGATACGACAGTTCACTCTCAACATTGCACTGTCCTGTACGAATTCCACCTGCAAATCTCAATGACATTTAAGCACTGTTCTTCATATTTATTTATTCTTATACAATCTTATCACATCCCTCAGCCTTAATACGATAATTGTGCTGATAATATTGCATGGCAATGCATGTCGTTCTCTTCTTGCTTAACGATCAGCTCTACCTAGAAACAAGTACAGCTACGGAGATAGTCGGTGGGCAAGTTTCGCTACTGTCAAATTTCCTAACTTACTGTCACGTGTTGTTTAATCGAAGTGTGTTCTTTTTTCTCTCTGTCCATCCGTTCGTTCTCACCATATGTGTGACGTCACTTATGCCATTCCAACGTGACAGAACTAACGACTTCAAGAGACCATCCGAAAGACATGACGTAGATTTTGTGTGTGGGGTCATTTATAAAGGCAACGGATTTTCAGCAGAACAAACTATCATCAATATGTCATATCAGGAGGGCGAAATATTTCGTTTCGATGGAAGTAAGAGAATTTTAAGATAACATCAGACATATAAGAAAACCGTAATATTGCTACACATTGCACACAGCAAACAATTCATATAGTATTAACACACCTAAACCGAATAACATAACAGCACATTTATCAGAAACACTCATTCATTTACACAGATTTGCCTCTCTGTGCACTCAGAATCCGAGGATTTGTGTGCAATAAATACAGTGGGGGTGATAGAACGAACGTAATTGGTTGTAGAAGATATTTCGTTATAGCATCTGTTCGTTCTAGCATACTTTGAAACATATGTATTTGGGGTAATCCGTTACAGGCCCACAGCCTGGTGTAAAGTTACCATCCAACACCACCATTTAAACAGGAAAAATATAATAAAAAATAAAAAATACAAGTGTAAACATAACATAAAATTGATTTATTTAACTTTTATACACTGTACATATAAATTTTAAAAGCACAAAATTTTTCCCTGTTAAAAACCCAAATAGTCAGACAACTGAACTAAATTGATAACTGAACTTTAGAAACGACAACAAAAATGATGACTGACGCTCTGATCAAAGCAGGAAGGCCCGAAACGTCAAGTGCACGTGCGTGCAGCTTCGGCCGATAGTATCCTACTGCATTCGTTGTAGCATTTCTGTTAGATGTAGCATCCTGATGTTATTGATAAAAACTGTTCGTTGTACCATTCATTCCTCGTAACATCGTTCGTTGTAGCATACCGCACTGTATCATAATGCATTACAACACTGCCAACTGCTGACCAAGAGAAGCAATGTACATATAACGTAACATTGAGGCGTTTTCGTGCAAACATTGTTGCGGTGGAAAAGCAATAAATATTACACGCTGAGATGGTGTGTGTTTGTAGCCTCTGTTATCTATCGCGCAATGCGCGTGAGCCATATTTTCATCTGTGGTCTGTCCGGCTGTGCTAGATATTTCCACATTATCTCATAAACAGCGCGATTTTCGAAAACGGTTATGGAACATAAAATGTGTGTTTTGATTTTCACTGCAACTTTTCTCCAAATCAAAAATCGTGTGTTCTGATTTTATCTACAAATTTGTCCGAAACCCTCCCCCTTCTAAGAACTGGGCGAGATATGATAAAAATGTAATATATTGGACTTCATGTGAAGTGCCCATTAATCTTGTTCAATTTTAATTAAAATTTAAAATTCGCTACAGAATTTCGAAAAATATTCAAATGCCAAATTTCATGAAAATTCGTCCAGTTGGAGCTGAGTTGTTCCACGCCAACGGACGGAGAGACAGCACGACGAAGAAAAATGTCGCATTTCGAAATTTTGCGAAAACATCTAAAAATTTCTGTTTCAGGTACAAGCACAGTCAAAAATTACAAAAATGGAAACTTTCTGATAATTTAGTAAATACAAGAATTCATGCAAGATGAAGGCACACTTTATTAGCGTCATCAAAAAAACCTAGCACTTTCTTCGAACACAACTCCCTTGTATCTGCACCAGAGCGATCCCTTCCCTTTATTTCTACAAATCCAAATGATACGTATTAAAACTGGTAGCGAACAAAATTCGGCAAATACTCTGTTTTGAACTGGAGAGACACAGTTATCTAATATATCAGTTCCACGGTTCAGCAAATTATTCTCCATTATAACGAGTTCCAGCTGAAGTCAGAACTGACAACAGCAGAGCCTAGAAAGACGCTGTGCTCACCCTCTGGGTCTACCGCGTCTCCGGAAAGCTGTCCTGGCCTTAAATAAAAACAGCTCCACTTTGGTCAACACAACAGTTGCCATGTCGCTCACCACATACAACATCCGGCATCCTCTAGTGCTGCCTCTGAGCTCGGTTAACTGGCCAGCTGTGGTTTACCTAACACAGACATCAGATATCTAACCCTCCATAACAGAGATATTACTAAATACAAAAGTGCTTGAATACAGCCCAAGAACAACATAATTAAAGAAACTTTGAGGAATAAAACATATGTCCTGAAGTACATACGAAAATGCTAGTGAGTAAGACACTGGGGCCGGGATTACTTTGTGGGTACACAGACATGGCTTTGAGTAAAACAACCCAAAAAAAGGGATGACACAGAACAGGAGAGGATAAACAGGGGGGCAAATGGGCGAAGATTGAAACCGAAAGTAAAAGAGAGTGGGAAAGGAGTGGACAGAAGCGGGAAGGGGAAAAAGGGAGATAAAGCAAGAAATTGTGATCCAATACATTAGTTTAAAATGTTACATTCTTTTTCACGATGTTGAATGTGGAACACCATCACATAATTCGCCAAATGCAATCCAGGATCTAACCGTACATTAATTATGCTTCGTTGCTATTTCCTTTAAAGTAACATATTACTTTGTTTAGCAATCATATTTAGAGGCATTACTGCATAAATACTTGTAAGAAGTAAAGTCTCAAAGGAACGATATCGGGAGGCCTGAAATCCTGGACTAGATATTAGGCAGTAATTTGTTGGTTCTAACTCCTGCGTGTGTATCATGCTTTATTTGTTTAATGGAATCAAAATTTCCGAAAAAATATCAAATTTATTAAATATTTAGCACGCCCATTCAGCGGAATATCTAAAGCATGTTACACGAAATATGTACTCTAAGATTTTCACAGTGCCAGCGAATATACACACTGCACTTTCCCTGGCACAGTACGGTATACTTTACCTGCAGTGAAATGCATCTATTCACATCATTTCATTATAAATTTACGCTGTCGCGTACATTATATGGTTCAAGCTTCAAGATCTCACCGCCTTATGCAAAAGACGAAACAAAACACTCATATTCGGACACTCAATCCCAAAACTATTCACTCTCTCATAAACCAGTTTTTTTGGTATGTATATATATATATATATATACATATACATATACATATACATGCCACATAATTCTTCAAACTTTCAACGGCATATTCGAAATAGCATGACGAAGCATTCGTAAAAATTTATGAGTTGATTATTCATGGATATATATATATATATATATATTATTAATTCGTTTTTTAAAAAGTGTGCTAAAATTTTCGACAACACATGCTAGGTTGTGAATTGCATTTTTATTAAAATATCGATGTTGTTATCAGCGTACTGAAATTGTGCACGATATATTGGAAAATAATTGAAAAAAATATATACACATAGTTACACGCATACTACACCGCACCTCGCTCTGTGTACTGAATTCAACTTTTCCAGCATGCAGACAAACATCTATCGAAGTTTTCCACTTCTAATACAAGGCTGAACAGGCCTGTGGCTGGCAGACTTCCTGGCCTGTTATCCGTTGGAGGGGCGGAAGTATCAGCGGTCAGGATTTGCGCCTTGCCCACAGCAGCAAACCATACATATAGCTGTAAATGACGCGTTTTACTATCCGGCCCACAAAATTTCACATACCGATCAGGGGTCATATTTACACAGGGATTTGATACTCCATAACATACGATGGATTATTCCTTCTGTTTTGTGTTAATTTAATGTAAGAAATGTAATATGTCTCTGTCAGATACAAAATAAACTCAGTGTGTACACTGTGTACAGAATAACACTACATAAATACATTCACAGAAAATACAGCAGCCCTATACACTCGTACCATTATATGTATACACTCGTGAGTGTGCTGAATGTGGATATCTTTTATTTAATTTTCAGAGGAAAACAATAAACGCCTAGGAAACAGTAATAATATAAAATATGTTTTGAAAACACAATTTCTAGGTAGACTCAAAAGCCAAGGTAAAATGTACACACTTAAAACAATTAATTTAACTTTATTTTACGACCTAATGTGGACCTTGGCCTCCTCATTAAAGAAGGTTCTAGATCACACACAAAGACGGATCATGTTCGTTAGGACGCCTCTAGATGAGTGATCAGCCCGTCGCAGACAACAAACAATTCTCACGAGACACATATTTATACCTCGGCGGGATTCGAACATACAAACCCAGCAATCAAACGGCAGTGGACCCACGCCTTAGACCTCGTGGCTCCTGGAGTCGAGCCGAGCCATTGGCTCAATATGATAGGAAATTGTGGAATTCGAAGAAAATTTTTGATAGATCGTACTCTTTATTATAATTGAGCAGATTATCCGTTTGCGTATTAACCGTGCACGATCGTTAGTCGCCAGTGAATAACGACGAAGGTGGGAAATAACGTGATTTAGAGCCGATTGTTCCAACAAGATCCTCAACACGGCAGCTGGGATCGTTAGTGGCAATTTCTTACCGACGTTTTGGTACAACCTATCGGTCCAATCTTCAAGGGTCAATTATTCAGAAAGAAAGCCTGCTGTCCAAATACGAAGTTTATGTGTGGAGAGTGTGGGCGGTGACAATATCGTGCAATCTTGTTAGATAAGTACAGATAAGTAGTAACAAAGGGGCATGGAGTATAGTTTGACACGTGCGTAGGAAAAATTATTTACAAAGTTTATCAGACAGACTTGTCCAACCTTTGTGACTTGCGAAACTACAAATACGCTGACGCGCCTGATTATCAAGACAATGCCACATATTTGTGCATAATAACAGTTTGCCAGAAGATAATGTTACAGTGTTTATGCTTCACATATTGCACGAAATTACGGTACAGGCGAGATATTTTAGGGCGCCTGAGAATGTTCAGAGCCGAACATTGCAGACATACAGCAAGGCAAGGAATGAAGCAACGTTCGCAAGATTGAAACGAATGCTTCATGTCTTAAACTGCGGTCTGGTAACAATGTAAAATATCCAGTTCGCGACTGTTGCACTTGCAATCAATGTTTCTAAATATTACCTCTGGAATATTCACACAACGGTAACGCATTTAACCAGAGATCAAACGAAGAGGTTGTGGACCTCAGGGGACCATGGGAAGGTAGTTGCGGCTTTATTTGAGGCAATCCGTACATTCACATCACAGCGTGTTGCTCCTTTAGCCATAGGGTCTTTTCTTTTTTATTATATTTTTGATAAATAAAATGTGAATATATTTACAGCATTTATTTCCCTCGTAACAGTTTTTTCACAATGTATTTTCTGAATTAAGGGATCTCAAAATAAATCATTAGCATTGGGCGGGGGAAGGGGGGGGGGGTCCGGGGAAATGTTAAAGTAAGAAAGAGACACTCGTACTATGAAAGATCTGGAACTGCTGAGGTCAAAATTCCCTTCCCTCGTCTGCTGCACACAACGGCATCACAGAAGACGGTATGGTAGGGTACAAATTCCCTTTTTTTCCGTGGTTTCCTCATTTATTACAATACGGATTTTGTACCTGATTTTGTAACAATCAAAATTATCAATTCAGTCCCTTAGAAGGCCGATGTGGCATTATATGAGAAATGTGGTCAGAAGGTGAGTTTGAACAAAATTTGTATCCCTTATTTACTACACCAACAAAAACAGTACAGATTCAATTGCATTGTAATTCCTCTGCTTTCACACTTGTTATCCACTAAATCTGAGGCATTTATCGCACCTTGAAACATGCTTTTCTGATCCCTTTTGAGGGAAGTTCATACCTCATTATTATCTTTAAATTTGTGGTCTTCATGATTTTGTGTTAGCTCTGCAAACAGGCGGTAAATTACGGCGCCAGTTCACTGCTGTGTGTGCAACATTCCAAGATCTCTGTAGTTACGGAATTATACGTCATCTAAACTCATATACTCAGACCCACAGCAGTACGTTTGTTGATGAACAGGATGCACACAGATATAATAAATTTTTTGTCCCGTCACCTATATTTCCTGCTGTCGCTTTGATGCTTTCCCGTAAAACATTCAGTTCCTCCAGCTAAGGTAATTACAAAAATTTGTCTCGTAAATTCATGTAGGCTACAAAGAGATGAAGTTCATCCTGTACTTATGCAGCAGGGTTATGTCTTCATGTATTCATAAACGCATGACTGGATGCAAGAGTATTATTTGTATTTTCAAATTCCTTACTCCCTGGCAATGTTTACTGGTAGGTGGTCAAATGCCGGTCTACATTTAACGGTGAAAAACAAAAGCTGTTGTAAGACAGTTTCTGCCGAGCAGTATGTAACCGCTCATTTCGTTGGCTGACGTACCGAGACTCCTTAGTATCCTGCTAACTGAAATAGAATGACTCAGAGAGGCGCTGTGTTAAATGTTGAACACATTCTGAGTGGAGACACCTGGCAGATGTGTGCTGCAGAACAGACGTTACGACAGGAAATTGATGTTCATTTTATATGGGGCTAAGGCAAACAGGCCAAAGGAAAAATCCTGTCTGCTAAATTATTTGGTGTAAAGATTTTGGCCAGGTTACAATAAGACACTAACGAAATTTGGATAATTGCGTTGGTACGTACAAAATGGCACATTTCACTGCTACAATATGGCACACTAATTCTTCTGATATCAGTAATAATAAAACCGATACCAACAATTTTATATTTAGCTCAAATGTAACCCAAATGTGTCTGTCGAAGTCATTCACTATGTGAAAACCCACAATCATTAACCAAGTACGATAAGCATAATCAGTTCAAATTTAGAGACACCTCTCTCCGTTATGTTTTCATCTATTTAAGAATTAGAAATACAGGGTAACAGTGGCGACAGTGTCAACACGACAGTGCGTTTAACCGTTGTGCGGTAATGAACACTGCGACATATATCGTTTGTGGAATGGAAGTTGTAATGTGTAAATTAGAAGGAAGGACTGCCCGCACACTAGAATGTAGGATGTGGGTTTTTATGTTTACGGAAGGTAGAACGGCTAAATTTCCTGAAGGAAATAATGGACTTCAAACATATCGGTGACAAAAAAATTCAAGTACGTCAAACGCTGGAGTTCGTTTCCGGTACAGCCGCATATCATTACCGACATATCCGTTTCTCGTAACTCTATATATGTATTACTTGAAAAGTGGGATCAGTAGCAGTCATGCACTATAAAACAGGATAGATAGGACTGGCCACTGACAAGTCTTACACACGTTACAGCTGTAAGTACGCTTTTACAGTACACATGTTGCAGAGTTGTGAATTGTCTACAGCCGAATGTAGACACGTATGTAGCACACTGAGTGAGGCAATAGCAGGCTGCGCAGACACACCGCCATTGTGCT
>Ga0123354_10014219_pt1 | contig 12392 bp, 8 predicted proteins | sample TergutLab28metaG_2_FD_97872 | JGI IMG/M metagenome (GOLD analysis project Ga0123354, IMG submission 97872) | Labiotermes labralis P4 segment gut microbial communities from Petit-Saut dam, French Guiana - Lab288 P4 | ecosystem: Host-associated > Arthropoda: Insects > Digestive system > Gut ... | reverse complement strand
CGACTAAAAGTTAGTCATCTTCAGGCCCTTACAACATTTTCCGTTACCAGATGCTTTGCCCACTTTGGGATCCCATAGTGTTTACAATTGTGGAATACATCTAGTTAAAACTTTCTAAAAAGGCTTTTGTTTATAAAGTGTGTTATTTACAGATTGTGTCTAAACATTACAATGTTAAAAATTCTTCCTTAACAGTGCGTTAATGTTCACCGGATATTCAACTGTGAGTTCCGTTGTATTGTGGCTGATGTTGGGGTACGTCTATCTTTTCTATTTGATAAGGATAGTTATGTGTATCGGGTGGAGAATACATCTATCCTTATCAAACAGGAAAAATAGAAGTACCCCAACATCAGCCACAATACGACAACGGAACTCACAGTTGAATATCCGGTGAACATTAACGCACCGTTAAGGAAGAATTTTTAATATTGTAATGTTTAGACACAATCTGTAAATAACACACTTTATAAACAAAAACCTTTTTAGAAAGTTTTAACTAGATGTATTCCACAATTTTAAACACTATGGGATCCCAAAGTGGGCAAAGCATCTGGTAACGGAAAATGTTGTAAGGGCCTGAAGATGACTAACTTTTAGTCGAAACGTGTAGCCTTGCTTAGGAATAAAAAAGATTGTGCTGACGTATACTGTGTAACGTTAATTGAATTTCAAGCACATCGTGATGCCTTCATTCAGAATAAATAATACCACTTCCATTGCAAACAGAGATTTTGTGTTTATTAATGTCGACGTTAAGAATGAAACGTGCGTCGTTTTTATGCGAAGTGTCCAATATTTTTTTCCGATTTTAAGCAAATTTATATTTTTTGAAATATTTTAATTTATTTCAAATATATAATTATAATGTAAACTGTCGTGCTGATATACACGAACAGACGAACGGACATGAAGGAAATTTACTTTTATTCCCATAATGGCAATGCACATAAAAACTAATGTAGCGCCCGAGATAATTTTACAAGACAGAAGTCTTTTAGTCTTTGTGAAAAATTGGAGTGCTGAAACAACGGTAAAATTTGTCGCTTGTCACTAGAATATTTAAAAATATTTTCAGCTGCCAATGTCATGTAATTTTGTCACGGACGCCATCACCTTCAGTTCGTTTAGGCCGTTCAATGACCTCCGTCAACACATTACTAAACTGCACTTTAAAGTAGGTCTCTGTCCCATACAACTTCCTACTTTTGCATCTTTGCTTTTACTTCAAGAGCTAAAGGAAATAATGCAGTCATGGCAAACAGCTAGTGTGCATTGAATCGATCTGAACATATGGACATTACAAACATCTATAGCTTTCTTATAATATTCCTTCAGCCATTTGGAACCGAAGTGTCAAAGAGGAACGCGAAATTGTAAAATTAGTACAAAAAGACCCTTCATTATTACCAATACGTAAAAAGGGTAAAGAAATACATGTACAGGCCCAGAGGGTACCAGGAAATTAAAGCTACCACATTTCATGAGAATCGACACATGAAGTTGGTAAGTTTTTCAACCTTACGCAACTGCAGCATTTACACCCCAGGTGATATCCCTGTTACTCAATTCCGTTACTGGCTGAGACGACCCCAGGACCAATGTGTGGCCGGAACGATTATGTTAAGGAGAATTTCCAATGATATCACGGGAATAGAAAACCACGACGTTCCGGCTTGTAGCGAGGTGCCTCAACCAACTGCGGAACGGCATGCCCCTTATCATCAATAGTGTGATATCGAACTTTTGTTCATTCCTGTTTTACAGCAAGTTTGGACAGTTATTTAAATTTTTGTATTCTGGTTTGTGTGTGAGAAATGACTTCCTGCTACAGTGCGATGTTCACACAATTGCACAGACACTTTATTAGGCGAATTCTTTCAACTGCAATTTGGGTTCCAACTACAAACTCACTACTTACCTGATTTTAACAAATGAAGCTTAAAAATAGGAAAAACCAAAAAACCAAGAATATAAAACTGTGTTGTTTTATATAGGGCAAATAAAAGAAACGAATAAAAGAGGACAATTTTTCTTTATCTTCTCAGCGCAAAACTTGTTATGACGTAGCAACATCCTATCTTTCAGAACCGCACCTGCACAAGAGTGCGATGGGGGATGTTGAACTTTAAAGTAGCTTTAACTTCAGGAAGAAACGTGTATTTCGTATCGTGAATTTTGGTGTGTTTGGCGCTTCCGAATGCAGCTCGTAGACACAAACATAATTTCTTTTCACTGTACCGTATAATTACGTTCATAACAGTGTAGCTGCTTTGCACTTCACAAACTAAACTGTGTACAGCCTATATCATGATGTGCCTCTCCTATCACATAACGATATATATTCGTGTTCTGCGCATCCGGTCCCTATGAATCCTCGATGCTTTGCTTGAAAACCCTTCTTGGATAACGAACTTTGTTACTTCCATTTTACGTACTGACACTCACGTAGGAATACAAAATTACTCTTTCACCACACAAACCCTAAAATTCGAGGTCTAGGCCGCGTTGTAAGACAGATATTTTGTTCATTATTAGGACAGCCACAGTTTCAATACCGGTACCGGTACCGGTACCGGTAAATTATTCTTTCATTTTTGACCGAAAATTTGAGAATAAATCTTGTGGAATTCAGTAGACTAAGTTTTCATCGTACAAGAAACACCGGTAGTTTAAAATTTATATCAAAATCATGTTTTCTCACGCGCCTCACGACACAAATAGCATGTATGAGTTTTCATCAGATTCCATAATATTCGTATCTAAGAGTTTATCATTTTCAATACAAGAAAAATGAGTTTCAGAGAAAAATCATAAAATACAGAAAAGAAATACGTGTCGGAGCGCATGTCTTAAAATACTAGGGAGAAATTATCTGTAAAATAGACACGAATGATCAGTATTTCGTACGAAAGAAGTTAAAAATTAATGGTGATCTCATACAGGTACAAATAAAATTAATGAAAATGCATTTTTAATACGAGTGTTTAACTTTTACATTGAAGCTTTTAAGAAAAATTGCGAAAATCAACTAATATTATCGTCATATTTGTCTGTCCGTTTGGCTGTGTCTTTGTCTGTCTGTGTGTATAAAACAACTCGACTCACACTGGAAGGATTTCTGTAAAATTTGATTATTTGAGTTTCTTTTGACTGAACTCTGAGAAGAATAACGGGTAATTTACATTAACACACATACACATACATTTATTGTAGCATCTCAGTGAATTCTTTTAATTTTACAGTATTTTACCATTCACGGAACGTACATAAATTTAGAATGAAACTTCGGCTACTTATTCGGTAAAATTTCCCAACACTGTAAATAAATTAGTGGCACCAGTGAGTAGCGCATTCCCTCTAGGAAGTTTTCAATATAATGGCTGAAACTTAAGCCGTATCGTGGTTGCCCCAATTTTCCAGAAGCAAATTACCGATTCTACAAAACAGACTTTCGTGTCTTATCAATAATGCAATTTAACAAATTATTGATCACTTTTTTACCATACAAAATAGTAGCACTATTTTAAGCATCTCAGTGTCACGCAGAATTTCCTGACACTCAGAAATATGCTGAACAGTGAGAAGGTGACATATCCTAAACAGATGTAAATTTTCCAAAGCTTCGAGCAGTATTTTAAACTCTGTGTTACATCTCATTGAGGTACATTATTTCCACATGAATAAACAAGAACCAAAACTAAAGGGACTGTCGGAGAATCGTTTCAGTTCGACGATTTTCCTTCTACGAATGTCGGGAATTCCGTTTAAAATGAAGAAACTATCGACTATGCATGCTGTGTACATGATAACAGTGATTACATGTGGTTGCAGTACATTTATAGCATTGTTCTTCGATGTGTACATACACAGGGACAATTTGGGACGCGCCATGACGTCATTGCGTGCGTTGCTGCCAGCCACGAATGTCATGTGGACACTTTCATACTGCAGGTAAGTAGCATCAACAGCTGTCACTTCTGCAGTAGCATAAATGTGATAAACACTTTTCCAAAAACATATTACAGAAGTTGTGACTTGCACGTAACGTCATTCCTTCACATATCCACTACTTAATTTTAATCTAAGCGCATCAAATTATAAAGGATACGACTGTTTATGTATAAAATAGAGGATATGTACACATCATGTTGTTTACCTGATACGTCGTCTACTACATTCTGCTTAAATACGTCAGTGTCAATATACATTGGAAATGAATGTGCAAATTTATCCCAGAATTTATTATAACTCATTAGTTAACGTAATGAGTCAGCGACGTTCCGGAAAAGAACTTGGGTATTGTTCAAATGCTAGATTTTTATATCAGTGGCAACGTTACTTGCTCGTCGAGTGTATAGAAACCTTTAGCCCTGAAATATTAATGGCCTCCACACCAGACATCACATATAATATCTTGTTTTTAGAATATTATTTGCAAAGAACTTCATTGCTCACAATATCGCAACGAGAGATCCGAAGCTTTCTGCCGTACTTTGACTGCTTTCCCACAGTTAATATACCTGAAATAACGGTTTGGTTCCTTTGTCTCAGATTTCAACTACAAGGTATTGAACGTTTGATTGACCTAACAGACAGCTTCACGTGGGAAGATCTGCCGACCAGAGACGCTGACACCGGACACTTGACAGCTGCAGGATGGATCCCGCTGACTCTGAAGTACAACAGAAATGCAGCTATTGCGATCATAAGTTTCCATACCGTCCAGTCAACAATACGCATTGTGACAAACCACGAAACAGTGTTCACTGCGTGGTATCCTTTCGACTGGACTGTTTCACCGTTCTATGAACTGGTTAACATCTCACAGGTAAAAATTTCTATAAAAGAATTGTCATCTATCGCATCTTAATTTAAGGGATTTACGTAATTCACACACTTCATTTTCCACTCTTTATTATATTCTTTCTTTCTGTCCATTCTCCTTGTTTTTCTCCGATTCTCTCTAACTACAGAGCGTTGGTCGTTTGACTGACAAAGAAGAATTGGAAAAAAAAATGCAATTAGACCCTCTTGATCTATCCGTGGCTCTGAGCAGGAATTTATTTCCATAACTGGAAGAAAGATGGAAAAATTTGGCATATCCAGTGAATCGGCCGGCACTCAGTTAATACAAATCCATAGCGCTACAGCATTACAAGCATTTCAGGTATGCTGTCGTGTCATTATGTGATCCAACGTTATGTCATATTTAGTAGAATAATTATTAACGATAAGTCAATACAGTATTCAGTGAAACGGATAAGATTGTACATCATGGCCAAGCATAAGATTCACAATATTCTCGGCCACAAAGAACACAGCACCCATTCTTCTCACCCTCGCAGCTTGTTTGTAGCACTTCCACAAATTTTGTCACAAACACCACACTTCTATATCGAGCCAAACGCACACTGACAAGAGTGAAGAAAAGGGACGTAAGTTGTATTGGAATTAATATACTGCAGAACCATAGTTTATTTTGATTCATTAAATTCAGCTGTTAATAAATATCATCCACATAAGAGACAATTTTACGTTAATAACGTCAATTTTATATTTTTGGTTTTTCTTTCTTTGGCGCTTCCTCCCCTATACCGGTCATGGCCTCGCTTTTCACGGAGTTTGGAGATATCACTCAGACATACTATACTCGGTAGGACTCTTCCAGACGAGTGATCAGACGCTGAGACCTCTACCGAGCAACACACAGCACTCAAAACAGTCAGACATCCATGCTTTCGGTGGGATTCGAAAATGCAATTCTAGCAAGCGAAACGACGCAGTCTCATGCATAAGGCTGTCCGGCCACAATTATCACTTCTCAGTTATATTCTCAATCTATCTGCCAATTCTCAGGACGTAGTATTTACTGGAGCAACATAATAAAGCACAAGACAGTGAAAACAAATTAACAATTTTCATAATTTCGAAAAGTACACGAAAAAATATTTAATATTCCACTATGTCCTGTAATATGGGATATCATGTTTTTTATATTAGATAAATCGCTTCCCCCAGTAATCTAATTCCCAAGCATATCTCCATTTCCATATATTCACTGTTGTTTCGAGGCTTTACGTTCATGTATTCACATTGCGATACCAGATTTTTCACCGATGAATTTAGTGTGAAATTATGAAGATAAAACGGACACCCTAAAGTGTTTCCATTTAGAATCTCAAAAGTCTTCCTTTCAATCCAATCAAACGTATTCCGTTTTGAATGGAAGTGAATTTACATTCTGTGAACGGAAGATAAATCTTAGAAAACAAGAATAAGAGTCAAAATTATTTCCATATGGTCATTAGAATAGGCTGAAATTATTTACGTCAAAATTCCTTAATGGCCTTATTTAACTAAATTTATGTTGTAAATATTCACTTAATTACAGAGTTTCACATCATTGCAAGCAGTGGGTATAGTATTTGGTTACATGTCTCTGGTTACCGCTCTGATCGCTGTGGCCTGTAGTCAGTTCGATAAGCTAAATAAAGCCCTATTGGATATCACACAGCAACATATCACACCACACCAAGGGCAAGAAGATGAACAAGATCATTCGATTGCGAGCTTCGACTTGCAAGCAGAGCTAAATACGTGCATTCGACACCATCAGAATATTATAGAGTAAGTTCAAAAGAATGTACAAAACACTTCAATGTAGCGACAACATAAAATAGGTACTTATTTTACCGTATCTAATACTTAATTATTTATTGACTTACTTACTGACTTACTAACTGCACGGAGCAGAGTCCTTCTTCAGAAGCTAACCGGTTCTCAGCTTGTCAAGAAATTCGAATGTCAATCAGCGCATTCAAAAGTGTCCGCCACCTGTCCCTATCCTGAGCCAAATCGATCCAGTCGATGTTCCAACATCCAACTTTCTGAAGATCAATTCATCCCATATTCGCCTGTGTTTTCCATGCGGTCTCTTACACTTATGTTTTCCCACCAAAAGCCTGAAGACACATCTACCAACCCATACCTGCTACATGCCACGACCATCTCCATTTGATCACCCGAACAATTTTGGTTGGGGTGTTCACATCATTAAGTTACTCATTACGTTGTTTTATCCTCTTTCCTTTTACCTTGTCCCTCGTGGGCCAAAATATTATATTTAGCACGCTATTCTCAACACTCCCAGCATACCTTCCTCTCTCAATGTCAGCGACTGTGTTCCACACCCATATAACACGACATACAAATTATACTTGTATATATATATATATATATATAAATTTTGAATACTAAACTGGAAGACAAAAATTCTGCATCGCATGATAAGACGCATTACTTGATTTCCATTTCTCTTAATATCTTCCTCAATTGAATTATGAATTGTTAAGTTTTCCCACATATTTTAACTCGTCCACCATTTAAAATGAGCTATTATCATGCTATAGATATTGACTTCGTCGTGCATTCTGATCCAGAGACTTCACCGTGTACGTAGATTTATCAGCATTCAGTTCTAGACAAATCTCCTAACTAGCGAATAACAAAGCGTTTATATTTTTCTCAATAGTATGTACTTTTCTCGCCCATAATATTAACATAATAAGCAAAAACCATAAGCTGACGTGTACATTATAATTTCAGGCCATCGTAGTTTACCTAAACCCTAAAGCAAAGTTGAAAAACAATAGTGATAAGCATTTCCGGGTTTTAAATCACGCGTAACAGAAACATGTAATACAAATGCTTGCCTACCCGAAATCTGCTATAGGCTCCATTAGGACACATTTTTCTTAGAATTTCCAGTTTCATAAGGACACCAAACTCAATCAAAATATTATGAAAGTCCTCCATCCTAACTGAAACTTAAGCTTTCTTGAAGTCTAATTATTGCTGATGCACTTATTAATTGTATTACCGTTTTTTCTCAAACATTTGACGAATGTAAAATAAATGTGATCAGTAGCTGATCTGCTACGTCGAAATCCACTTTCATGTTCCCCTATACGTTCCTCTATGTTTGGAGTAAATTTTGACAGGATGTTGTATAAAATTTTTTACGTAATTGACAAATATAATATACCTCTATAATTACTACATTCTGTTTTGTCGCCTTTCGTAGAAATAGGTACAGTGATCGACTCCTTCCACTCCTCAGGCATTTCTTTCTTATTCCAAATGGAATTAATAAGTTGAGTGATCTCAGAAAGAATTTTTCTGTCCCCTGCTATAAACAGTTCTGCTAAGATTTGATCAATACCTGGTGATTTGTGTCTTTTGATCTTTTCAAGAGCTATGATAACTTCATAGGCACTCGGAAAATAACCTTCTATAATATTTTTTAGAAAACCTACACACAAATAATCATGCCAACTGTCCTTCTAAACATTACTTCTTATTAAAAAAAAACACAACCTGTCGTCTAAAACTGAAACGTAAGTGTAATATCTAGTAACAATTAACATGTTTAATATTTTCAATGTACTTAATCTCTCCCTCTAATCCACAGGTTCATACAGGAACTGGAAGACACATTGAATGTCTCTCTGTGTGGCCACTTTCTGATTTTACTGGCCACAATGTGCTTCAGCGCTTTTTCTGTTGTTACGGTACAGTATATGAATTGTGGTATGTTGTTACATTATAAGTTAATGATTGATGTTATGCGACGCTTTGTTGTCTGATAGATGTGAGTCAATATTCTACCTCGATTTTCCAGGCAGATAACATTTTGATGTTTATGTACACGTGCGTGAGTGTGTGTGTATATATATATATATATATATATATATATATATAAAGCAAATATTGCACATTTTTTATTATGACGGCCTACCAATATGTCATAAGGGTTTGTAGAACGGAATTAGAAAGACCGTTACCAGATTCAGAAGAGAGACAAACTACCTCCTCTTTTATTGCATTCAGGTCCAATGCGTAGAACATGTAACATGTCCCTTGTTACGTTACACAAAAGGATCTGTTACAATAATAACTCACACAGTATAGCAATAATTGTTTTTCAATTAGACCGTCAAATAAGAGTCTCTCTGTTGCTCTTTGACTCATACATTTCTTATTGACACTTCAATGAAACAACAAAAGAATAAACGTAACATATTTAAATTATTAACATCTTCTTTTTTGGTTTCAACCTTATACAGAACGAAAAAAAAATCGCAATTATTTGACATTTACATTCACGAATATAATTAAATATCCTATCCTTCAAGTTAAATAGCTGTTAATATTTCTACTTTCATAAATATGTCATCAGACTAATCTTAGTAAAAATTATAATTTTCTTATCTCTACTTTATATCATAACGGTTATTTTAGTTTCAACATGTTAACTACACTTCATCACTTCAGTTTAAACCTAATGACACAAAAGTGCACAACACAGAAAGGTTTAAGACAAAATAATATTGTTGTGCCTCAAGTCGATAACTACCAGTACTAACACGCCAGTTTATCATTTAGAGGTCCCTTTTGATAAAAGTCACATTCTCAAGCCTCTTGTCTGTGCTGAGACACCAAACTACTGCTGTGTGTTACTCTGAATTTATCCAAAGTTTCTCCACATTAAGAAACATTCCTTCCCACTGAACTACATTCTATACATGCTACTTACGTTCTGAACGTTCCGGTATGTACAAATGTTTAATTGCATTTACAGTTCACGAAAGGGTACGACTTAATTCCGAACCATTTTCCGTTACTAAAAACAAAATAACACCGATTTGAATTATGCTATGGGCTATGCAACTTAAAGAAAGATGAATTGTTAAAGTTGAATTATAAAAAAAGACTTATGTATTTAATATTTTTTTGATGTCGAGCATTTAAGTAAGCAATTCATTCTTTCATAAACATATTCTACATTTTTAATTATTACAATTAATTTACAGAACGCTAAACAGTTGAATATAGCTCCAAGTTCCTGCATGCTAACCTAAAAGTTATAACTTTGTAATGTTTGATGTTTTACAGTAGATACCGATGACACAGCATAGCAGTACACGTAAGCATGTGGAAAAAAATGACCGTGTAAAAAGTGTAGCTGCCGTGTTCGGAGATGTACGACAGTATGCTTTAATTGCCTGCTCTTTTTGGTGGTGGAACAGACTCATGAATGGATTACAGTGATGAAGCTGATATCCTGTTCTTAGGCGGAAACCAGAGAGATGTCAGTATCTTGCTGTACATTGATCAGAACTACCTCCTTTCGTCTGGATGACCTGGGATAGAGTTTGAAAATATTTTTCCTGAGATCACATTTCTTTTGTGTGGATATATTCCAGAAAATCTAAGACGTGAGAAAGCATTGTTTGCGATACCTGAACGAATCCATTCTTCTAAGGCGAGCAGTTTTAGGGTTTTTAGCATTGTTCTTACTTACAAACACTTTTACTTTAATTTTTTGTATGCAAAATGCTTTTGATGTAAGTTCCATAATGATTGTTACAGTTTAAATGAGTCTGTAGTTTAGCAGATTATTATTATTATTATTATTATATCATTATCTTCAACATCATCAGTGGTATTGTGTCCTAAAGTTTGCCTCGATCTCCTGTAGAATTCACCACCATTTAATTTTAACAGATAACATTCTCTAAACGATGTTACTTCCGACTTTCAAAAAGGGGAAAACTCGGACTGGAAAATAAATATTTCATTTCAGATAAAAAGCATATAATTAAATGTAAGCAACAACCTAATAAGCAAGCAACAATTTATAGTGAATTATTACTGACCATTCCGAACTGAATATATATATACTGATAAAATGTAACTGACTGCACAAAGACAATATTACACTTGACCGCCAGTGCCTTTCAGGTTCTCAAACGAACCTCCCCATACAGACGCTTTACGCCTATTTGTTTTATAAGTACTGAATGAAATAGACATGTTAATTCAGGGTAACAAAACGCACTAGTCACTAATACGGGAAACAAAAAACTGAATTATACTTCTCTGTGTCATTTGATGTAAACGTGAAATTGCGTGTGAAAATGAAGCGGCGTTATTACCCGTCTGGCTTTAATACAAGTTACAGTGCCTAAAATGTTCGGTAGCCTTAAGCAATTCCGAATTTCATAACTTTTTGTTTCACCGAGTCAGTTTATTACGCCGTCTACAGAATGCTGTGTGGGGATTAATGGAATCGTTTTAAGTTTCGTTTGGACTAAAACGTTCTAAGTATTCAGACTTCTCTAAATACAAAATATGGAATCACCGTAAACCTCATATTATTTTTTTAGTTGGAATTACCAAAACGGAAATGTGTAATTCTTCAAATACCTTTTTTCAGGTGTGATGCACTTTGACATACTTCATGTTTCCAATCGCCGGACAGTCACTGTGCCGGCAGTTCCGCACAGTTGACATGATTTGTGACCACGTGTCAGATAAACCGTACAATTTCAAAGAAAGAAAATTCAACTGCAACAGTACTGGGAAAGGCCAACCGAGAGACGAAGACAAGCTAATTATCATACAAATTAAAACTTATTTTGTGCAAGCAGCCACTCAGTTTAATGTTACTAATATTTACTCAGAATAGTTTGAAGAGAATAAAAATGGAAGTCACACTAACTTATGTTGAAGACAAATTTGAAAATCTTTTCTGAAGAAATGGGGTCTCGGTTGGCCTGTTATTTGAGATAAATACATCTTTCTGACTTTGTTGTATTACCTGACCAAAGAAAGATTTTTCATCTGTGACTTGTGAATTGTCATATTTTCAAACATTATCTCATTGAGGCAAATTTTCAGAAAAGTACCAGAATATAAATTGCGTGTTTTGGTTTTCACTACAACCTTTGTCAGAAACCAGATTTTAATTAAAATTGAATTTTCTCAACAGATTTTTGAAATATACTCAAGTACTAATTTTCAAAATATCTGTCCAGTGCGAGCTGAATTGTTCTATGCTGAAGAACGGACCGATGGACTTACAAACAGGACGAAATAAATAGTCGTTTTTCGCAAATTTGCGAATACGTCTTAAAGTCAATTCAAAATCAAATACATCTGCATAACGACACTATTCCTAATATACATGGTGTCTCAGGAGGAAAGGTCAATATTCTAGGAGGTCATAGTATCGGTCATTCTAAGCAAAAATATTTATACGAACATGTGTCCTATTCCGAACGGTTTCCGAGATGGAGTTATTTGAATGTACTACTGCAAAATTGTTGATAAGAAAGAGATATTGCGTGTACGTACTGTTTCTAATACCAGTATTTATTGTTCAACTTGCAGAGTTGGTACAGTTTATAATAAATACTCGAAAATTCCGCCGTCAACAACAATGCACTTTGCAACTCGTGTGAAGACATGGCGTATTGTTCGTCTGAGTGCGTCTTGACGTTCCTTTATGCAGGCGATAACATCCAGTATGTTAACGAGCAGTTCGT
>Ga0123354_10014216_pt1 | contig 12393 bp, 5 predicted proteins | sample TergutLab28metaG_2_FD_97872 | JGI IMG/M metagenome (GOLD analysis project Ga0123354, IMG submission 97872) | Labiotermes labralis P4 segment gut microbial communities from Petit-Saut dam, French Guiana - Lab288 P4 | ecosystem: Host-associated > Arthropoda: Insects > Digestive system > Gut ... | reverse complement strand
TCGTGACAAATTTCAATAAAAGTTCCGAATATCAAATTTCGCGAAAATTCACCCAGTTGGAACTGAGCTGATACATGCGGACAGATAGGCGGATGGACTGTCGGAACAGACATAATTAAGCTAATGGGCGTTTTTCATGACCACTTGGACGCACCTAAAAACACGTATTTCGGAAACTGCATGTCTCATTACGCGGGCGGAGAGGAGTGTTAGGGTGTAGCTCTTCATAACGGGACTAACAGAGTAGAATATATTTCTCTTTCCGCTCGATAACCACCCGACCAGAAGACAGTGGAAGATCCAGTTTTGATGCTCTCATATCGCAACATCTGATATTCTCACGGCTGGAAGGATCATGACTGTATTCTTTAGCGATGTCACTCCATGTATTCTAGCTATAAACCCTGACGTTTAGGGCAAAATGTCTGTCTTCCTGTTCTGAAGATGTAAGCAGTATGTTCCTCAGAAATGTAGATATCCAGCTACCAGACTACAAGGTGCCACTGAAGAGTTGATATTTGTCTTGTAATCTGGACGTGTCCTGTTTAAATCATGGCCGAAACACCGGCTATCCTCAGTTTCCATGGTTTCCCTCAGTTCCATCATGTGCCCAATAGTGACCGATTAGTTTGCAGCCGCTTCCTCTCAGTTCCGACATATTTTCGCTATCGTCAAATGCGTACCCGCAGACCCATTCCAGACGTCCTGCATCTGGATACTCCCACAATACGTTGCGATACAGCTGATAGGTCAAGCCATCCCATAACAGGCCTGGGCAGGCCCTTGGGGCTCCAGGAGGTTGAGGTTTCAATAATTACTAGAAAATCGGCACATGAATGTGGTAAAGTTGTCAGCCATAGACACCGGCCGCCTTTACCGCCCAGGGATATATCCCTGTTACTAATTTTTGTCAGAGCCCAAGTCGAACCCAGGGCCATAGCTGCATTTGATATACATAGGTAATTAATAAAAAATTCGTCCAGCAATTTGGTTTCTTGAATCAACCTGATATGCAGTCCACTTCGGAAGAAGCACAAAACATTGCTGCATACTTCAGATTGTGACGAGTCAATGGATAAAGATCAGGCGTAAGTGTGGGTCAATCTGATAAAACACAATGTAAAATCTATTTGATCAAGCATAATTTCAGGATATCACCCACTATGAGAAAGTAATATGTTTATTGATCGGAAAAGCAAGGATATGTAGATAATCATCTCAGTACAGGATTCTTACAAATGAACGCAAAGTTATAGAGCTATAGGAAGCAGAACTTAAGTCTACGAAGCCTGCTTGTGGACCCGGTAGATTCGTATGGTACGAACATTAACACTTTGAATATTATTAGCGAAAATTATACAAAACTTTCCGTCGTACATCGCAGAAAACAGTCTGCTGCAAACACTAGACGCTCTAATCGGTTCATGCTTGTAAAGGAAACATTCAGTATTTTTCTGAGAATCATACAAAGCACATATTGCGTAGAAAACATGAGAAGGTTCGTAATGTTAAAGGTGGTGCATATAATTACCACTCGATTTCAAAAAGTTAAAAACATATGTCACCTCCTCCGAACGATCGCCTCCTGGGCACCTTTCTGAAGGCTTTCAGATAAAATTAGCACCAATAAATATTAAATTATATGATATCTTGTATTTTGGTACAGACGCACAAACTTAGAGGGGGTACGGCCACTACGGCAATATTATAAAAAACTCTATTCAGAAGTTATGATTTTGATATCTTTGAGAGATTTTTAGATGCAAACTAGATTAAAGTGGCTTAAAATCTGAAACAGTGGCTACTTGATGAATAAGTTGGTGAAATTTTTGTTTTGTAAAACACAGACAATTTCTTGATGGGATGAACCACTGTCAGCATGTCGAAGACACTGCTCCTTAGCCAGTTGTCAGTGCGAGCAACATAGGAATATATGTATGTATGTAGGTATGTATGTATGCATGTATGTACGCATGTATGTACTTATGTATGTATGTATGTATGCATGTATGTATTCATGTATGTATATATGCATGTATGCATATATGTACGCATATATGTATGTATGTATGCACGCATGTAGGTATGTATGTATGTGGGTGTTTATGTATGTTTGTATGTACGTACGTATGTATGTATGTATGTATGTATGTATGTTGGTGTGTGTGTATGTATGTATGTATGTATGTGGGTGTGTATGTATGTATGTAAGTATGTATGTATGTATGTATGTATATATGTGTGTGTGTGTATATATATATATATATATATGGGTAGCGAAAAAGAAAAGAAGGAATCATTCATGAGTAACAAACAGAGAGAAAAAATAGTTTAGTGACGCAGACTGTCCTCCTTAGGGCTACGGACGTGGTCTGATAGCCGACGACTAACTCAGCGACCACACGCTGCATGGAGCAGCATTAAGACACACAAAATGTGCGCGCTTTACTGATAACAGAAAACATTATGTCCTAAACACAGATCTTTAATCAGCCCTGTGTTAGAAGTCTTCTTTTATGGCTCGAGAGTCCCTAGTAGACCAGGGCCTTCTCATTACTGAGGTTTAGAAATCTCACTCAGACACACCACACTCAGCAGGACTTCTCTTGAAGAGTGATCGTCCCGTCGCAGAGACCTCTACCTGATAACACACAGCACTCAAAAGACACAGACGTCACTTCTCCGGGCGGGAATCCAACCCGCAATCACAGCAAGCAAGCTGCCGCAGACCCACACCTTAGACCGCGGGGTCAAAGGGATCGGCGCTAAGCTTAATTATCCACAACATTGCAGATTCGTTTTGTTTCCGGAAATGAGTGATTCTGGCTTTTGAATTTTTGTGATTTCGTGTAGACTCAGATATACAAATATTAGTGGTTTAAAGGATTATGGTAAATTAATTGACTGAGCAATCAAACTTGACATCAATGGTTAGGTTACATGCTTTTTAAAGTAATTATGGATATATACTAATGATATGACAAGGAAGCTGAATTTTTAAACACACGGTCGGAATCGCTGTTTGTCCCTGAGTTTCTTTACCGATCGGCATAACACGAAAGTTTGACGTCAGACAGGGTTAGATGATGAAGTCAATTAGCCGAATTAATACGCTTCCTCTGTCTGTGGCTCACCGCACAGGATAAACACAGGAAAGAAGGATTCGATAAATATGGGACTAAATTAACAATGCCTAAGAGTCTGTCGAAATTACTTCCCAGTTTATGTTAATGTGCTGGCGGGTTTGTGGAGACTGAGAGTTGTGAATTAAAAGTTACAGGTCGGGTTATCTCCATGCCTGAGCACCAAGCAACGAAGGCGTACAGGAGAAGTGAACTAAAATAAAGATAATTATCATAGAAGAGTTCATGAAGGTCCAGAAGGGAATACAGGTATGGCTCAACTCTTCATATAACCTCGGTGATAAGTGGGGGTGGGCTTTCAACGCCATGAGCCAGAGGCTTGACCCCGGGAAAGAAATCCGGTGTCTTTTGTACAGGAGGCTAGTTGGGCCCCAAGTGCGTAAAACATCGCCCCACAGGAATTCGATCCCCGCACCATCCAGCCCGTAGCGAGGCGCTGTACCAACTGAGCTATGAAGTGAACATTGAGCAATACAAATTGCAGTGGTCAGTAGCCACTGACTAAGAAATTCCTTGGAACAGAGTTCTTCTCGATAAGTTATAGTCAGGTGGTCAAAAATTCCGCGTAATTTATGGGATGCCAGTTTGATTACCGCGATCACTGGAGCCCTACAGCACATTCTATCCTGAGCCATATCAATCCAGTCTACAGTATCGCAATCTGTTCCTCATTACTGGAGAGGAAATTGGTCAGGTTAAACTGTGGGTAAAGGATCCCAGTAATCATTAGGCAGAAGGGCGGGCAGACCACACAGTAGGTCTGGACGTGGCGGCTAAGAGAAAATTTCATACTCTTGCAGGAAATAGATCCTCTGTTCTCCATCCATTTTCCAGCCATTTCGGTGAACCGAGCTATTCAGGTACGGCTGGTTAACTAACTCATTAAAATTTAACATGAAATAGGGATATGATAGTGCTGTTCAATTCTATATGAGTGAAATTATTTACTCTGTACTGAAAGGAAACTTTAGAACTGCCTCGTGTAGGCCACATAGATATATTATGTTGTAATCCGCGACAGGTAAGCGTCCTGACAGACGAGTAATTCAGACGTTATGAGGAATTTAGTGAGTTTATAACGCACGTTATTTCCTTTAAGATAAACAGAGTTTTTAGGTGTCAATGGTGTGTGTGTGTGTGTGTGTGCGTGTACGAATGCGCGCGTGAGCGCGAGTGCGTGCGTGAGTGTGCGTGAGTGTGGGTGTGTGTGCGTGTGTGGGTGCGTGTGCGTGTGCGTGTGTGTGTGTGTGTGTGTGTGTGTGTGTGTGACCTTTCGAACGTTTGAATAAACTGTGCAACCGTTTACAAAATTTGGTTTGAGTATAATTCCAACTGACTCCACTCCCAGGTCGCAATTTTCAATTTTCTACGGTCCGTAACAGTAACATTCCGTACGAGCGAACTTTAAGATTAGTTACAATTATTGCCAATTTTTACACTCTTGAATTTTTCCATGAAACATATGCAGCTTTTTTAAAAGCGATTTTTTATGAAACGTAAAATAAAAAAATTGATATTGTGTTCGCTTTCAATTTAACTCAGAACTTTACAATTCTAACCAATGGATGATTAAGGCCACAATTAACAAAATTTACTAAATAGAATATGAATATTGCTACACGTTACTTTAACACTACCTTAGGTTTAGTTTTTATAAGCTAACAATTACAAAAATGGCAATATTGTGAATTTTCAATCCTTTGTCCCTGAAATTTAACTTAAACAGGGTCTGTCGCTTTAGTAGTATGTTTTTCCATATCTAAAGCACTGTTACTACTACTACTACTACTACTACTACTACAACTACTACAACTGCTACTAACACTACCAACAAATTACGATACCCATCAATAATAATTATAACAAGAATAACAATATCAACAAAAAGTATGTAACATAGTCATAACTTCAAGCAAAATTATTTTGGATCAGAATATCTTGAATATTTGATTAGAGGCGCGCAGACCCAAGAAGGTAATTTGTGGGGTAACTTGGTGTCGTTTGTTTTAATACGAAATTTATAATCTGTTATTAGATCTCTGCTCGAAGCCTCTAAAATAATTGTTGAATCCTTCGTTCTGAAATATTTGACCCCGAAAATCTCATATCTAACCTTGAGTTCTGAAATCGCAAATATGAGAGCACACTTGACGGGCTTTAATTAAGTGCTGATTAGGCATTGATTATGTTAGGCGTCGCAAGACCAACACGTTTGACGGTTCTGGGGCATGGAAAGAAAAAGTCTGAAGTGCAATGGGGTAACTATGTAAATTCAAGAAAATACTACAATATATAATTATTTGAATAAAGGTAGACCAACTTGGTGACACTTGCTTTATTATGTCACTTTACTGCTCAACATGTTCCAGATGTTAATACATCCATCTTCAGGAGCTTGCGACTACTTGGTGCGTTATTGTGTTGGCTGTATTGTGCTGACTTGAGGCGTGTTGGTAGTTATGTAGCGGGATTGGCTGTTGGTGATGTGGTATCCGAGTGCAGGCTGAACCATTACACAGTGGTTCAGCCTGCACTCCAACAGCCAATCCCGCTACATAACACCAACACGCCTCAAGTCAGCACAATACAGCCTAAACAATAACGCACCAATTAGTCGCAAGCTCCTGAAGATGGATGTATTAACATCTGAAACATGTTGAGCAGAAAATTGACATAATAAAGCAAGTGTCATCAAGTTGGTCTACCTTTATTCAAATATCAAAATGATGCACGGTCCAATACGCATAAAATATATAATTAGTTTCATCAACAAAAATTTTGTATCTGGAGAAAGTTTAGTCGCTAAAGACACCACGTGGGAGAAACTATGTTACTTCGACAGGTAGGGTTTAATTTTCACCACCAACTTCAGTCCAGCTTCCGGTGCTACACAGATATCTTTCCGATTTGACGGCGTTTCTTGTTGGGGTTAAGACAAGATCGTGAAACTTATTATTAATTCCATTTAGTAAATTACTGATATTAAAAGTGTATGGAGTGTTACATCTCTGGCTTCCATACACCTTACTGGCGTACAATTCAGACATGAGGACTCATTTAACTTTTAACTTTAAGCTAGTCTTACAGAAAAATAAAATCGTAAGGAAAGCATTTTAAAATTTTGGACTACACAAATTTGCATCTAAGTTGTAATATCCTGAAATGTACATTAATAGATAGTTAAGGATTCATCCCATAACACACAGTGATAAATATATACAACTTAGTCTTAAATATCCTTGCAGGTTGCTTACGCGTTGTGTTTATGACATTCCAATGATTCTCTCATAAAACATAAATTATTTCTGCAAACAGCATTAAAAGACACGAGGTTCTAACGAAGAAGGGCTGCGTTCACTGTGAGGTAGGAACCGAAATTCTGCATATCTGTTACTTAATGTTCGTGTTAGGGTTGTGTCACATCTAAAGCAGTTATTTACCGGACCTGATACCGCACCAGCCATGTGGGATTTGTTGTCGGAAAGTGGCAAGGACAGGTTCTAGTTCTATCCGAGTTCCTAGGTTTTCATCTGTCAATGCAATTCCACTAATGATCTGTAATTATCTTAATCTTAACACTAACCTTATCGGAAGGACAATCGAGCGAAGAGTGGGGAAGCTTAAAAAAATGCTCTCTCGAATTTCGGAGAGAACTGCAAAGAAAACAGCTTTCACATTGACCTTGTTTAAAAAATCTTCATTTTCAAGCTACTGTTATCAGAAGGACCGCGCAAAGCCGAAAATGTTTAAAGCATTGGGTCTCTTTCTAACACCTCCTTGAAATACATTGTCTCTTACTTCTCCCATGAATTTCACTTTCGAATCCTCTGCTGCTATCGTGTCCGTTCCTGTCTCTCTAATTTGTTCTTCAAAAGATTAAAGAAATCATACGCCACACATATAAAAAAGCACACAACTTTCTAACTTGGGGTTCTTGAAAGGACTATAGCGGAATATACCGTGGAGTACAGGCTGATACTCTCCGCCAACAAACTCTGGAAGGAAGGGCAGAGATGAAGAAACAGCTTTGCCCCTCCGGCTCTGTGAAATATTCATGGCAGTTTTGAGGGGTGGAGGTGTTCCTGCAAGAGGGCAAGCAAACCAGGCGGATGTCAAGAGCGCGAACAATGGCGAGCTAAGGGCAACGCGTGGGTCTATAGCGGAGCATAGGGAGGCTAAGAAAGTTTTTGTGGATAGTATGAAACGTATTTTCATGATTCTTAGTGGATTAAGCTGCATAGTTTACTCCGAGTTTCTTTCACGTTTCCCTGTTAACCGACGTCACACATCTGCCCAATACTCACTCCACTTCAGAGGAGTGGGAGGGCAATTACCTGGCAGCGTGCTATCATATTTACGGTCTTTAAGTTAGAAGGTTCGTCTCTGACGCGACTTTTCTGGTTTAAGAGTATAGAAGTCGAAGTGTTAGCTATTATGGACCGCACTTCACAAATTTCACTATAGAAAACCCCAAAATCCTAAGATCTAAGGAGGACTGCGGAAGGGGGAATCGCATTTTGAAGTGTGCCAAATTCACAATGCGTATAGGTACTTAATAAACAAGAAGCTAATTATCGAACTATTCCTTAAGCAGATTTACAAGATAAACAACTGCCTGCAATGGACTCGCAGTGTTCACTTCGGTATTAAAAGCAGCAACTCCACTGTGCCCTGTGCTGATTGCCACTGATTGAGTGTAAAATGGTATGGATTACCTAACTAACTACTAACCAACCAGGTCTAGAAAATGTGCGTCTTGCATGGGGTCAGAATGTCCATTCCTGTGTTAAAAAATTTCTAAATCCCGTCGTAAGCCAGCTCAATTCATTGGTGTAAATGAATATTATACTTTCATCTACGCCTATGTCTCCAAAGCATTTTTTTCGTCAGATTTTCAAGCCTAAATTTTCATTCTTTTCTGTCCTCTGTAGGCTAAATGTATATGAGGATTTCACACAGGAGATGGGTGTCTGATACAACGGTGTAAATATTCTGTTATATCAATTCGTTGTAACAACTGAGATGCTTCTGTAAACAAAGTGTTAAGAATTCCCAGGCGTCAGGTCGCCGTGGCGAATAAACATTTTTAAGATGGATTCACAGGTCGAAACTTGCTTGTGGCGCCTAATATTTTGGTAATTTTTTGGAAGATTTGTGTACCCCTGGTTTACCATATGTACCGTCTGCCTTAACATTCCACAGCCTTGCATTTTAACAACAGAGTTGTTCAAGGGCTTAGAATAACTCTCAGAATAAACGATGATTATTTGCCTAAACAACATTAAAGAGTTTCAGTGTGTTTCTCTCAGATATATATTCAAATAAAAACATCTGTGGCTCAGACGTATTACAGATGGTCAAAACTAAACACTGGTAAGACTTTAAATTACTAAAAGTAAAGCAGACTGAAGAAGCCCCTCTGACATAATATTGTACGTACTTTCCCTGGCCTTCGCTCTGAAATTGATCGATTTTTTTGATGGTCCAGCCGGTAGGATGTTGATTTATTAATTCCTCAACTATAAGTTTATCTCTGTCACAACACGTTTGTCACATCCGACGTGGCCTGGGTTGTGCACAGATTGTCACCAAGATGTTTTAACCCCATTTTCCTACTTTAGTTTACTCAGCAAAACTCAGAAAGAAAACAACAAATTCGTAGGCTAACCACACTCTTTTTGATTGCAAAGTTGCAACGTACACGTCCTTTAAACATCCTGTATGACATCCTTCCTACAGGATACACTAAGTGTCATGTTGTAAAAACTGTTACAAGCGAGGATACTTTAAAAGTAATTCGCAGTGTGCAATACCCAATCAGAGGCAAGGATTATTAACCATTACTTCCGGACAAACAAGCATTATGTCATTTGAAACAAATATGTTTAGGTCTGAGTTTTCTTCTGGTTAGAATCCCACAGCGACGTTAGAGGAATCGTTAACACTCATACAGTCCCCGAGTGACATCAGACCACCGTACCAACACGCTGTCACTCGGCAGGAAGGCACGCACGTTGCAGGTGGTAGAGACCGTCAACTATTGACTAAACTACCCACAACTCATAATGAGAAGTCTTATTCACAGTATTTGTCAGTAGCTGATATTTGTTTTCAGTGGCTACTGCGACAGATCACTAGGGTTCCGCTACCACAAGAAAACCTAATTAAATGTTCAAAATCCCTTAGATTGTTTAAAGATATTCCACTATTATTGGCTTTTCTAATTATTCTTCTAATTTTCCTATCGATTGTTTAATTTACCTTTATTAGTACCCGATTTGATTTTGAACCTACCAATAGGCTGAACTTCGAAGTCGCCCTTCTCTATTCAGCTTAACATTATGTTATTTACTATCCTGCTTGAACTTTAGGGGTTACGTAGGATTACAATAAAGAGAATGATGTGGTAAATTGTGAGGACACAAGAATTTAGAAGGAGATAGTCCATACATACTTGTGGTGCTGTCGCTTCTGGAAAGCCTGAGAAAGACTAGGACCGTCGAACAAGAAAGTTGTTACTAAATATCGCTTGGATAAGTAATATTCCTATTTTTATTCTTACAGAGCCCCTGTTGTATTTTACATCCTGAGACCGGGTTTCCTTGTTCCCTTCAAACAAATCCTGGAAAGGTAGTCTGAAACAATCAAAGATTCTTCTCCGTCCACATTATAATTTATCATTCATGCTCACATACGAAGCCTTGGTCTATAAAGAGGCTGCTGAGACAGGTTCGGTAGGTAAACTATGATGCTTCTACCACCATAAATAGTTTGGGCAGTAAATCACATATGAAATTTAAACTAAGATAAGAACTAACCTCTGTTACAGTTGGGACATCAAGCAGTCAGAGCAGTGAGGATTTAGTGTCCAGACGAGGTTCTCACAGCTGCTGAAGATTGATGTACGAGTTCCCTACGTGGGACGGTACGTGACGTCACATCCTTTTCTGTGTAACAACTAAAAGTATTCTAATTGGTAGGTAGAAACTTGTGAGAATACAGTAGCAGTTTCTCCGAAACGCCGATATCTACATAAGCAGTGTTATGACCTCGAAGATTATAATGTGAATCACCCTGTGGCAGTTAGAACCCCCATGTCTACCATTCACTAACCTAGCTAGCTATTTGCCTCTTCCCTAGTGAGAGAACTCGGGCACAATTCACTCTTATTCTATTCTCCAGCATCAAACATCATAACCTGGGCTGCAGTGCGTTTACAATTCCCTCCACCTGGCCCCTGAGGCGAAGGATTTCATGCAACAGAAAATCCGCCTACAATGTCTCCCCACACAAATGGTTCTCTTTCTCAATTGTGTAGTCCAGACGAAAGGATTACCACATTTGCTAATGAGATTACAGCACAGAATTCTACTGTTTCGTAGCTGGATGCAGTTGTCATGATTTTGACGGACGTGTATATATAACATGTCCAGTAGCCGGCACGTTTCCATTCCTTCCCTCTCTTTTGTACCTTCCACAGTCCTGACAGGATTCAAAAGACATTCTCAAGATCGTATTTCAGGAACGCCATTATGAAACAATCACAGAATAACATTCACGACGTTTCTGCTACATATGGCAAGCATGAGCTTATAGTGTAAAACCCTTCACCCAACACCCAGAGTCGTGGCACACCTTCTTTCGTGATACAATGGTCGAGTTGTGCAGAAGTGTAAGTTGGGCTGTGAAAAATGATTACGGAACTCACAGAGCCTAAACGGTTTTGGAGACAGGTTTAGAGTGTCATAACGGAAAATAGGTTCGGACTGTTGAAGTACGTCAGGAAAAATTATATACCGTATAGCAACAAATGCACAGTATTTAAGATGCATTTGATTCACAATAGGTGTGGGGGTCAGTCTATAACACAACAATATTTAAAGGTGTTTAATAATGATAAAAGTAAACTACATGTTTCGGCCTAAGTGGCCATCATCAGGTTTACGTTCGAACGTATAGTGGTATTTCTTTACAGGGTTGGAGTGGATACGTCACGATGGTGAGATCTCAGCATCTGTGATGTTTGTATATGCTATTGGGGGGAGGGGGGGTGTTCTGTAATGTGCGCTATCCTGGGGCCAGCTACGAGTATAAATATTGTTGTGTTATAGACTGACCCCACACCTATTGTTTATATATACACAACGGGGATGGCTCAATTTAAAAAAAAATAATTCACAATGTTCTCACCAACATGTTTCGGCCAGTATTTCAACCATCTTCGTGGTGATGTTATTATTACGATAATACAAAAGCACGAATAAGAATAATAAGAATAACCACAACAACAGAAGTTACAGTTTTGGTTAAAATTATTTATGTAAATTAAACGTAGGTTAAAAATGGACGAAAATTAAAATATTGGAAATTAAAATTGTTTGGTCTGTGCGGAGTGATGACTGACGCATTCATGTAGTGAGTTTTAATCCAGCGTGTAAATGACGTGTTGATGTTCGTTGTGTGGTATACAGCACCACCAAAACGTTTCGGCCGAAATACCAGCCGAAAATTGTTGGTGAAAACACAGTGAATAAAATACATCATAAATACTGAAGTGCACTTATCTCTTATTTTTGTATATATTGAGGTTCTAATTAATACACGGAAGATGGAACACACTAAAACAATGCATCAGGAAGTTTAGTAGACTTGAAGATTGATCTAGGAAGTGTGTCATCCCCGTTCTGCGCGTGAAACTAGGAAAAGATATGTAGTCAAACACAAATTAGTCACTGAGTTGTATTTAATGACTATGTGATGGAAAAAACTACATGTTTCGGCCTCTATTGACCATCATCAGTTTGTCTAGGGAACTTAAGGGCTAGCCCTTAAGTTCCCTAGACAACCTGATGTACGCAATTTTCACTGAGACCGTGCATGCTACAGGCCCAATTCTGTTGGTTCTGCATTATTTTTCTTGTGGTCTTTCAAAGTTACATCTACGTCACAATGATACATAGTAAAATGAGTGCACTAAATATACCTGCAGCTGCCATTAACGTTGGACTATTTATAAAGTATAATTTCAATAAAAATTTACTGTGCAAATACAAAGTATACAAAATAATAAGGACATTTAAGCTTTAAAATTTCTACTGCAATAATCGCTCTATGCATAAAGGGAATTTTAACCTTTTGGCGCCGGAATTATTTTTTTAATTTTGGCACATTCTGTATATAAAATGTGAATAATACAGGAACCAAATACGTTAGAATTATGAAACAAACTGCATTTTGAAGAGAAAGAAAC
>Ga0123354_10014213_pt1 | contig 12394 bp, 5 predicted proteins | sample TergutLab28metaG_2_FD_97872 | JGI IMG/M metagenome (GOLD analysis project Ga0123354, IMG submission 97872) | Labiotermes labralis P4 segment gut microbial communities from Petit-Saut dam, French Guiana - Lab288 P4 | ecosystem: Host-associated > Arthropoda: Insects > Digestive system > Gut ... | reverse complement strand
TATTATTATTATTATTATTATTCTTCTTCTTCTTGTTCCTCTTCTTCTCCGTAAATGGCACCACAATCCAGCGTGGACCGTCGCCTTCGTAATGGACTTCTCCCAGTCAGATCTATTTTTTACCTGCCTTTCCAGTTTTTAATTTTTCACTTATTAATATCTGTATATACAGAGTTCCGCCATCCGTTTTTTGATCGTCCTCTTGGTCGACTCCCCTGACCAGTGCCATAAGAGTTGCCTGTATATTCTGTGTAATTTACGACTAATAAGCAATTTATCTCAAGGTTATGTGTCAGTAATTATCTTCATTATTGTAGGTTAGGTTTTTGTGGCACGACTGTTATTAATATTTAAAGAATTCAGTCACTCTGTGTCTGTCTTCCCACAAGTCCATAAATTCTTCCACAGCCAGTTCTCCGAGGACTGCGATCCAGTGTTTTCTCTTTCAATTTCCAGTATCATTACTTTCCCTTAAGTTCCTCAAGTAGCTTCTTACACCATCTTCATCGTGTTTCCGTCACATCTATCCTGCCTTCTAATTTTTTTCCAATAACGTATTTTAAAATTCAGTTCCTACGCCAGATGTGGCCAATTAATTTAGTCTTTCTTCTTTTTATTTGTTGTAGAATATTTTTCTCGTCTATGACTCTTTGTAATACTTCATTTCTCACACGATCGGTCCACTGACATCCTCCATTTTTCTGCAGCACAATATTTTAAAATTGGCCATGTATTTAAAGACCACATTACGCACTAGATACAAATCTAGATATTTCAGTGAAATATAGCTTACCCTGAAACGAAAACGCGTTCCAGTTTCTTTCTTTACAAATCATCGAAAATTGTTTAAAGAAGTGGAAAATTAAAGTTAACGAATTCAAGTCATCGCACATAACATTTACCCTCCGGAAAGGCCACTGCCCTGCAGTCAACATCAACCAAACTATCATACCTCAAACAGAAGTAGTTAAATACCTATGACTACACTTCGATTGCAGGTTAAATTGGAAAGGACACATCCTCAAATAAAGAAAACAAATCGGCTTAAAAACAAAAGAGATCAACTGGTTGATAGGAAAAAATTCCCATCTATCTATAGAAAACAAATTACTCATCTACACAGCGGTAATCAAACCTATATGGAGCTACGGAATAGAAATGTCGGGCTGCGCCAGCAAGGCCAACATAATCATCATGCAGAGATCCCAATCCAAAATTCTCAGAGCCAAAGCAAATGCACCCTGTTATGTAACAAATCATATTCTACATAGAGATTTTAACATCCCTATCGTAAGTAATGTCATCAATGAAAGACTCACTAAATATCACAACAAACTGTAAGTCCACCACAAACCATTATTAGAGCCACTACTACAACCTGTAAAAGCTAGGAGACTAAAACCATGCTGGCCTTTAGACTTGCAAGGCACTTGAGGCGACAACGCTAGATGAATACCCTAACACGTCATAGTAATACACCGTATCGTGGCGTACTTTGTATAATCATCACATTTTCTTATAGACTGTATTCTTTCTGATTGTCAATAAATAATAATAATAATAAGTCTTTATTTTTCTTTAATTTTGTGCTTCCACAATGTCAGCTAGCTGGCCGGATAATCACCAGATCTTTGTAAGACATAAGACTGTGATTGTTTGTTCAGTGTTGTGGTATTTTTAATATTGTAGAGTGTAATATTTGAGGTGAATACTACACTTTCAGAGAAATGTGCTGCCTTCACCTTCAAGGTTATAGTCACTTCTTCCTAACGAAGGATATTTCATCACTTCTCAGTTAACAACTTTCTTCTGGGTTAACATTCCATCTTCTTGTGTGTCAAGAACCTTTCTGTTCTTGACAGATTTTACATCCACTTTCATTTAACTGCAATTGCCTTATCGCACATATAGAAATTTGTGGTGTAATTCTTGTGTTTCTGATTGGCCATTTTCTACAATTGTATGAATTGTCATAAAAGTGGTTGAACTTCTGGGATTTTCATCCCTGTAAGGACACGTATTCCTGTTATTTTCCAGGCCCATATCATATCTGGAGCCCACACGAATTTCTGTTTAGTGGACAAAAGAAACTCCTTCCCTGGGAGTAAATAGAAATGGGTTTTATACTGCCATTTTTATGGTAGACATTACGATGTGCTAGGGATATGCTAAAACATTAATTAATATATGTCAAGCACAACTATTTGATGTGTACGGGGTTACATGTTTCGAACTTTTTAAACGGTCACCATCAGGCCTTCTAGCGGATCGAGTCAACAGACGCCGTGTACACGTTGAGATCCCAATGTGTTTACATTGATAAAATAGATTGTATTTTATCAATGTAATCACATTGGGATACCAATGTGTACACAGCATCTGTTGACTCGATCCACTAGAAGGCCCGATGATGTCCGTTTAAAAAGTTCGAAACATGTAGCCTCGTACACATTAAATAGTTGTGCTTGACGTATATTAATTAATGTTTTAGTTTATACTGACAACTTACTTCCATGAAGTTCCCAGGCTAGGAAAGTGTGGTACTTTACCTCTTCGCCCAGTATCGTTTCTTATGTAATATAATAGGCGTAGACAACTTTACATTGACCTACAGTCTATGGTCATTGTAGTTACCTTTATGCATCACCTTGAGATATTTCGCTCGTCAGAGGTCACTTTTATTTAAATGTTGTGCCTTAAATTATATAAGAGCATGGCCAATGCTAATAACTTATGTTTGTTGTTTAGTTGGACGGATGTAATGGTTTAGTCCACAACTGATAAATCCGCACGTAGTTTGAAATTCCCTAAATTTGACGGGAGATAGAAGTTTACCCCATTAATCGATAAACTTTTGTTCGTGAAACGACCTCTGCTTCTGCTTATGCATAACTGAGGTAGCAGTCATTTGTCAGACGTCTATAGAAACTGGGGCAGCGCGCGGAAGGGTAAGGGCGGGCACTGCTTGTAGATAGAACAAAGAAAGGGGCCACGACTTCTTGGAATAATGCATTCACTCGTTTACTAATGCAGTTGAATTTTGTAGTATACCTATTGATTTCTGAGACACCTTATAGACAAGGCGAGGACTACTGTCGCCGCGCACCTATGCAAACACTGTTCCCCTACCACTTCCTGAAAAGTACGCAGACGCGTTCTGCTGAAGCCCATCTCCGTTTGATTCTAACTTAAATGTGTTTACTTCAGTACTGAAACTACGTAAAGGAAATACTGATAAAAATAAAGTCTTCCGACAATTTTCATATTATTAAATGTACTTAGTGATATAGGGAATTTTACTGAAGAAGGAAGAGTTTAGTTGTAGGGAAAAATACTGAAACTTAGTGGCGAAATCTGCGACAAAGGGAAGGGAATAGTGTAAGCCTAATTTTATCTGCTAATTGGGATATGACTTATTTTAAAATGTATCTGTTCTTCCCTACCGTAATAACAAAACTTGCCCATTTTTCAAAACAAAGCCCTGAAGAGAGCATGGTGACCGAAATCAAAAAAAGTATATGGGATTATGGAAAAAAAAACTTAATGGTGTCGAGGGTTATAATTTTAGCATGCAGGATATAACATCGAAATAACCATACGGACGGAGGGTGAAACATAAACGCACATGTAACTGACTTGGAAACAAGAGTTACGCAGCCGAAACCTCGTACGGACTGGGCACACTTGGAACATGTGTTTTAAGTCTTGCGATAGACATAGATGTTTTCCTGGCTATAGTGCTCTATGCCCACTCCATGTAATGGACCTGCGATGGGCTGATTCTGTGTCAAAGATTTCTACTAGATATCTAAAAAATGCTTCTAAATTAGTGTCAAAGCATACAAGACCGAAATAGCCAATACGAAACACGTGAATAGGAACTGCGATGATAATTATCAAGATTTAAGCTTTGGTTCTTACGGCCTGTGGTGTACACGCCGTCTTTCAAAACTCAATTTTTGTAATTAATCTTCACTTAGTACAAAATGTTTCGGCCTCAATAGAGGCCATCATCAGGCACTAACATTAAAAGAAAAATGTTGAATGAGATACTAATGCACAAATTTTACGCCGAGAACCCATTACTCTCTACCTGATATCCGTACAACAGTATGTATATCAAAGTCTTTTTTAAGCGGCAGCACCTTATGATGGCCGTCATTAAGGCTGAAACATGGCTTGTTAAGTGAGTGACGATTCACTAGAAATATTCATTAGCGGAAGAAGACCTGTATATTTTTCTATTAAATAAGATATATTGTGACGTCTGGTCTGTGTTTGGGTTTCAGGTAATTCGAATGGGATTTTCAGAACTTTGGTAGTCTGTAATTCTCTCAATGACAATGAAATATGTGGGCTCATGTAGTGTAACAAAACAGTAAACCGTAAATTTATTTAACTGACAACAAAAATTGATATGCCTTTGTAAAAGGTCTAATCCATCTGTAAAAAACGTAAAATTTGAAATGTGTTTTTGTGTGTGTTTTGCGTCCTCTGTAATTTCCTGGAACTTGTAAAAGGTTCTGTTGTGTAACACTGTGTCGGTACTCTTATTGTCTTTACGTGTAACAGTGTAACTGTGGAATAGATTAAATCAAACGTCGGTCCTGATGTATCCGGAATGAAACGAGCAAGATGTGCGCTGAAACTGCCTGCTTCCGGTTCATCTGAACTGCCGATAAATCACCGCCGAATACAGCCCAGCTGCTGTCTACACGATTTAGCAAATTACGTCAGAAATTACATCATTCACAGCATGTTTCCTGCTCGTCAAATTTCACGGTATCATCTCCTGTCTGTATGGTGAATCGTTCCTCTTAACTCTGTGGATCTCCAGCCGTTCCAGTAGCTTCGCTGCTGCGATATGAAATTTCTCCCAGAAAATGCAGTACTGGAGGTGGGAGGAAGCGTAGGCCATTTATTGCGGAGTAATTAAACGTTGCGTATGTTTAAATGTTTTATTATAAATTATACAATACAATGTACAATGCAGACAGTGTACAATACAATGTACGTGTAACCTAAAATTGTAGCGATTTGGTGCAACCATTGTTGCCTTGGACAAACAGAAAGTATTGCACAACCTGAGTGTTCATTTGTAGTCTTAATTTTCCAGCATGCAATGCGCATGCTCCCTGCTTTATTTTCGTCTTTGTTAATAAAAATCCAACCAGGTGCAACGGTATGCAAATATTTATTTACTGCAAAGTCACTACATGTTTCGGGTATCACAGCACCCATCATCAGGAGTACTAAAAACTGTAACCGCAACCTCCGGTACAGGTCATAATACCGGTACAGCTACTTCCCTCCAACGTGGCCAGCAGCATACTGTTGCATCTGGTTGGATTTTTATTAACATTGAAGCAAGATGCACGGAACCATGAGTTTAAAATTTCGTCTGTATGTTGACCGGCTGTATTTTTCCACACTGACTCATAAATGACACTATTTAAAAAAAAATAGATATAGACGTATAAGTAAGTTTGTTTTTATTTCTCTACAAATTTGTCAGGAAAAATTTCTCATTCTAAGAAGAACTGAGTAAGGTATGATAAACAATGTATATTGGTCTTCATGTAAAGTGCCACTTATTCTTGTCAGATTTTAATTAAATATTAATTTCCTCGACAGATTTTATAAAAATATTCAAATATCAATTTTCTTGAAAATCCCACCAGTGGAACCAAGTTGTTCCATGCAGATGGAAGGACAGACTGACGAACAAACGGACAGAGAGAAACGACGAAGATAATAGTCGCGTTTCGCAATTTTGCGAACATGCCTAAAAGTAGCAGTCACTGCCCTATTAACCCTACATGTGTACCTTTATACTAATATGACGCAATGGGCATGGCATGTAATATCTACCAAGATACGATATACCGACCACACACTATGATGCATGCTACTGTGAGGCGAACGAAAATATGTACAGTGACCTGCGATATAATTCCTTTATCAAAGTTAAGTGCGATGTGCATAGCCGTAGTTTTTAAAATGTCATGAAAATGTCATATGCATTAATGAGACTTCAGTCGGTGTTTAATCAGAATGTAATTAATTACTACATGGTACCATATTGCTCTGGAAGAAGCAAGCCTGGAGAGGAGAACCGATCCTAACGTCGAAAAGCAACGTGTTCAATAAATTACAATACATATGTTGGAAATATTCCAAGAAGTTAACAAATTAAGATGTCATAAACCATCGTCAGGACCCCATAAAATAATCACATGTTCTAGACTTAAATTCTAAAGAACGAAGACGAATTTGATATTTAAACACGGGAGGGAGGTTATCAGACTGAATGTTAAAAGAAATAAGACATGCCGTTGTGGTTTGTTTTGAAATGACTTAGGATACCTTCCAGTGGCTGGAGGAATTGCAGAGTGGACTGTAACTTCGAATTTCGTGTAAGACAAGTGATGTTTTTACCATTTGAAAGATTTTCAGTTTTTTTAAAGGACTATGCTCATGGATGTCTAAGTATCTAGCATGAAGCCTTCATGCGATGGGCATGTTGAAACAATTATGTGAAGTTTGTACAGCATAAGTCCTAATGGTGTAAAAAAATGCTGTGAAACTAGAGAATGGAACGAAAAGCGAGTCCAAGTTTCATCTTCAATTTGAATTCGTTACAAAAATTTTGCCCGCACATGATCTTACATGAAAGTATAGCGTGCCCTTAATCAAACATAGTTTTCAGTTGATAATTAAATTCATATTGTGCTGTCACTTAATGCGTCAATTTAATTATGCTCATAATACTTGTATGTTCACAACAAGGGATCACAACGACGGCATAGCCTACTTGGACTGCTCATGCACTCGGGGCATGGACGTATATCTACGATGCCCTGTGTATGTTTTGTCGTGTGTAAGTAGGGACCTTTCGGAAAGCCGATACCTTATCTTAGAGGTCTACCGTAAGGTTCATAGCTTCAGACCGTGACCTTCAAAAGCTAGGACTAAATGAATCATATTTCAGAATTCGGCCCGTACAGCACAGTGAGCACCTTACTTATCGATTATAATAAATAATCAGTTAATGTAGCATAGAGAAATAATCGCTGTTCTGAGATCTATACAAAGCACACGAATGTATCCGTGGTAAAAATATAGATTTTCTGGAAGCTAAATTTGGTGTTAAATAGAATAAACACTTAGCCCTAAAGGGTTAAATCTGGACTCCAACAGACCAGATGGAAGGTCTGATAACTACAGCTGAAGATGAAAAGGAATAAGAATTTCTTTGTTTATGTTATTGATTTTTAGGCTAATGACATCAGTTTACTGTGTGACTTGCTGTCCTCACGCGATCAAAGCTGCTGAAGCAGGCTTATTATCCTTGCTTTTATCATTCTTATTAGCCCCAACTGGCATTGTAGCTTGTTCCTTGGTGGCAGTGCAAAACTGTAACATGTTAACAAAGTATTACCTGCCGGATCGATTACAAAACCTCTCTCTGCACAGGTTTTGCCTTCTCGTTTCTGTGCTTAGTCTCTGAAACTTCCTATACCGTTCCGAAAGCGTAGAACATCCCATTGCTACGCACACACTTGCAGTGCAATTTAATTTATAAAATAAAAAGTATCAGAGTTTAAACGTGTAATTACCAGACGGTATCAGCGGCGACAGATATTAGAAAAATATTTGACGTCACATATCGCGCTATTATATGCAAAGTTTAACGATAATTAAGAACAATTCAGTGTTCATTGTTGCGGTGTATTAAATTAGGTCTATCTGTGAAAGTTTAAATTACCCTGCTATTTTTACGTTATTTTTTTAACTTCATTACATGTATGTCTAGTAGAATACGCTAAGACGCCTGACCATTATATGTGGAGTTAGTTACAAGAATTAAGACAGTAAGAGCCTATCGGTGACACAGAGATTAGAAGATGTTATTGTTGTAATATTGCTTAGGTACATATTTAATAATTTCCACGGACTATCAGTTACTTGGGGGTATGTATACACAATGAGATATCGCACTGAACGGAAAAATTAACCACAATGAGATACCGAACTTTCGAAGCTGAATTTATTGAACGGAATTACTTTAATTCAGTTAAAATGTAAATTTAAAAATGAACGAGACTGCACAATTACTTCCTGTGTGCAACGTGTTTGTTGCCAACTGATATTTACGCCTACTCAGTTTTCGAAGGAGTTCCTTATCCAGTCTTCATCCATATAACCTGTTGTCTGAAAATACATCTTACGAAATACGTTCAGATTAAAAAGTTTCGGAAGTTGCCAGTAAATGTGGTTGGTCGCAGGTGATGACATGGCGGTATGCATGAAACCCCGGGAGTACACCACGTATTGCGCAAGGGAGCTGGTGTTCTGTGGCAAATGGGAATCGTGGGACATGGTTATACCAAGGCGTTTCAGGTGCAGATCGTTTCAAACAGCACCAGCAATGTCATTCATGAGCCAGGCGTCGTCATAAGCGAAAAGCGATATTTAGAAACGCCCGAGTTCTTATCGTCATCAAGAAAATGCGTCCCGGAAAGCCCGCGAGTTGTGTGACGAAAACGACCGTCCTCTTGTGGCCTGCGCTCTCGGAACACATTGCCAGGCACTCGCTGGAAGGTGCTGCTGGAACATTGCTTTTCACAGCCCAGACCTTTCAAGATGCAATTTCCATGTGTTCGGCCACCTAAACAGAACTCCGAGAGGTCTAACTTGCGGGTTTGTCGAAGACGTGTCGGTCGCAAAATTTCGCTGCTTCCAATATAATGTGTTGCAGTGTGTCTGGATTTTCAATACCTCTCTTCATACTCAGTCAAAAATGCATGCTCTTTGACATGTGTTTTCTTGTAAATAATTTATCAAATTTTACATTTAGGCCTATATAAGAATAGCGATATTTAGAAGAAATATTTGGGTTTTCTTAACGCGGACGGGGATGCAATTTTCTATTTCTTTAAAAAGAGAATAAAAAATCATTATCAAAGTAAGTGACAACAAAGTAGAGAAAATTACATACAAACACTTGAAAATGTAAACAGACGTTAAAGAAGAGGCTTGTAGATTGAAATAATGTGGAACAAAACTGAATTTACGAAAATGAAATTTAGCTTCGTCTGAGATATGACTTTCTTTAGTGTGGTACAAATTTATACCACCGCGTCTGAGATATATGTTGTCTTCGTCTCTAGGGTTGCTTACTGTGAATATAGTGGTAGTAGTGTTCTCCGAAACGTCGGTAAATTTCTGCTAGGCTACACGTCGTCACATTCCAAAAAACAGTAATCTTCTTAGTCCACGCCGTCATTCCTTAAATTTTGCAAAGTTATAAACGGCACTCTGATGGAAACGAGATGTTACAGCATAGAGCCTGAATAATCTTCCGCACGAACATACAGTCCGTAATGATTTATTGATGGATTTAGTAACGTCAGTTAAAAAATACTGTTGGTGTCAAAAACATTATTACACACTTCCCTGCAGACAATTGTTGCCACAGAAACATGTCTGACTGGGTTACTAATATTGAGTCGGAGACGAACGTCAGACAGGACAGTTTGTAAAGGAAACCAGGAGGGATTAGAGTTTGATGGAACACATCATCTTCTGGTTTACGCTGATGATGTGGAAACATTGTGCACAAACGTAATATAAGGGAGATTCAAAAACTCGTTCAAGCCCCAGAATACTGTTTCTTACGACGCTGACACTAGTACAGTTGTTTAATGAAATTTTTCGCTTTTATGGAACATGGATGTGCATTACGGTGCTCACATCAGCCACCACTGGAGTCTGTCAAGACGCAGTTGAAGCCGTTGTGCGGGTTCACAAAATATTTCCTTACATTCAACTGTCATATCATCCTGAAGTAAACTATATTCTATCTTCAAACTGGTCATAGGCTGTAAATACTTAAGTCCTCCCTATAGGACTTAAAATGGCGCTGTTATCTCTAAAGCAATCTTACGTGGCACTAGTCAGTGAGTGTTGTGTGTAACTCAGCAGAATTTTAACGTCCCCGTTAATCTCTCTCGTCCTATTTCTTTCCATCCAGCAAACCAAGGCTGCATTTATTGCAGCAGTTGAATGCTGGTGGCACTGGACTCTCCTTTTTCCCCCAACCTGTCCACACGGTAACATGGTTCACCTCCCACGTTGCAGATAACAATCGATTATTACTCTCACTACTCCATTCTCTACCTGTGCCTAATCGATCCAGTCCGCAATTTCCCCCCTCACAAACAATTTCATAATGCGGCTTTCATAATTTGAAAAGATTAATCGGAAAAGGGAATATATCAGCTTTTCCGGTATTAAACATTCTCCTTATTCCAAGTATAGAATTAAATTTTTATTATATATATATTTAAACAGAAATCAGAAATCCTCAAATCATTACTAACATTTTGCAACGTGGGCATGTAGAGGGGCCAGGATAGCTTAGACGGTACAGCGACTCGCTCCTGGTTGGAAGATTAAGAGTTCGAACCCCGGTGGGCGCTAGGTCTTAACTCTTTTCTACACCCGTTCAGACAGGCCGTGAGACCCACCAAAACCCTTAAACGATGGATTCCTTGTCTTTATACCAGGTGTAAGTGGGCCGGAGTGTGGTGTTGACTACCATCCCGTCTAGCATCGAGACAGAGTTGTGGTAGGGCTGCAATTGTACTTTATGTCAGTGCGTGAAATGACATGCAGCATGGCGAGCTTGATATTTATCTGCGGACATGTATACACCTCTCAATGCCAATCGAGAATGTTGTTGATGGCCTGAGATATACATTCTTTTTGTCGTTATACGTGACAACCTCACGGCATGTCTGTGTTACATAACAATTTCTGTTCTGCTTTTCCTCCGCTTTTTCTCCTCTTACGTGCGACAAACCGCAGTCTATGTACTGCGTAAAGCAAAGTATCGTTGTGAGGAAGAAAAGTGTCACAAATCCGAATATGCAATTTGTGAGTTTTGTAAAGGAGTAGGCTAGTAAAAATTGTCAAAAGTTAACTTGTTTTAACAGGAAAAGTGTCACAGCTATTATTAGATTCAACCTGAGGACGCCCTAGTGTTACTCTTCTTGTGAGCGGAATGATGACCGTGTGATTGGCAAAGAGTGACACGTATCGGGGTTGTGTGTTTGGAGTTGTGTCACTTTTCGTCCGGACTATCGGTATGTCCACGTATTTTTCTTTCTCTTGCAATCGCTTGTTGCATAAAGCTATCAAAACGCGGCTGTACGGCAGTAAATAATATACTGAATGTGATGTTACATGATTTCGGATATACAGTTTAAGTTTCTAATGAAAAGCAAGAATGATGTGTTGTTGGATTCTTGCAGTACTTATTTATGATTTTAGAGAGTATAATATAAAGATATGCTAGCAGAAGATAGTGAATGCTATAATAAATAACATTTATATTATTTCCATCACGTTTTTGGTTTGATGACTGTAATAACATTGAAACAGTACAGTCGTGAACTGCGACAGTGTGCACATTTGGTCTGTTATTTTATACCATACAGTGTCGCTTCCCCGTATTAACCATAAAAATGTCGTATTCTTTTCCTGCACTCATCTCCCCCTCTGTCCGAATATCACTAAAAATACACACGCGGTTACTAAATTTATTAGTTTGCGTGTATTTGAACTGAATATGACCTTGGCATCTTTCTCTTCATTGGCAATAACAGACTCTTTCTTTGTAGATGAAATTATGTTTTTATAACTGCACTGAAGTCTGAACAAGTACCCTGATTGCAACGAAGAACATTCGGATAATCATAATAAATTTCTATAGTAAAGCCAACAAGATGCACCAATGTATCAAATTTATTTTATTTTGGAATGACACTCTACATGTTTCGGACGGTCTTTCCGTCCATCATCGGGAGTTCAAGACTGTACATACTGCAACAGGCATATGTCAAACAGATACTGCTTGCTAGCAAGCAGTCAGCATTATCTGTTTGACATATGCCTGTTGCAGTATGTACAGTCTTGAACTCCCGATGATGGACGGAAAGACCGTCCGAAACATGTAAAGTATTATTCCAAAATAAAATAAATTTTATACATCGGTGCATCTTGTTGGTTTTGCTATAGAAATAATATTATTATCACGGCTTTATGAACGTCAAACCATAATCAACTTATGTACCAGATTCAGCTGTGTATAATTATATTAACCTTTCATGAAGCACGACTGAAGAGTTTGGTGTGCCAGTGTGACTGCATTTATTGTGTCAGTGTGACTGCATTTATTTTACCGGTGTGACTGCATTTACTGTATCTGTGTGACTGCATTTATTTTGCCAATGTGACTGTATTTACTGTGTCAGTGAGACTGTGTATTGTACCTGTGTGACTGCATTTATTTTGCCAATGTGACTGTATTTACTGTGTCAGTGAGACT
>Ga0123354_10014210_pt1 | contig 12395 bp, 6 predicted proteins | sample TergutLab28metaG_2_FD_97872 | JGI IMG/M metagenome (GOLD analysis project Ga0123354, IMG submission 97872) | Labiotermes labralis P4 segment gut microbial communities from Petit-Saut dam, French Guiana - Lab288 P4 | ecosystem: Host-associated > Arthropoda: Insects > Digestive system > Gut ... | reverse complement strand
GTATCTCGCGACACACTCACCTGAACGTCAAAAAAGAAATAAACATACAGTATATATGATTACATCTCCCACATATATATACATCACACACACACACACACACACACACACACACACACACACACACACGCGTCATTACATTTATGTTGTAAGCTAAAGATTTGGGCGTTCTAATAATTGTTAGATATGAGACACACGATTTTCTGTTCCTCTTAATGCAGTGGTGTTTTAAGCGTCTGAAAACCAGAAGGACTGCGAGAATGTCAGGATAGAGAATTTTATCGGAACAAGTGTTTACATATGGACGAACTTTCCGTCTGCTGTAAAACACTCGAGCGCAGATTTATCTTCAGTGCGACACAAGCGAAAGCTGTGCTCAATTTCAACGGCACTAAAAACTCAGTGAATTTTTATGTAGTGTACCTTGACAAATTTGTGGGCGTATAGTTTTGTGTATTTTTTCACTCATGCGGAAATTTTAAGAGAAGATCAAACGCATGTCGAAAGCAGACTTTAGCGCAGATGGCAGTGGTTTTGTATGATTTATTTGTCGTTCATTATATGTCTATTGCCAGCTAGACACATACATAGGCGCAACAGCCACACAGTCAGTCCCTGTCAGCGCAGTGCGGTGCGTCATCACGTTGCGGATGGTAGAGATGATTTCCAAATATGGAGAATAACTTTAAAGAATCTAAGTGAATAAGCAAATGCGGGAAGCCGGCAAGGGGTGGTCATCTTGCTCTGGAGCGGCGAACAACTTATCTATATAAAAACAAGAATGTAATTAAACAGAAAATAGTACTAGAATTGCAGTCATGATATACGATTTTGGCGTAGTTAGGCGCCGATACCAGTATAATACGGAACATATTTTTGGGAAGTAAGGTACAGAAATATACAATGGATTAAATAGAATAGAATGGGACAAAATTATGTTCTTTTTTAAATAAATATGGTGGTAAACCATCAAGATTTCAATACCTGTCGAGTTAGTAAGAAATTATTAAGGAAAAATTTCAATGAAGGACAGTTGTGAAATTTTTAGTAGGATAAGTTTTATTTTCATGTCTCCTTTTTGATCCAACGTTTCTGTTCCTATTCGTTGCCATTACATGCTACTTCCTAGAGAAGGACCGGACACAACAGCGAAGCCACCTAGCTGCTAACCTCACAGCATTGGTGTAGCAGTGCTGAGCGAGCCTGTCGTACGTTAACGAACATTTTGACATGTTTAGCTGTGAACACACTAGAGCCACATATTGCACAGTGCATCCGTACTTCATATTCGGGAGGTCTCAGGGTTCGAATCTCCGCCCGGAGGGTGAATACCCTTATAGAACTTGTCTCGCATTCCCTAGTCCATCCAATTATCAAGCGGTAGAGTAGTTCAGGCTGTACCGTGGCTAGGCAGTCAGTCACCAGCCTCTCATTACAGAGGCCCGGATTTAATGTTAGGCTGGTACGAGTGGGACTTGTGGTGATCAAAGTGACACTGGGGCAGGTTTTGTTTAGGGTATTTCGGTTCTCTCCAGCAAGTATCACTCCAGAAATGCTCCATTCTCATTCACTCATCTGTACACATTTTATATCTGACAGCGCCATTATGTAACACAGAGTGGAGCAAATCCTTAAAAGCACTCAACAACCGGCGTCTTTACCAAATCGTCATTCTTGATCCCCCGTTCATTTATTGTAATTTATATGGCGATTACAAATAATTCAACGTTTTGTTTTTCTATGAAAGTAACTAAGAATTCTAATTTTTCACAAAAATTATGTGAGTCAGGTCAGTGTATTAATCTCTGCGACATTAGCGGGAATGGAAACTTACATGCTATACTTCATTTTTTGAATCTAGATTCTGAAATATCGTACTGGCGGCATAACCTTGCAACGTGGTGTGGAGACAGTGTCAGTACATAAGTCAGGAACACAGATTTATGGCCATACTGCTTCTGTTGTACAGAAAATGCCACTGTTTGTTAAGAGACCAATAAAAACTAGGAGGTAAAAATATACGTTTTTATTAGGATTCGAGAAAAATTTAAATACTTTTAAATAACAACAACAAATGACATTAAAAATTAAGGTTTTTATTGAAGTGTATTTTACTGTTTTAAATTGTTCCTTTCCGCAGTGCGCTATTGAGATGCAGGCTAAACTAAACTCCGACTAATTAGTTGTGTTAGGAGGAGAATTGAGTGCAATTTAGTCTGAGGATATTTATATTTTTATTGTTTTCTTTGTTTACGTTGCCTATGCCTTTTTACTATTTTCTTTATTTACATTGCCTTGTTGTATTCTTTGCTAACCGTCTCCTCTGTTTGCTTTTTTTGTCTGGCATTTCTTAGACAGAAATTCTGAAGATCCATCCAGCTTTATTTGGGAAGAACAACAAGCTGCAGGTCCGAGCTTCCGGATATTACTGGCTACCTTGTGTCGGTCGAATGTACTGAGCAAACAGCTGGCACATGGAGAACTTGACAGCCGAGTGTCTGGAGCGCTCGGCGTCGTAGGTCTTCTCAGCGTAACAGAATTCAAACCTCAGGCTTTTTGTTTACCCAGCTTGAAGGCGGGGTCAATATTTAGGTAAACATTTAAATTTGAGAATATTAGAGTTGATACCATCGCAGGACTCAACCACAATACCTACGTGTTCTATAGAAGATTACAACAGGCGGATCCTTAATGCGGCGCATTACGACACCTTACTGACCTCGCCTTATGGTCCAACACCCTCTAGCAGGCCAACGTCTCCTCAGTATCGAGGCTTCACGCTCACACTCAGACAAACAAAACTCGGTAGGACTCCTCTGGGCGAGTGATCAGCCAGACGTAGAGACCGCTACCTGACAACACACAACACTCACAAGAGAAAGACTTCCATGCCCCGGGTGGGATTCGAAAACACAATCCCAGCAAGCGAACAGACGCAGACCCACGCCTTAGATCGCGCGGCTACTGGGATCAGCATATTACAGACCTACAGCCCGAGAATTAACTGACATGTTGTAAACGGTAGTAGACTTTGTGTAGTGAAGACATATTTTACAAACATTTTATACATAGCGCTCTTCGTCCTTCATAATTCCGATTACAATTAGTCTATTAAGATGAAACAGTGATTACACTGTAGTGTCATGCACCCTTGAGGTCACCGGCCAGTAAAAGCGGCAATTTTATTGTTGTGGTTAGCATTTCACACCGCAGCTAAGCATAGTAGAGAAACATGTAACCATGGTGTTTTTGAGGTGACTCTTGTAAGAACAGAGTTGGAGTGAGAGAGTATGGAAACAGATTCCGTTGAGGGTGCATGGTGAGGTTCACGAGCTTATATGGAGACGTGAAGCCGAAACGGCCATCCGATATGACTGGTTACTCTACTCTGTGTGTTAGCGACCAGCAGCGGGACCTCATGGCGTGAGTAGTGTTTTGTGTTTTGTCGAAAGGAGAAGAGGCCAAATGAGTCATGAAGAGAAACTAGTATATTGCGTGTGTAGGTTCCGGTGACCAGGGGTGACTGAAAGTGTCAGTAAACTCGTGTCAATTGGGTTGTTAGCTCAGAACTGCACTCTTCTGGGTTATCATGCAGCAAGTAATTGTAATTTATTACAGATGTTTTGGGTCAGCCTATCGGTCCCACCTTCAAGGATCAAGATTCCTTTTGGTTCTTGATTCTTGCAAAGAGCAGTTCTCATCTACGAAGCGGCAGAAGCCTAAAATCACGAGAGGTTAGCTAGTTAGATTCATTCAAAATTTATTTTCATTATATTCTTATCGTAACTAAATACTAGTTATAGGTTATCAGCTCTGTGATTGTGTCCATCAACAGTTAAGTGCATCGTCGGACTACAGAGAGCTTCCTTTGCCTTCCTAATCCCACGTCCTGGAGAGGGTTAAAACCAGCAGCCAATACTTTTAAATCAGACACATCCAGGGTCCACACGGGACTAGATCAAGATAACAATAAGACAGCAGGAAGAGTTCGTGGGAGTTAGCAGCTGTACCAACGACGTGCACAGCTCTCGCCCGACCCCGACTGGATAAAGAGACAGCCTGGAACTCCGGGAGGTTTGTGCAGGCCGTCAAAAATCTATCGGTCTTTTGAGGGATGTCGGTGTGAGAGCCACGCAAATAAGACGTAACACAAGTTTTGGTGAAATCAATCATATTTAATTATTCAAAATGACGCGCAATCAGTCGAGTACTTGTAGATAAAAAACACGTTTTTAAAAATAAAGATAAATGTCTAGACAGTCCTCTTGAAACATAGTAATTCCGATATCGGCCACTGAAAGTAATTCGTTGAACATTTTTTACAATGCCAGATAAGCATGGAACATGTTCCCATTTTGCATGTACGAGGTGCTACCCAAAAATTCGGGGAATTTGACCATAAAAAAAGTTTCTTACCGTAACTCCTAGTTTCCACCGTCTCCTTCGAAATAGTCCCCTTGGACATGTATACAGCGATCCCAGCGTGTTTCCCAAAATTTCATGCATCTCTGGAAGTTCTCAAATGTGAGTATGTCGATAACCTCTTGCGATTCTGCGTGGATCTCCTCACTCTTGTCAAAAAGACGCCCTTTCAGCCGTAATTTCATCTTGGGGAATTGGAAAAAGTCGCAGGTGGCGAGGTCAGGCGAATAGGGGTGTGGGGAATCACTATGATGTTTATGGAAGTCAGGAAATGTCGAAAAACGAGTGATGTGTGGGCGGGCGCCTTGTCATGGTGGAAAAACCAATTGTTGTTCTTCCACTTGTCTGGACGTTTGTGCGGAATGTCCTCCTTCAGTCGCTTCAAATCCTCACAGTAAAACTTGCCATTGGCGGTTTGACCAGAGGTACTTCCTTGTAGACAATGCCTTGGATGTCGAAAAAAAAACGATCAACATGGACTTAACATTGCTGCGAAAATGACGTGCGCTTTTTACGGCCGCGGTGAATTTGACGAATTCCACTGTGACGACTGCTGCTTAGTCTCAGGGGCTTAACCATACACCCATGTTTCATCACCGGTCATGATATTGGAGATGAATTTGGGGTCGTCTCTGGCTTGTTGTTTGAGTTCCCTGCAGACAGAAACGCGATGGGTCTTCTGGTCGTCGATCAGCAGTCTTGGGACAAATCTTGCAGAAATACGTCTCATGTTCAAATTTTCCGTCTAAATGCGTTGAACGGTCCCGTATGACAGTCCTACTATCTCACAAACATCGTGGATAGTTTGCCTACGATCTGCAAGGATAGCCTCGCGAGCTTTTGCTATGTTTTCCGGCGTTGTGCTTGTCGACGGTCGGCCAGAACGCTCATCGTCGTCGGCAGACGTTCGTCCGTCTTCGAAGCGTCTGTACCATAAAAGGTTTTGCTTTGGCTCATGGCATTATCTCCGAAGGCTTTCTGTAGCATTCGGTGGGTTTCTGCAGCAGTTTTTTTTAAAGATTGAAACAAAATTTGATGCAAATTGTTTGCTCCTTAAAATCCGCCATAACAGCTGTAAAAAATCGTCCAATCACTAAAACATAACATCACAAAAATGCACTGAGCTTAGTAACACGTCCTCTCAGCTTGACAACTGTTGGCACACTGATTCACAAAGCATACTGCTAACCACATCTAGCGGCGGAAGGGGATACGACAACTGGTTCGGGCGCACTGTTTAAATTCCCCGAATTTTTGGGTAGCACCTCGTATCTACTTCCAGTGCTACCGTCACAATCAAAGTCACCCAACAGGCCGCGACACTAGCAGCTTTGCAAAACATGCCACAAATAAAATTACTTTCGATAAATAAATGAAGACAGCAGTAAGCATGTAACATTGAACTGAGACTGCTTGTTACACACATGTGCCGGATAAGTTGCCAGTTCAGTCACTTTGAATAGAGAAAAACCCTCGCTAAATTTCGAATTTCATTCACGTATCCGCTGCTTCAGATTTCCATTGAAAGATGGGGTGGTTCCCGTACCAAGAAAGCCACATTATATTGGGCAGGATAAAGGTAAAATAAAAGTAAATTCCTACACGTCCAAGCCATGAAGTCGTGCAGCCTGCAAGCGCAGCTGCTTTATCACCGGGGCGGGGGGGGGGGCTGACACCCATTGAATAGGGTACGGGGTGAACGCCACATCCGGTCTGGACAGTTTTTTTAAAGAGAATGTCTCCACCGGGATTTGAATCCCGGACTCTACTGCCCGTAGACTAGTCTCTACACCTTTTACGCTATCCCGACTCCTTTATAGAGCAGGGAAATAATGAAATCCGATGATAATTTCCTAGTTTTCACCTTATTCTTGCGGTACGCTTTTCTGTACACTATTTTCTACTTACACTTCAAAGCAATCCTTCCGCTGTTTATCAGTCTATCTCCGGAACTAATGAAATCCGTAACATTATCCATAACTTTAAACGATCACACACTTTATCCATCCCTGAGGCCAATCTATACGTACATCTACTTTCTCTCACATGTCTTCCGGTATGCGACACCACATAATATGGAAGACATGTATCGACATTTGAGAGTAATACACTTTAACGTCGGGACGGAGCAGACGACGTGGAATTCCATGCCAGAAGACAGAGATATTCGTCGTAAACAGATATAGGATGGCGTATTTGCGAACGTATCAGTATTCTCGCCAAGAAAGTTTATTTCGATTTGAAATTGTAACTCATATCTGTAAATCCTATAGCTTCCGTTTGCAGTTCCTCTAGAGGGTCTGAGAAGATTAAGAGCATAGGCGACGTGTCTTTCAAGACTGGAAGCTGGAACTCTTCACAGTAATAATGAGACCTAACCACTACTTCACGACCATCGAATTTGTTTTTATGATCCTTATCAGTTTCAATTGAAGTGGGCTTATAAGGTTGACGGTCTCTTAAATTTTTTAGCGTCTTCTAAACGTATGGGTTATGTGAAAACTATCAGGAGGATGAATATGATGAATGAACTTGATAAGGATTCAGAAGGAAAAGTTCATTGTCTTTATTGAATTATTACAGAAGCATTAGCACAGAATGACTGAGAAAAATCACAGACAATGAAGTCGGACTGAATGACCCATGGTCAAGAATCAAACACGAGAACTTCTGATTACGAACTTGGAGTGCTGACTTGATATCAGATTATTTGATTATATGAATCAGATATTCGCTTCCAGGGAATTAGGAAAACCACGAGGAGTCCTCTGGATAGTTGGTGGGCCGAAACGCTGAGACATTCTAAGCCCAAGATGACACAAGTAACATGTACAGCATTCATACCAGTTCAGGCTGCCACCAGCAATGCGGAACCCAATAAGAAATAACATAGTGATATCTTCATTACCTACTTACCCAACCAACCAACCAACCAACCAAACCAACTAATTAACTAACTAGCTAAATAATTAAAGAGCCAACCAACTAAACTAACTGCCTGACTAACGGACTGACTGATTGACTGGCACCACGAAGCAGAATTCTTCTTCAGCAGCTAACAGGTCCTCAGCTAGTCAACAAATTCCCCTCATTTTATGAAACCCGAAGGTTCATTGCCACCTTTACAACAGACCGCCACCTGTCCCTATCCTGAACCAGATCAATCCAGTCCATGCTTCCATTCCAATTTTTAAAGATCCATTTTAATATTACCCTTCCATCCAGGCCGAGGTCCGCCAAGTGGTTTCTTTCCGTCAAGTTTTCCCACCACAAGCCTGTATGCACATCGCTTCTCTCCCATATGTGCTACATGCCACACCTATCTCATAATTCTTAATTTGAGAACCCGAATAATATTTGGTGAGGAGTAGAGATCATAAAACTCCCTGTTACGTAGTCTTTTCCACTCCTCTGTTGTCTCGTCCCTCTTATGTTTGATATCTTTATTGTTAAGTTCAATTACCATATTCAATACTGGGTTAAAATATAGAGGTTATAAATAAGATAATTTCTAAATTGTTTGGGAGTGCCCTAATGGTGTGCAAATGGATGACCTGCAGTGGCAGATTAAAGAGCGGAAAGACAGCTACCTCACTCGGTCTGCCGAAATGATCCGACGTGTATTCATTGTGGCAGGCGGTGATTTTACTCTGTATATGTAATTATAGTCTGCAGCTACCATGATACTACGTTCCGTCATACTACGAGTACAATGGACTTATGTAGTGTTCATTGAAACCTTCAGTCGGTCACGTGAAAACCGCGATCGAAAGGTACTTCACAAATTGCGTATGTTTAGAATAGAAGGCCCAGACACATAAAAAACGAGATTGATGTGACCTTGTTGGGTATCACAAGGCTCGACGACGAGAAAAAAAGTACAGACGCCAGAGACAAATGAAGTGTGTAATTTTAATTGTAAATATAAAAAGTCACAGAAGAAATGGCTACGACGCCTGAGCTGAAACCAGAATGTAAATGCATAAGAGAAAGATAGCCCGAGTACACAAAAGGAAACCTGAGGTCAAGAGATCATTTGGAGGACGTAAGTTTGCATAAGGTTGTTCCTGTGGACACCGTGAAGACACATATGGGCAGTGGATGCACACCTGCACTTATTCTTACCCTCGGCGCTATCAGCTTGTGTTTGTCCGTCTTTGTCACCCACGCCACTTTACCGCCCGGGAAAAGAAAACCAGTACGCATTGGACAGGAAGCTGGGTGGGCTCCAGAGTCGGTTAGGGCGATATGAAGAAGAGATATTTTAAATTCCTGTTGAGATTTTAACCCTGTGGCGTAGTCACAATCTCGACTAGTCTATCCCGGACCTAATTGTTGGTGAGGAAATAACGTTAAATTTACAGTACCTTAGAAAGTTACGGTGTGGATTTGTGGACTGAATAAATATGATTCAGTGTAGGGATAAGGGTCAGAATTTGTAAAGAACACATTGAATTAATTCACGACACTGAACCAAAAAAAAACGTATAAACGTGTCCTTTATTTTGTTTAGTGCCATGAATTTGTTATCGACAATGCACGGAATGGACAATTTAAAGTTTACCGCCATGAACATTTGGGTCTCTTTGGAAGCAATAAAATTTGTGGTTGTCTCACTGATTATCAGGTTTTTAAGATGGACTCTCACCTAGATATTTTGAATTACTTATGTGAAACAAATTTTAATTCAGGCAGTAGCTCATATTTCTTTCAGTTTGTGATCAATTTAAAAGTGCGAGTCGAGTTTCACGTAGCGTACTGCGTACCGTGAACATACAGCAGTGCGTGTGGCAGCCGAGTTCGCAACAGAACGGTCTATTGTCGAACATTAAATGCGAGGTATTTTTAAATTACATGGAAAAACGCAATTTTCTGGCATGCTTTGGGCTATAATGAAATAGCTTAAATTTCTATTGAGTGTTCTGTTGCAGTTTGCTTTATTCTCAGTCACTGAGCTTTTAGACGCATTGGCAAAATTGCTAAGAGCAGCTATTGGAGTCGTCGCGTCTGTGTGTCTTTCCGTCTGAATGGGACAACTCGGCTCCTATTGAATGGATGTTCGTGAAATTTTATATTTGAATATTTTTTTCGAAAATCTGTCGAGACAATTCGAGTTTAATTAAAATATGAAAATGTTAAAGAAGTATGGAAAGACATGAACTTTAACTTTTACTCTTAAAAAGTAACTGACCTGCCATAAATGTACATGTGGAAGTGAAGCTGATGTCAAGAACAAAAGTATCTGTACAAACGGTGGAATTAAGCTGCTCGGTATCGACGCGTACAGCACAATAAGGAAAATTAGAAGTAAAAACACATACCAAAAGAACTGAGATATTTACTTGGTACGTGCAAGAAATTTGCCCTGGAATACAAAAACAAAATATAGAGTCACAGAAGAATGATTGAGATGATGGTTATGAAGTCAGAATAATTCTGATCCATCTCTGAAGCACGAAGGAAGAATAAAGGTAATTCTAAGAAAAAACTGTTTGCAAAGGGAATTAAATTTCTTATAGCCTAGAAGGCTACAAAGGAAGTACGACTACTACAGCCCACGACGTTACAAAGACGGCGGTAAGGAACTCACAACAGAAGAAACTTTATGCCAATTCTACAGGCACAGGCACAGGTACAACATTTGCATACTCTAAACTTATCAATCCATTTTGCGCATGCGAAATAAGATTACATTTTAGGTATACTTCCAAGCAAACTGGCCAGATATAAAGGAATATTATAAACCTGAATAAACACTTTCATGTAAGGAGACACTTTTACTGTAGGTTCTCTTGAAATAATAACACACTGTTTATATTTATACTGTCATCACGTCATTACATTAGAAGGTAGCAAGTATACGCTTTCGGCGAGGAAACATAAACATAAACATGAGAGGAGAAAAATAAAATAAAAAGAGAGGCCCTAGAAAAGAAACAATAAAATGAAAATAATTTGAGGATAGAAAGTTTTGTGAAGAACGTAGAAAGGAAAGGAAAGAAGGGAAGTAAAAGCAGAAAGAAAGATAAATGGTAAATGTATATTATTCTTTGTGGGAGGTTAAACTTCAAAAATTGTTTTAGATTCAATCACAAAACAAGTTTCACATTTTAACTACTTGTAAAATGACATTTCCTAAGAAATTGCGTAAGTAAATAATAAAATATATGGATATCGCGAAATGTGTGAGCCACAAATGGGGAATTGAAATAAATGAAGAAGCAGATAAATTTAAAGTTCCATGCAGTGAAGGCAGGTCTTATCGCTTTTGTATTCGCACGAAAGTGAAAGCTGTATTCAGAAGAGCAAGAAGTTTGTAGAACTTTAGCAGCGGAAACGAAGTTTTTACGAAGTTTTAAGGATGTAAGAGATTAGGGAACCCTAAAATTGAATTTACATGGAAGAAGCCAAATATCTGAAAGGATACGCAGTACTGAGGAAAGAGCAGTTAAGAAATCTTCAATGATACGGACAGTGACAATGTTACAGAATGTGATTTTGAACAATAACAGGCAGCAAGCACATTACGGAGACATCATTAACAGAAGATGCAAAGTTGCAGCTGGTTGAGACTAATCGCACAGGTCAGAAGGAGAAGGATGAGGAAGGGATAAAGAATGAAGTGAGGAAGGAAGTAAGAGGTGGAATAAACGGAAGTAGAGGAGTGGTTTGTATAAAAATGGAACGATATTTATATCTTCTCAGGCAACATGACCGTAGATTCCAGAAGTACAGACTGCTTCAAGGAAAGGCGTTCTGTTTGTACAGCTCTGGCCGACAGTATCTTGGACCCGCGCGGAACCATTGGCGCAACGATACCAACATAAATGCGCACACTGCCACTTTTCACAACAAACTTCACATGAACTGGCCACGAATGAAACCCAATAATCTGCAGTGAGCGGTCTGACAGCAACCACATCAACCAGGGCACGGTGTCGAGACTAAAAGATTAATCTACGTTACGTACAACGATTCAGTTTGCACCTGGCAGAGAACGGGATGTGCTTCCACCAGTAAGACCAACACAGTAAAGGCAAAATCCCGAGTTTTTTAAATGCCGCAGTGGGTGATACGTGTACTGGCAACTAGGTTTTAAAGTGCCAAACCTGTATGTGACGGTGGAGATTCACATAACCAAATTAGCGTTGTCGGATGTCGTAGGGAGAGCTACAACTAACCGCATCTAGTCGAGTCGAACCAGTCTGACTCAGTAAGATGCTGCAAAACATAGGTCCATTTGTTTTACACACAGTGTACAAGTGGAGTGCAGTGAACACTGTGCGGGTATGTGCCAGTAGCCTCAGACAAAAACATCTGGCAGTCAAGTTGTATTTACCGTCAGAAAGAAAGAAAGAAAGAAAGAAAGAAAGAAAAGCCAAAGAATGTATGAAATAAATGCAGAAGAAATTAAAGACACAATGAAAATAAAATTATAAATTCTCGCAGTTAACAACATTACGATGCACCAAATAAATTTGGTATCCTTTGTGTATCTCAAACGTTTCAGATTCAGGAACCGGGAAAAACAGAAAAGGGCTTTGTGATGCTAGGTGGCCTTGTTATAAGCAGTAATATACTGTGTATTACAGTCTGCAAGAGCAAGCATTACCTGCACGCCGAAACGAAACTTACTGACGGTATTAACATTAAAATATAGTATTTTGTGACATTAATTTCGTCGAGACGTCACAGTCCGCTGCATCGTACACGCATAAGCGTGTATGGAATAATTTATCACAAATCTTCCATATTGTCGGGTCAGTAGAAAAATAGTAAAAACAGTGTAATTTTAGGCCTAAAAAGCAACAAACAAAAAGTAACAAACTTGTGCAAGACAAGTGGCAAGTTTTAACACACTACATTTTAGTCAACTCCCCCCCCCCCCCCAACAAAAAAAAAAAAAAGGAAAGGACAAATTTTCCCAAAAAATTTCAACAGGGGAAAAAATGCAAAAAGGTCTATCTCCAGTT
>Ga0123354_10014209_pt1 | contig 12395 bp, 13 predicted proteins | sample TergutLab28metaG_2_FD_97872 | JGI IMG/M metagenome (GOLD analysis project Ga0123354, IMG submission 97872) | Labiotermes labralis P4 segment gut microbial communities from Petit-Saut dam, French Guiana - Lab288 P4 | ecosystem: Host-associated > Arthropoda: Insects > Digestive system > Gut ... | reverse complement strand
AATAAAAAAAAAAGTATTTGTGGGAAAAAAAACATAAAAGAAAAAAAAAAAAAATGTGTGTCGTTTGTCCCCCCCCCCCCCCCTCAAAAAAAACCTTGTGTGGTTAATTTTGGTGTTAGTAATAATAGTAACCAAAATGAAAATTCTGTTGCTACCAGTTTGAGGTTTTAAACCCTTTGACCTTGATGAAGATTGGAGTGGCTAACCAGCATTGAAAGGTGTGAAAAGAGATGAGCTTATGTATAAAATTCTTCTGTTAATGTTGCTAACAAAGAAAAATCAATGTAGTTGAGTTGTGAACAAGAAACTCACTTGTGACAGGACACACTTACTCCTCCTTTAAACTCATTACAGGTACTTAATTTAGAAACAGCAAACAGTGTTGACTGATATAAGCAGCTTGAGAAGTGAAGAAGAGGGTGCATGCACTCTTCATCTGTTAGTGTTTGGGTGCTTGCCTCTCTCTTCTGTGCTTGGAATGAGGCATGTCATTTTGCTCTCTGACGCATACTTCAGCTAAGTACTGACTGGCTATGGACTGTTTCTGAAGCTTGTTTTATTGCATCTATCTGCAGAAGCACCTAGTCTGATGCACAATTTTCCATGTTGTTAGTGATGTCTGTTTATCATCAGGCGGTACACTAAAGTGAAAGGAACAGGACAGTAACCTTTCTGGACTACTGTTGAAGGTGCTATCTCTGCATGTTCCTGGGCAGAATAAAAGAGACCACAGAAACCTCACTTATGGTATCCATCTTGATCTGTGATTTTAACCAGGTACCTGAATAGCCTACCACTGAAATGTGTGTACACATCAGGATGGATTTTAATCTCTCTGTCACAGTACCTATTGTTATGGTAAAGGGTGGCTGTTTGCGGCACATCATATAGCAGGGTACTTTTGACTGTTACAGAACTGCTATAGACAGTGGGTTGTTTAAAGACGACCAAAGAGTGTGGCGATTGTTCAGGGAGATTGTTGAAGGTCTGGCTCACATCCATCAGCAGGGCATGATACACCGGGACCTGAAACCAGTGAATATTTTCCTTGATTCAAATGATCATGTTAAGATTGGTGACTTCGGACTGGCTACAACCAATATTCTTTCAAGGTAATTCTGAACTCTTGTCTTTCAGAATAACTGTATCACACCCATTATATTGAATTGTATGTTAAATGAAGATCACTTCCTCCCTTGGACTGTTGTGTTTCACAATACCATATTACACTCATTATAATTCATTATATTGGATCATATGTTAAAAGAAAGTTCTCTTCTGTCCTTCCTTCTTTCCTTCCCTTCCTCTCTCTCTTTGCCCATCCTTTCCCTCCTTCCCTCACTCATTTACACACCTATAAACCCACCCACTCCCATGCACACAGTCACCCAACAACCCACCCACCAACTTTTGCATCTTTTCGCTCTCTTTAATCATAACTTGTTAGTGGTTATGGTCTACCCATTAATTCAGTGCAGAAAGATACTGTTACTTACATTGAGCAGGATAGATTTTAGATGGTATAGCATGTGTTTCTGTTTCAGACATTCAGCCTCCACTTCTGTGAAGGATCATACTGCTGATGGTGTGGTGACAGACACGCGTTCATTTTCACAGGAAATGGGGGATGGCTCCTTAACTGGTCATGTAGGAACAGCCTTGTATGTTGCTCCTGAACTTACTGCATCAGGAAGTAAGGAAGTTTACAATCAGGTAAGGAAAGCTTATTCATTTGCAGTAGCATCACATTTAACAAGGTCACAAAATGTTAGTTTATCGCTTAGGGGTATTTTTTGTGAAACTTTTTTCTCATTCATTTTTTACTCCTTGCCTCAAGTCCAGTGTACATTATATGGGTTGACTTCCATACATTTTAGTTCCCTTCACCTCACTTCAGTTTTTGAGTTTTTGGGTATTCTTAGAGGTGTAGCTGTGGATTCTGCTCTTCTAGGATATAACATGGGTGTGCCAGGGGACAATTGGATCCTGATGTTTTGAAGGCAGTATTTTCTTCCACAATGTCAGGATCTGATTACTTTGTGATGCAGGATCATATCCCTCAACAGCGGAATCCTCGTTCCAACTTATTTCTCACAGTGTTGCTGTTGTTACTGGAGGTAGCCAATGGCATGAATGAACTTGTTTTCTTATCAACCAATTTATAAATTTTTTGATAAGAAGACACAGATTTTTAAGTTTTTTGATAAGGAAACAAGTTATATAGAAAAACACTGTTATGTGACAGAGTTAATTTTATGCGAATTTCTAGTTTATAGTTTGCAGTAGGTCTGTCACTGTTGGCCACAAGCATGGCTGTTTAGAGTAATATACTATATTTAACGGAATATAAGACATCTTTAATTGAAGACAGCTGAAAATAAATTGTACCTGCCAAGGGAACATGTGTATATTTGAATTCAGGACCCTACCACCATCCAGATGTATGCTGAGAATATTTTACTGTTTATTTCTTGTAATTAATGAATTAAATAGGTCATATTTCAATTACATTCACCAATCATTGTCACTCTGTCTACTTTCCTTTTTTTTGTAGAATATCCATTTTCACAAGCAGTGCCTCCATCTTCTTACACTCACTAGTGCTTTTTCAAACCTTTACTATTATTCCACAATGTACCATGATGGATATACATCTTCACAACCATATTTGGTGACATGTGCTGCCATATTGTGGTGAACCACTGGCAAAGAAGAGTCACATTGGGCTTCTTGATTCCTCCAGCCTGGGTCACAGTGTGATCCCCTTCCAAGAGCACTCATTATACAGCTGCTTTAGGTGGTCTTTGAATGGTTTGTTTATAACAGCATCTGACAGCTGTGTGGTTGTGATGTCATTTCCCCAAGTATAACCACAAGGTTCATGTTTGTGGAAGTGATCATGGCTTTTTTCCCCCATTTTTAATGTAATTAAACTTGTGAACGTTTGTCAAAGCAGGCCTTGTTTTGGCACAGAATTCCCAAGTTTGGTGCTTCATATGTAAATTTAAGACGGTACCACCACACACCCACTTCTAGCACTGAGGTTGCGAAGGGGTTGAAGCTATATCTCTGCCTTCCTCTTTGCCTGCAAAGGCATGTCGCAGGGTGACTTTACATTTTACCACTTATTTAAAAATTGAATTTAAGGAAAAGTCTCAGCTTTTATTCAGGTAAATGTGCTATTTTGTATGTCAGTTTTTACAAGGATGTACAATAAATTGTACTGACAATTCTGAAGAATTATTGTGATGTGTTTCATTTTCAGGGCTTGGTCATTACTTGATTTGCTGTTGTGTCTGATAGAACTGTATCAAGTAACAAAAGAGTATACAACACTTTACTGAATTAGTGAGCCTCCTAGACAGCTATGCTTAAATTCGTGATTCAGATGAGATGTTTTCACTTTTGTTTCCAGAAAGTTGACCTTTACAGTTTGGGAATAATTTTCTTTGAGATGTGTTATCGTCCACTTGCAACAGGCATGGAGAGGGTGAAAGTTTTGGTAAATCTTCGGAACAGTTTGATTATTTTGCCTCCTGATTTTACAGAAGATGGACAAACACAACAGATCCATATCATTAGGTGTGTACTTTGATATCTGTGTTTGTTTAAGTGTTTTTCCTTGAGTGATTGTACTTACTACCATTGCTTATCCATGTTTTATCTCCAGTTGACACAAGTGTAACTACTACTTACCCGTTCAAGTCATAGAACAAAAAGTTGTTTAATTTGTAAGTTTAATTAAATAATTTAAGTAATTTATGTGATGAATAATGTGTGAAAAAGCATATGAAGTTTTGAACTCAATCAGATGGTTATAGTAGGTTGCAGTGGTCAGTTTTATAAACACAGTTATAAATTTTTGGGTACTGCAAAAGCAGGAATTTTGTTACTCTCTCTGTAACTGTCCGTTTATTTGTGTGTGTTAAATGATTTGAACTTAACTGTAACATTTGAATTATGTAGGTGGCTCCTACAGCATGATCCAAGTAAACGTCCGACATCTCTTGAGTTACTGCAGTCGGATTATGTCCCACCACCACAGCTGGAAGAAGCAGAGCTGCAGGAAATGGTTCGTCACACGTTATCCAACCCTCAGAGCAAAGCATATAAATACCTTGTGGGTTCTTGCTTTAAACAGGTAAGTAAAAGCATGTAGTTAGCTGTCACAAGTCTTTACTGGCATGTCCTCAGGTTATGGATTGAAAACAAAAACTTGTAGTCAGGTTTCACCTCTGAAAAAAGAGTTTTAGGTAATAGAGTTCAAGTAAGTCTGTGAGGTATGACCAAACAACATTGTGCTGCATTATATTTTATTTTTTGTGTGCAGAAAGTGACACGGGCCGATGACATAATATTTGACATGAGTGTTGGCAAGAATACATCAGTACCCTTGCCACCAATGCTGCAAGAACTAGCAAAAGAGAGAATTGTACGAGTGTTCAAGAAACATGGTGCCACCTGTCTGTCAACTCCACTCCTCATGCCACAGAACATGTTATATGACAACACAGAATCCTGTGTGCGACTGATGGCTCAGTCAGGTGGCATTGTCACTCTTCCACATGACCTTCGTGTCTCGTTTGCACGCTACGTGGTGTGGAATGATATTACTTGTTTTAAGAGATATGCCATTGATAAAGTATACAGGGAGAAGAGAGTATATGGCTTACATCCAAGAGAACTCTACGAGTGTGCGTTTGATATTGTCAGTCCAAATGCAGGTATGTGCAGTGTGCAGGATTCAGCAAGTTTTCATTTAATTTTGTATAATCCCCATTTTGTTAAAGCTTAATTTAGTGTGAGAGAAGCCATTCCTACAGAGATTTATTAAGTCAGTACTCTGCTGTAGCTGTCCTGACAGGTTTTGTTGACCACTTGATTCTACCTGGTCAGTGACAGAAATATAGGCTGCACCTTCTTCCATGTTCTTTATTGGTGAAGCATATCCAGTGCAATTAAAAAATACTGTCTTAATACGCCGCCGTGTCTGAAAAAGGCATGCAACAAAACATTTATGCAGTATGGAAAACTATTTATTACAAAGGAAAAAAAACCCCTGGATTTTGTCCTTCCTCCCCCCTTAATGTATTGGTACTGATGGTTTACCTAAGGCACTTGTGTCACTGCTGTGTATCAGTACATTGATCGCTATGGTGACAGTTCAGCAGGGGTTGCAGAGGGGAAATCCATTACACATGTTCAGTGTAGGTTTCAATTAGTGTGCAGAGGTTCAGCACCAAGCTGCAACCCCATCAAAAAGTGGAATAGACACTAGAAGAAACAGTGTTCTGTGGAATAATTTCCCAGGACACCAAGAACACCCAATAAAGATGAGCATGTAAGTCACACATTCATGTGTAACCCACTCAAGTCCATGTGCCAAACAAGCAGCTGCATTTTATTCTTGTCTATAATTTATAATGTTATGCACAAATGTTTCAGTTCATGTGCTTTCAAATTGTAGTTGCACCATCTTATCAAGCTGGAAGACTGCAATGCCTGAAACACATTTCGCAGACAAATACTGGATAAAACTGACAGTAATGAGACTCTTATGACATTAGTATTTCATATAAGTAGTTTGGTGAACAGGCATATTTGTTGAGCCTGGGCCGGCAAACCACCTGATTCAAATGATTTAGAAAGACTCACCAAATATACATGTGTGGTGTGATGAAGGATCCCATCATTGGACCCTTATGGTGGGGGGAGGGGGATGGGGTGTTGAAAGCTACAATGAACTGTCATTTAGGCCTTGACATGGTTGAAAAGTATGCTGTCCAACAATTTTTCTAATGATGCTCAGTTGCAGCAGCATGGCACATCGCCATATTTTGGTTGCATTGTATGTCATTTTATAAATGAATGCAGCATGACATGGCATGCTGGCATGGTCTGGAAGGTCACCAGACCTAATTGTGCTGGATTTCCTCTTTTGGGATTGTGTGAAGAATGTTGTATGTCAAGAGACATTTTCAGACCTTGAGACCCTGTAGGATTACACCACAGGTTATTGCAGCAGTGGCCAGAAGTGTGCTCATGAACAAGTGGAAGGAGTTGGAGTAAGATATCCTTTTGGTGGCTGTTGAGCAATTAGTGTTGCTCATAGTAAACATGTTAGATGATATGAACACATGGAAACAAATCATAGACATGTATGCTATATAAGAGTGGTTTTGTTTTCTCTTTGAAATAAAAGTTTTTTTTTTTCATATATAAATTTTCTGCTGTGTCACACATTTTTCAGGCATCTAATGTAATCTTAAAATTCAATCTTCTCACATGGAGCCTCTTTCTTTATCTGTTGACCCTTTTTTATATTAAGGCTGCTCACAAATCTCATCTCTGGGTCTATATATTGATGTAATGCTACCATTACTATTGTGTGACAAAATCGTTCTGCATTTTATGTAGTTTTATTTTACTTGTATGCTGTAATGTACACAGATGAGGGTCAGTGACTTTGCATTTCTGTATGATCATCTTGTTACAGGAACTCTGATGGCAGAAGCTGAATTACTTTCTGTAATTTGGGAAGTTGTGAACGAGTTCCGCAGCCTCCAGAATAAAACTTGCCTGTTTCGTCTGAATCATGCATCTCTCTTGAAAGCAATTTTGATGCACTGTGGGGTAGCAGAAGAGAAGTACCATGACATTTACACCTTGCTTAGTGAGGCCAGGGTGAGGTTTGCCTTCACCAGGAAATATTAAATTAATAGTCTGCAAACATTTTGTATGGGAATATCTGTTGAACCACCAAAGTCAGATGAACATTCCTGTATCATTAACCCTTGTGTTTACATTTGAATGACTTGAAGTGCCTACAGTGGCCATTTAAATTTGCAGAGGTGCAAATTTCCTTAAAATTTTTCATATTATTTATGCTTACATCATGATGTGTGGGATCGACAGAGAATATTTAGAGGTTGACGTTCTCATGCCCTTTGATACTGAAGACTTCAAAATATAAAGGCTAGATTTTCTTAAATGGTCATGGTTGTATCTTGATATTGCTGAGAATGGATGCTATCTTGCCTCATGCATTAGACTCAGTATTTCATTGTGGTTGTTAATAGGCTATTGTTTCTACACTGTTGGCAGGCTGAGAAAAGCTCAAAGTTTCAAATGCAGACGCATTTAATCAGTCCTTGTTTAACGGACCAAGCAATGGCTACATTGTTTAGTTTTACTGAAATGGAGAGTCCAATTTCCAAAGTAGCTAGTGCATTGCGTGTTATCACCAACAGGAATGGTGAGGCAGCATCATTAGCCAAGCAAGGCCTTCATGAATTAGAAATAATTATCACCAACGCAGAAGCTCTTGGAGTGAAGGTAATTGGATATTCTTCATTCTGTTCATATGTGTAATTGGTCCATGTATTATGTGGACATTGCAGGTTTAGCCTGAGAATTATGACCAGTTATGTAACTGCATTTCTCATTAGAGACCTGAAATTTTTGTTCCTCAATACATAGAATATGGGTGTTACACTGTGAATTTTTAGATGATTGCATTGGTGTGGTTGAGGTATCCATTCTTTGGGGATGTGATGCCATGTTACTGGGGTTTTAGTTCCCATTGTTTTGAGACATTGAAATAGTCTCATCTTGAAGGGTTGAGAGGTCCCAGAAGACCTTTTGACACAGTGTCACATCCCAGAAGAATGGATGCTGGAAACTGCACTTTACTTTTTCAATCAGGTGAAGTTAATTTGGGAAAACATTCATACTTTAGGTGTTGGGGTCCCATCAGTATTTGGCTGATTGTTGGAGTTTGTCGATCTAGCTGCAGTACTTCATTCCTACACATGAACAGTTGATACATATTTTTTAAACCTTTAACTACTACTTTTCAACTAACTCCATTATCAGAATCTTCTGTGGAATGTTCTCGTGTAGTTAGTCATGGAATTCCCTGTGATTTGAGGTTCTCATGTCATTGAATGTGAAGTTAATGGTTTTCTGGAATGTGATAGTGTCCCCCTCCTGAAAGTAGGAGACTCAAATGTAGGCAACAGGTTTCCCAGAAACATAGATACCTAGCCACCAAACTACATAACATCACAGCCCAGAATACCACAAATTTTAACAAATGTCCTCCTTTAATGGAACCTAAAGGTTCATAATCATATTCACACAAACCAACAGCTGGACTCCAGCTTTGAGCCAGTTGAATGCAGTCCACTTAATGACACTCAAATAATTGATGATCAGTTTTGCTGTTATTTTTTCACATCCAGGTTTCTTACAGGATCTCTTCCACAAGCTTTGCTAACCACAATTATGATGCATTTCCCCTGCCCCCCATGCATGCCACATGTCCAGCCCATCTCATCCTCCTTCTTTCAACCTAAATATAAATTGACTGGGGAAGTTATTAAAAGTGTGATGTGCAGCAGTTTTTATATTTCAGTCTGTAATGCAGAATGCTTTATGTGTGGCACAATTATTTCTTCTGTTTGCTGTAATGATTTGAAATACTGTAGTAATCATTCTGAAGGCTGTATAACAAAACACTTTCTTAATGCTATAAATTCATACATTATTATGTTATGTGTTTGAGATGGCAGCCTGATTCTCCAACAGTTTTTTTTTCTGCTCTAGAACATGATCAGTGGTGTGTGATGTTCCTCGCAAAAGTAACATAAATACCAGTATTTTATTTTTAAATTGATTGTGTGATTGCATTTTATAAACATTATGAAGCAGATCATCTTAAACAATACATTTGATGCACTGTGTTATGTTTGTATGGTATTGTGAATGTGCCACTCAACAATGTAACTTACAGAGGCTTTTTATCCTTACTGCTGTATGTTGCAGTGTCCTATCGTCGTTGCCCCAGGGCTTGTGTACAATGTGCAACAGTACTCTGGTATGATGTGTCAGTTTCTGTGTGAATTAAAAAAGAAGCGAAGGCGAAGTGGATTGGATGTTATTGCAGCAGGCGGGAGATATGATAACATGCTCTCTACCTTCCGGTAGGCTCTTATTTGTTTTTAAATTAACAATGGTAATGTTGTCCCTGTTCATGACATGAAAATATGCTGGAAGTGAAGAGGTATACAAATAGCTTCACCCATTCTTAATCACAGCATCAGATGTAGGTGGCTGGTCATCTTATGCACTGGCTGCTATCCCCCTCCCCCCAGAACCTGACAACTATTGAGTAGGAGGCTGATTGGGTCTCAAAGCTGGTCTGGGTGTTCTTGGAAAAATTAAAATCCTTCTTATCACTGCTGGGAATTGAACCCTGGTCCATCCAGCCTGTAGTCTAATCCAGTAATTTCCAGGAAATAAATTTTTAGTCTTTGGAAGTCATTAATGCATAGAATGTTCCACTAATGTCAATTGCTTGAGAACTGCTGTTCAATACTGGGGCGCTGTAATCAGAATATGACAGTGTTATGGTTAGCAGCCCTGCTTCATATTGAAGAGAGCTGGGCTGAAATCTCAGTCTGGACAACAACTCTCAAGACTTAGATTTTTGATGATTTTTTAAATCTTTGGCAAAATATTGATATCAGTTCTTTAAATATACCATCAATATTTCCATTCTTGTCCTAACTGATTTATTACTTGTAATGATGCTATATGGCCTGTGCAGTTGATAAATTTTATAAAATAGTCAAATAAAACATCTAACCATGCAGGCATTCAACTCTGTTGTGACTAGCGCAATAGAATTTAACAAAATTAAATGTTCCATACTCTTCTTAATGTAGTTTCTCATAGTGCAATGACAAAGGAGATGTAAGTAGCTTAGTGAAGGATTGAAATTGCTAGTGCAGAGAGCAGCCAGAGTGGATTAACTCTTTAAAGCATAGTGGTTAATTATGTACTACCAAATTTAACACTAAAAATCCCGCATTTTGGCCACACTGTATATGTGTTCACTATAAAACATTCAATCTTTGGCCTGTCTAATGGAAGCAGACTATGTTCTTTGTGGGTTATGAACTGAATCTTTGTGCACCACAGAGGTAAAAGTCTTTCCATAACATGCAGACACAGCAGGGAATAGAGGTATAGCTGTACTCATTCATAACATCAATGCTATATGGGGGTGGGTGGTCAACACCACACCCCAGCCATGAGGAGAGTTCTGGTAACCAATGTCTTTATATACTATATTTATCTGTATATAAACTAAGAATTTTTTTGTCTAATTCATCATCTGCAATATTGGGTTTGTGTTATAATACTGCACAAAGTTAAACATTTTCTGTACAGGTATTTTCCTTATAGTTAGAGACTGTCAATGGAGGATTATATATTTGGGTAAATATGGTGTAATGTAAATTAATTTTAGTCTTAAAATAGTGAATGCCCTTTGCTCTGTTTACAGGAAGACACTAGATATGACTGGTATGGCCTCTAAGGAAGTAAATCAAGTAGCAGCTGGGATCAGCATCTCACTTGATAAGATAGTATGTGCATTACAAGATGAGAATTATACACCAGATGTTGATGTTGTGGTGTGTTCTTATGGTCTTCAGTCTATGTTGAAAGAGAAGGCAGCTGTGATCCGGGAACTGTGGACAGCAGGCATAAAAATTTCTCTTATGGATAACCTTCAGGTGCATAGTAGCTGATGGTTTATGTTGTGTATGACTGATGGTGTTTTCTGCAAACTTCGGCATGTGGGTGGAGTCTTATTTGTTACAGACTTGGCATGGATAGGACAATGATGGTTGAGGAGTCCTGTGACCAGTAGATGGGCCCATTAACATGTGGACTGCCAACAAAAATCAGGAGTATGGTATTCCTCAGGTTCTCAAAGTTTTGCCTTTTCAGTTGTATGAAGGGTGAGATGCTGAAAATTCAATGGTGAATGTAGTCATTCTGAAACTCATAATGAAAGGATGCAGTTAGGCATTCATTATTTTGATTCTGTTTTCCTAACTTGCCTTACATTGGGTAGTTGGGCATTTACTCCCATGTCCGAGTCCAAGCCTTGTGACTGTGGGAGTAATAAGGCTCCATCACAGTTTGGAGCCCATGTTGTACTGTAGCTTTGCTCCTACAGTAATTATCTGCTTTGTTCAGAGAGTGCTTCAGTGGCTCATTGTCAGTATTGATGAACATGGCTTATACAGTTACACCAACTCTTTTGGGTTTTCCCAGCCATTCCAGTCAATTGCCAAGGTAGTAACTTGAAATTAATGCATCTGCTTCCTCCACTATCATTTCCAGTTTGTAATGCTAATCTTACAGTTTTATCTTATGCTAAATAACCACTGAATTTCTATCAGCATACCACAGGTGATTCTGATCCTATGTAACTTCTGTCAATAAGAAATGCATCAAGCACTAGGAGAGCAGAGTTGAGTATTCTGTCCTGTATATAACAGTAAATTACTTTTAGAACTGTGTCTTCCTGAGGTAATGAAGCAAGACTTTTTATTCTTTTTGTGTTCAGAGTCTGGAAGAAGTTCAGGAGTACTGCCAAGAGAATTTGGTGCCTTACATAGTGATTCTAGAGGACATAGAAACTGGAACTCTTCGGGTTCGAAATTGGGAAAAGGACAGGTTAGTAGTGACAGAATCGTGCAGTATCTATTGTACTGAGGATTCTTGCCTTTCATTTCAATAAAATTATATACTGTATTTTTACATGTATTTTTACTTAATCATTTATAGATGTAAATGGTTTATCTAACATAGGAGGGACTGTGTATTGCCCATCATACCCCATTAGTGTATTTGTTTAATTATTGTTGGATATGATGTAGGTTTCAAGAGAGGAAGGTGAAAGTTGCTGGTCTGGTGGAATTCCTGCAGCAGATGCTTAAGAGCAGTGGTGAGACTGCAGAAGCAAACAGCATGTTGACACGATCAGAGTGCAAAATGGCAAGTGCTGATCCAGTAGGTGGCAGTCCTTTGGTGAATTTTAATTTTCTCACAGGGGAGAAGTATTCACCCAGCATTCGGAAGAGGTACGAAGTTCAGGTAAGTTGGCTGTTTACAATACTTTGAAATGATAACAGGGATACCAAACACTCACAGCACTCTACTTAGTGGAATCTAAAAGCATTTTATGATCACCTTTATTGAAATTAGTTGAAACTGCATGGAAGCTTCAAAAATGAAGTTAAATTTACCCCTTATATGCAGCAGGAAAAAAGAGGACTGTATTGTTCGAAATTTAAAGTATTGAATCATACTATGTTTTCAGTATCGGTTAGATTTAAATGTTAACTGTCCTGGACATTAATTGTTAAGTTTTGATGTTTTGTTGACTGTGCATCTTAGTATATTTATCTCAGTATTTAACCAACTTGATGCACAAAATTTGTTTCACAATAAGTTTTATTTCATGCCTCTACATGTTTTGAGCACATGTGCTCATCATCAGGAGGTCAAATTGCATTACACAGCAATGCTATTTT
>Ga0123354_10014208_pt1 | contig 12396 bp, 9 predicted proteins | sample TergutLab28metaG_2_FD_97872 | JGI IMG/M metagenome (GOLD analysis project Ga0123354, IMG submission 97872) | Labiotermes labralis P4 segment gut microbial communities from Petit-Saut dam, French Guiana - Lab288 P4 | ecosystem: Host-associated > Arthropoda: Insects > Digestive system > Gut ... | reverse complement strand
CACACACACACGCGCGCACACCCACCCACACACACACACACACACACACACACACACACATACACACCACGCACACACACACACTCACACACTACACACACACCCACACATACACACTCACACACCACACACACACACACAACATACCACACCACACACACACACACACACACACACACACAACACACCACACCCACCCACCCACACACACACATACACACACACACACACACACACACACACACGTGCAATGCGCATACAAATGCACGTTCGGCGGGACTCTGCCATCTTCAGGGTGTCTATGCAATTAAGTCACAGTGCTCGGAATGAATAACGTTCAAATCCGGTACGATGTGCGCTGCGTGGCCTGCAGTATCATCTGACCTCATGTGTTGTGTTTTGCTTATGGATCCAACTTGTTGTGAAAGCAGCAGAAGTAGAACTGGTGTGAAGTACGTGAAGTTTTGAAAAGGGTCTTAGTGGGACGTGTTGGTAAAGGATAACATTTTGGAAATCCCTGTTGCTGCCTTCAATCCAATCAGTAATCTGTAACGTTGAAATCAGCGATTTGCGAATAAGCACTTATATCTGGTCTTTTAGTATTTACGCCTGTTTTTACGCATTTCCTCCCAAAAAAGCGTTGCCGGTGTGCACAGACGGCGCTGCAGTGTGCAGCCGCGTGTTGCCGAAACCCACTGCCTGTAGCTCGGGGAAGCACTGGCTGCCGTGTGTAAGGGCGTGACATTTGCGCGCATACTGAGAGCAACACGTAAATACAGTTATCTGATATCTGCGTGTGCGTTTGACTTGTAAACTGCGGGGATTAACCCCTTGAAGAGCAAAGCTAATCTAAGTTGCAGTGGCAGATCCGTTCGTACCGCGCAGCTAACGAACTGTGTCTGTTATAGCAACCAATCAGCTAAATTTGTGTCGGGATAAAGACTGGTACAGAATTCATGAACAAACCGTGTGGACAAGCCATGTTACAACTGGCGGTACGTATACTTACCAGTGAGCTTTAAGGAGTCAAGCAAAGTAAATAACTAAATGCATGCAATATAATTCTTATCGAGAATCCGACAGTAGTTTAGTTACCAAAAAGCTTCATTTTTGCCTACAGCAGGTTATCCCACAACGTCGGAACGTATCCACCAAATTACACTGTGCCACCCTACACTTTGCTTTTACTTAATTTCTCCTTGTTAAGGCAGTAACTATAATATAAAACAGCTCCTACGACTTAAGTAACTGCTTGAATCACAGCATGCAAAATGTCTTCGGAGACGGTCTGAAAGGTTCTCAGCTCTAAAAAAAAAAGCAATTCTTGAACAGGCCTATTGCAGGCCATAAGGGGCTCCAGGAGTTTAAAGCTCCCAGATTTCAAGACAGTCGGTACATGGCGGTGGTAAGGTTGCCAGCCCTACGCAGCGGCCGCCTTTACCCCCTGGGAAATATCTCTGGTACTCGACCCCAGGACCATAGTGCGGCTGGAATATTCAAGTCAAGGAAAATTTCCAGTAACACTATTGGGAATCGAACCGGTGAGCTTGTCAACACATTATCTCGCAGTTAAAAGAACCGGAAGGTTCATTACCATGTTCACAACAGCCCGCCACTTTCCCTAACCTGAGCTACATTATTCCGGTCCACGTCTTCACGTCTCATTTCTCTCACGTCCGTTTAATTAACATTATACTTTCTACGTCGAGGTCTCCTAAGGTGCCTCTTCCCTTCAATCCTGTGCACCAGATTCCTGTGTGTATTTATCTTCTCCTCCACTCGTGTCACACGCACCATCCATTTGTTCTGTTGATGAACGTAACATAACGCATGCAGCTTCTCCCGCTGCTCCCTACGCCTCACTCTCAGTCACAGATGTTTCCCCAACACCAAACACCCCAACACCTTCAACCTATGTTCCTTCCTAAGGCACTCGTAAATACAGCACAATGCAGATATTTCAGTTCTACGTTTCAAAATTACGTTAACAAGCAGCACGTTGCATTCTGACCAGTCGGGTCAGAATACTGTGTAATGAACACTCGCTCTATGACGCCGTACTGTCCGGTACTTGGCTACAACATACTGAAGCTATCTTCAGGCTAACCAAAAGACAGCTAACTGCGAAATATATTGCAGGAAGAACATATGAGGAGGTTTTGTGTGGTGAGGGTGCTGAGGGGGAGGAGGTTACAGGAGACTGGAGAAAAGAGCGACTGATCGAGTGAAGAAGGTTGGAATGGGCAGGGCACATGGCACGAATGGGGAAAGGAAGAACTGAGGAAGGAAACAGACTACTTGGAAGACCTAGGTATAGATGTGAAGATTATATTAAAGTAAATCTTAAGGAAATAGGGCGGGGAGGGAGGGTGTGGACCTGATCAATTTGGTCGAGGATAAGAATATTTGCGGGCTCTTGTGACCATCTGGCTGCCGGCAATATGGAGAATTTCTTGGCTAGCTAAATAATATTTGCTTCTTGTATATGATTTTGCTTCATGGAGTTAGTTAGTTTGTTAGTTATTTGATTTGAAAATGTGAATAAATTAAACTGGAAGAGTTTACAGACCCGCCGTGAGAAAGAAGAAGAAGAAGTATAAGAAGAAGTAGTAGAAGAAGAAGAAGAAGAAGAAGAAGAAGAAGAAGATAAAAACACATTCAAAATTCTGATCCTGTTCTTTCACAGGACAGTCCGTGTGGGTTTTGTGGTAGATAAAGTGGCGCTGTTGTTCACCGAGTGCTGCTGTTGTGTCAGGACCATGGATGCTGGATACTTATTGGCTTATCATCGACGCCATTTAAATTCGGTAAATGACAGCGTTGTTGAATAGCGCAATAGCAATAGCACCGATCGGCGTGCACCTACGTGGGGCGGCCCCCCGTTCAATATAAGGCACGTGGTCGCCATATTCGCAGGGCAGTGCTCGGTGGCAGCTGAGAGTGGAGGTGCGCTGTTCATTAGGGCTAATGGCCAGCAACTCACGACTACAGAGTTCACTGTAAATTCAACGTTAGGGATTTTACGTACCTGCAAACCAGAGAAGTCGCTACACTATGTGTACCGCGCGCCGTAACATCATGTAACAGTGGAACTGCGTGACTCTCACACCAAACACAAATCGTGTCTCTGACCGATATTAACCGGCTGTCCTTTGTAATGGGGATGCAGCATGTTTTCTGCGTCTTAAAAAGGCCTGTTCGTAATTCGATCATCATGAATTGCAAGTTGTCAGTACAGCACACATGTTGGGGAGACTTTGGGGGAATTTTATTGTATGTTTGCCGGACTGCTGGCTGTAGGTCAATAAGCACTCGGAAGGCCCTCAAACCGCCCTTCCCCAGTAAAGTTTACTGCACTTCTCCTATCTTCCAGCAAATGGTGCGACGCTTTAACTGTCCAAATTGCTGCTGCATGCTACTTACGCAGCCCTACAGATTTAAATCAATGGGATTATTTTCTTCATTTGAGGCCCACGAAGTTATTTTTCCTCAAATCATGCACATTATTATTAACCAGAAAGGAAAACCCGGCGGAACTTTATTTGTAGCTTTCACAGCTTTCACAGATTTCACAGCTTCCACAGCGTTCCTAGCTTTCATAGCTTTCACAGCTTTCACAGCTCTAACTGTTGCCTTTTGATGCCGTCGGAAGGATGAGAACATTTCCTTTGCTTTAGAGTGGATGTTAAAGCTAATGAATATTGGAGCAGCGAGATGAAATGGCGGCTTGACGCACACAGTAAACATGTCTACATGAGCTGTAATAATATCGTCTACGTCAAAAAATTACAGACGTGACGGCGATGTGAAACTTCAGGATAAGTGCAGAATTTGTACTTGGAAAATAATTTTTTCACGGATAAAAAATAATCCATATAAAAGAGCTATATCTCTTCACCAGGACAAGAAATTTGACTTTTTCTGAGAGTGTCCTGTTGTACGGATACTAAAGAGGAGCATGAGGTTGGCTGGGCGTGTAGAAAGTGTGGGGAAGAACAGCAATTCAAACAGGATTTCCAGGAGCAATAGAAAGGGAGAACACTTTGAATACTCTTGCGCAGACGAGAGGATAAAATTAAAATAAATCTTATGGAAAGAAGACAGGATGTCGTGGACTGAATTCATGTGGCTCAGGATAGGGTCAGTACTGGGCCATTGTGAGCAAGTTAATAATGCTTTGGGCCACACAGTGCGGGGCATTTCTTAACGAACCAAGGAATTTTAGCTTCACAGGACGGACTGTATGACTCCCAGTTAGATATTTACATGAGTTATAGTTTGGAGAGGGTTCAAAACCAGTCAGGAAATGCCATCGATTCTCCGTTTTAGACATCTGTTGCTCATTTGTATAACCATGTTCCCCTCTCACCTAATTAATCTTCTCTGTCTGCCAGCGAGCAGTTTGCAGCTCATCCCATTATTATCACAAACATGAACAGTTGTGTGGATTTGTTGGAATAAGTGTGCGAGTAATGAGGTTTTAATGTACTAATTCAGCCGCATTACTCATAGAATTTACGAGGCTGCAATTCACTGATGCGATAAACAGGCTATGCCAGAACCTTGCAACGTAGGCAAACGGTAAGACCATCCCTGTAACGGCCTGGACAGGCCCTAAGGGCTCGAGTAGGTTGTGCTTCAAGACAATCGGCACATGAAGGTGGTAAGGTAGTAAGCGTCACGCACCGGTCGCCTTAACCCCCCCCCCCACCCCCAGGAAATATTCCTAGTACTCATGTCTGTTAGAAGTGAGACGACCCCAGGACCATACTGCGGTCGGAAGGCTGGAGAGTTTTTAGTGCGTATAATTTTACAATGATGTGATGTGATAAAACAGGGAAATTTAAATTTAACTCAAACGTTGTGTTGGCAACACTGTGACGCTGGTTTATACGTAATGCATACAAAACGGTATCTTTTCTTGTTCCTGTTTCCTGCCGCCGACTTAACAGCAAACACGCTGAGATATTGTGTGGGTTGTTAAAATAAATGTTAGCAATTGTGTAGGGTAGGCAGGCATGTCAAAGCTGCCTGCTAATGCTGCCGTACGTTTTGAATGAACGTCAAATACTTGATGATGCTTTTGTTTGGAATTGCACTGTAAAATGTAGATCTGCATAACTTGAAGTCTGAACTTCCTTCCAAGATTTAGGTTCTGTACAGCGTCATACCGTGACGTAGCGAATCTTGCAAGTTTTTTTTTTGTCGAAGTAGCTGGAGTATGTGAGGGCGGAGGAGCGGCTCCAGTCTTTCATTAAGTTCTTCCGAGACACGAAGCCGTGTGGTTGGATTTTACGGATTTACCTTAAAGATGAAGAGGATATGATCGCTCGAAACGTCCAGACTCCTGAAACGAAGACAGCCTCTAACACTCCGCAAGGTTGATATCTTCAGCAAACTGACGTTAGAACCTCACGTCTGAAAACAGACTGTGTCTGATTGTTTCACAGGCATCGGAACGTGATCAAAATCATCCTTAGATGAAACTCGAATTCGCCGTTTCTTTTTTTCCCCCCACTCAAATGAGAACATTTTGCATCTTTTCACTATTTCTGTCAGCAAATACTCCGTGTTACTGCGTTATCGTAAATGTATCCATTTTTGTGAGGCTTGTCACATCTTGCTGTCTTGCAGGGCACGTCAGTAGATACCCACAGGACGTTCTCCAATAAACTGTATGGCAGAAGTTGAGACTGTATGAATCCTCACTCCTTTGACACAACCCTTTTTAACTGTCTAAACTATCAATGGCTTTTCTTAAATAGATTTCGCTGCATTGAATGCAAATGCTGCTGCTTTGTTTCCTTTCAAAGCCGAATTGCTGAAATTTCAAAGCTGCCGTTACAAGCTGCGCAGAAGGAAAATGGATGTTTCATTTTCAGCCCTGCAAACGCAAAGTTTAGAGGGGTTTGGCTTAAGAGCGTATATATACAAAGAAATATGTTGCTGAACAAGTTTATACGACGTGGATATGAACAGTTGAAGCATATAGTTGGTGTCATGGAATTGCAGCAATCGCGTGTTGCCTGCTTCGGAATCTGCGGGCTGTTTCAAGCCGTTATGACAGGCACACATACAGCAGGGGCTGTCGGAGGATACAGCATGCGGGACATCAGACCAAGGGACAGTGCCATACACCTGTGTATCGCAGTGATCGATAGGCCTGAATCCCACGTGCTCATGATTTAAAACCCTTTTGATGCTGCGCTTCAAATGACCAAAGGTACAAAATATTTTGAGGTTTTTAAGAAACATACATATAGGTGATAAATAATGTTACATTAAATAGATTACACTTATTTATTGATTACGAATTAATAATTCTGTGAACTTTGGCTGTACAGTGGATCAGATTTATGATGGACCTCAGGGTTAGTCTCAAACTGCAAACGTTCGAGGTTCTCAAACAGCGGTACTGGTAAGGATCAAGTCTTCTGGGATGTTATACTTTGTGTGGATGGGTGAGTGTTTACCGACGTTTCAAAGGTCTTTCGAAACTTCGGTAACCACACAGCCAACGACACATCACCACGTCCCAGAACATTCGAATCACGCAGTGTCCAGCTGACACGAATGAAGTTTCCCAAGTACTTTCTGCTTCGTTGTGCTGCTGGAAGTTACACCGTGCGCGGAGTAGGTGGGGCGGAGCCTGACGTCGCACAATACTGGCAGATCGTCTGACATACTGCAGCTGTCACGGAGTTGGGCCACGCGAACGCTTTGTATATTCTGTATGCACAGTTATAGTGCCAAAAGCCTCAAGTTCATAGTTTCGGAAGGTCACCGTGTACCAAAATTTCGGGGCCCAAAGTTTTAGTCCTGACTTTTGTATAGAATTCGACAATTTTTTCACGAAGTCACTTGTAAGACAAGGCGAAGTAAAAAATTGATCATAGAGTAACAGGCAAATGGACAGAGTGTAATGTCGAAGTTCGTGAAGTTAGACTTTCGGAATTTTGACCTTTCGTGATTTCACACTTTAATATAATTATTTCGAAATTTACTGACTGTTTCTAATGAGCATGTTTGGTAATCAGGCTTTTCCATTCTTTGCTACTGCGCAGGTCACTCTCAGCGCAATAAGCATCTTCTGTTTCATGAAGTGAGGTTGGTTACTGTCGTGCTGTGTGGAATGCCACTCTCCCGTCATGTGGTCATTTGATATGTTCCAAGCATCCAAGTGGTTGTTTTGTTACTGACAATAAAGTATATTCTTTTATGTGCGTTTTGAAATTTTAGTACTGCGTAAGACGTTCAAAACATGTGGGCATTCTGAGTTTAAATATGTACTGACGTCAGTGACGATTTTATCGGCCCACCTTGCAACTGCAGCAGGTCTGCTGGACTCACTGAGAGTCCACAGCAGTTCAATGGTGGGGCCTTGTGTGGGCCTACACGGCAATTCAAATTTGAGTTCCATGCAGGAAGTGTTTCTTGGATATTTGAAACGTGTGGTAAGCCTTCCGTGCTGACTGCACCTGCCACTGACTTCCTAGAACAGTGGCTACTGCGGGACGCACAACCTGCAAAGTGCAATTCCCCAAATATGCACCTTGGGGTGCTAGGTCTGGGGTAACTCTGGGAAGAGGACAATTAAAATTAAGTGGTAATAAGGCGTGTCTCCTGGCGTGATGGCTTTCTTTCTATGTGAATGAAACAAATCCATGGAGCGGAGTCCTTCTTGAGAAGCTAACAGTTCTTCAGCTAGTCAGGAAATTCTCCGCATTTTATGGGACCCGAAGGTTCATTACCGCATTCAAAAGTGCCTGCCACCTGTCCCTATCATGAGCGTCAGTTTAAAACAAAATAAATAGGAATTTTAACACACATTGTAATTCTTATGTATTTTCTGTTGTTACTTTGGAAGCCCTATGTTTGGTGTAAACAACAGCCTGTTAAGAACTTCACTTTATACCGTACAGAAATAATCTTGCTGAAGGCTGGACTGTCCGAGTTTCGAATATCTTCGAAGTTGAGAGGTTTTTCTGTTTTCCTAACCCATCCAGAGCGACTCTGGAGGTCCACTCACCTTTTTTTTAATGGTACCGCTGTTCTTTCTCGAGGGTAAAGCGGCCGGGACGTGAGATTGGCCACTTACTTGCAGCTAGTGTCGAGGTTAATGGTTAGTGGCGGTGTGACTCTTCTCCCCATATGCACTTTCGTGACGTGCAGAAGGAAAACCGTACTGTAATGTTACGGCAATAAACCGCATTATCGACTGATTAATATGGAAAGGAATCTGTTTTGCATTTTTGACGTCACTTAAGTATACAACTTCACAGCGTGAGGATAAAGTGAATTGAGGCATTTCTATAGCCGTCGCAGCCTTTAGACGGTCAACGATTACTCTAATTAACTTTTACTGTTAATAATCTTCAGGTGACGAATCTCTGTTGTGCTCAGATCAATAAATATTCGTTCAGTGTTCCGTCGAACGCAGCACAGTGTTGCAATGTGCTGCGCTAGTGAGCGAGCCCGCGAACAGTATTAACCTTCTGAGAACCTGAAATTGTATCATCTCACGAAGAAATCTGCTTCTACCAAACTAATGCAAATTCTATTCCTGAACACGAAGAAGGTAGGCGCTGAGGTGAAACTCGATGCATTCTGTAGTTGAAGGCTTCTCTTATGTTTCTTACGTTACACCCAAATGCCTTATCAAAGAGCACTGAACTGTGCTAAATCTATAGAGGTTGCGGTCTCTCGCATGTGACTCAGTTTAGTTTGGTAGTTACTTTTCGGGGAAACGCGCTACCTGCGTCTTCAGTACTGTCAGGTTTCTGTACTGAAGATGGAGACATTACGCTCCATCGAAACATTAAAACATTACCAAAACACACTGCGTCACGTGCCGAAAGCTGCAGTTACAATGGATATAAGGCAGAGCCATCCACATGCTCATCCCTGGTTTTCTCCAGGCACACTGCTCCGAAATTCCACAGCTTCGAACGTGTGACTGCAGTCACGTGAGATATTCAGTTCCCTTCAGGGGTGGACGGTTCCTTCTCTTTACCATTTTCAGCAGCGTGGGCCTGACGTTTAGAGACTGGCTGGAAGAAAGAGACTTGTAGCGTGCGAGCATCTGCAATTGCAACAGTAAAGTGTGTAATGTTGATAGTTCGGCGAACTGCAGCACACATCGACTGAATTTGTTCAGAGTGTGAGCAAACTAAATTCAAAGTAAATTAAGAAAAAAACTGTTACAATACGGTTCACAAATTGTGCCTGTCCTTTTGTTACCTCTTTTCAAATAACGAAGAAAATGTGCAGAAACGTGATACTTTATCTTGTTTTGTAAGGATATGAAGATTGGTCTGTCCAAAGAAGGGAAGGACGTAGTTTGAGGGTGTTCGAGAACAGGGTGTTGAGGGTGATATTTGGCAGTGGGGGGGAGGGGGGATGGGTAGCAGGGGACTGCACCATTCGTTCAACGGTTTCTTTTTAAATTTAATATTGCCTGTTATCCTATCATTACGTCAACTCACTTTGTTAACAGACAGCTTCGTTACGCGGCCGTAGACACACTCCACTTTACTTAGTCGAACCTCGTCTACCAACAGATGTAGAAGGTTCCAAAGAGCATTCCATCTGTTACAGTGTCGAGTTGCAGTTCTTTGTACGGACATAACGACACTAATATATAGTGTTCATGTCTCTATGTCATTGTAGAGACATAGCGAGAAAAACGCCCAGATTTTGTCAGTCCCCTTGAAGGTGTTTTCAAAGTCTCGAGTTGGAAATGGCTTCATCGAAAAAAAATCATACAAGCTTTGTAAAAGTTGCATGAAATTTACATAGCTGTAATATAAAAGACGCGTTTTATTAGGGGTGCAGTGCGGCTGATGGGCAGTCCTGAAATTAAACTTACCCCGTCCGCCTCTTCGCGAACTTTCATAGCGGTTTTGAAGGAAAGATCAAAGTTGTGCGCCACGACAACTATGGAGCAGCAGCGCAGAACTGGGACACGGAATGGAGTGGCTTGTAAGGTTAGCGAACAGAGAGAAGAGATGGAAAAAAGAGGATGCCTAGGGCTTTTGAAAAGTAGATAATTTGAAGGCAGAGTTAATGTGCAGGCTGAACCGCACACACACACACACCCCACTGTGCAGTCTGCAGGTTGTGTTGATGTAATATCCATAGGAGAGCTTTAGAAGTGGGCAAACACAGGTGCTTTTTGTGTGAATGTGTGTTTCGGAGAGAGCACAACATCTTTACTGCTGACATGAAAGAAGTTCATACAAATGACGTGGTTACAATTTGCAAGATACTAGCCAGGCCGTTTTTACGATTATACAAAACTGGAAAATACGATTGGCCTAGACACGCTGTAGTCATCATCATCGTCATCATCAGCATCCTCATCACTAAGCAAGCCAGTAGTTGCTTTTCTGCTTGTTTCGTGGAAAGCAGAAAGTCTGTGTTCTGACAGCAGCGGCAAACGTTGCTGAAGTGCTGAACGGTGCTGAATGGTTTTGAACAGTGCTGAACGGTACTGAAAGATGTTGAACGGTGCTGAATGGTGCTGAACAGTGCTGAACGGTTCTGAACGTTGCTGAATGGTTTCGAACGGTGCTGAACGGTGTTGAACGGTGTTGAACGGTGTTGAACGGTACTCAGCAGTGCTGAATGGTGCTGAAAGTCTTGCTTCTCTTTTTATTGCAATGCTGGAGATTTCCTCACTGGCTGGTGGCCCAACAAACTGAACGCCACTGCGCTGTACGTCTGCCGAGAGCCAGATGTTTCTGTGCTGCATGCCGCCAAGTACGAGAGTTGTGCAGTGTGTGCTTGGCTGGCCACGTAGCTCGTACGGAACGATGCGTATTGCATACAAAGTTTCCGCTGGAGTTACTGACTGAAGGAAGCCTTTTGGAATTTGTGTCTAAATTAGAGGAACATTATATTCTTGGATCAGCTAAGCGACAACTGGCTTCTAAAAGAGAACTCGCCATTGCATACTTATTTACTGGAGGTAAGTATGAATGAGTTGTGGGGTTGGGTTCTAAAGTTCATTACTATCATATCGGAAATGCTGTAGATGCAATTTATAAAACGCAACTTTTACCTACGCTGCAGTCAAACGAAACAAAACCGAATTGTAGCTCATTTGCTGGACTATAAACAAACACACACGCTGTATTTGTAGCTTCCGTAGATCGTGGTGGTTAGATCCAAATATCTGCAGATCAAAACTGGATATCTGACCGACCGATACTGCAATATATCAACGATATATGATACATGATACAGCAGATCAGTCATTGTTGAAAAAACGCAGCAGGACAGCACTGTTCAGAGGTCAGAGGTCATGCACAGTGTAATTAACCCGGGAGAGGTCAAACTGATCTAATCTCTGAATGGCCTGGGGAAAAGTTTTTGACGGTTTTTAGCACATTCATTTATGTAAATGTGCCTTCAATAAACGCGGTCCGCTGGCTCGATTTTCTTTAATTGCCTCGACGTACGCAGGAAATATGGGCAAGTGTACCGAGAGGGAAATGTCCATTTCAGTTTGCAGTATGCCTTCTGTTCGAAATATTTTTCGTTCCGTGAGTGTTTATTGCATGACGATTGAGACATGAGTAGCAAAGTCTGTGGGTGTTCATGTGAACTGTGTCTTACCGTTGTCCGTTATTGATGTCCGTACAGTTGTTCGGTATTGCTGGCCGTTGCTTTTGTCCGTTACTGTTGCATGATTTCACCTTAAGTGCAGTATGTCAACATAGTGAACAGACGGCTGTGATAAACAGTTTTAAAGAAATGCATTCAGCAAATCAAATGACAAGGGGACAAACAAACAGACGGACGGACGGACGGACATGCATTACGAAGGTAATAGCGCGCTTTTTTGGAACGTTTCACTCGAAAGTGAAGAAGAGTGACAAAATGAAATTAAAGTGACTTTAAACGTTCCATGTTCACTAATATTAGCAGTTAGCAGCACGTTCGAAAGTACTGCCTGGCTGTCAAATTTGCCATAATCTGGATCTATTCTTTATCCCCCTCCTGCGTCCTTAGACTGCACGCTCAGCAGCAGACGTAGACGATGACGAGGTGGAGCAGAGCGTAGCTTAGCGTAGCAGCGTGTTTCTGAAAGAGCGCAGGTACTGCTTGTAACAGACGTCATGTGCTGTCTGGGGTGAATGTGACAGGGGCATGTGTGTTGAATATGATATAGGCACATGTGTATGAGGGTAAGGCGCTGTTCGAACGTGTTAAAGTATGATACAAGGCAAGTTTGCAATATTTTATGGGGTCAGAATTGGGTTTGCTGCAGCAGGTAGTGTAGCCAGCCATATGTTTCACAAAAAAAAAAAAAAAAAAAAAAATATTTACAATATAAAAACCAAACTTAGTTTTAAAAAAACATCATGTTCTTCTAACTCAACTAAAACTTAT